>Ga0101945_1000136_pt2 | contig 143298 bp, 138 predicted proteins | sample DewCreD2012metaG_2_FD_75246 | JGI IMG/M metagenome (GOLD analysis project Ga0101945, IMG submission 75246) | Hot spring sediment bacterial and archeal communities from British Columbia, Canada, to study Microbial Dark Matter (Phase II) - Dewar... ... | reverse complement strand
CTGCATGGAGGCGCGCGGGGTCCACGACAAGCCGCTTGTGCAGGGCGTCCGCAGGAGTTCGCTGGAGGAACTCACCCAGTGGACGTTGTGGGCGGACCACGTGATGGTCTTTTAGACCGTTCGGAGGAGTTGCGTGCGATCGCGGTCTTCTGATCCCCTCCCTGGGTCACTTACCAAAGTCCTGGGACGGATTTTGGCGGGGCCGCTGACTTCACCTCTCTCACAAATCCTTCACAACCTCTTCACAAGCTCCTGCTACGGTTGTCATTGAGGTTCGCTCCGTTTACTGAACGGACAGAACGCATGGTACACCGGAGCAACTGGCGCTTCCCCCGTGTCGGGGTCCCCGCCAAAATCCTGAATTGGATTTTGGTGGGTTGCCGTAGATCATTCCTCTCCCCCAAGGGGGAGAGGATGAAGGTGAGGGGGAAATACGTGAAAGCACCCCTCTTCCCCGCTGTGGGAGAAGGGGGAGGGTGAAGGAGGACCGGGGTGGCAAAGGTGCACATCGCCAGTTTGCGAGTCCCCGTAGTGGCTGGCCTGGGAGCGGGAACTCTCCTCGTCTTGTTCTATGTCGCGATCATCGGGCTTTCCTCCCATTCCTGGTCTCACTTGACAGAACAGTTCTCCCAGGACAAGTTCTTCATCGTTGCCTTGGCGATTGGATTCGGCACGCAAGCAGGGCTGTTTACGTACATCAAAAAGGGGGTGCCGCGGGCGAAGGGAGCGGGCTCCCCAACGGCCGTCGCTTCGACTGGGACGGCCATGTCCACGACATCCATGGTGGCATGCTGCCTCCACCACCTTTCCGACGTCCTCCCCTTCCTGGGGCTTTCGGGCGCTGCGGTCTTTCTCACCGAGTACAAGATCCCGTTGATCCTTGTGGGCGTCGGGAGCAATCTGGTCGGGATCGCCCTCATGGTCCGCATCATCCGCCGGGCCAGGGCCATGGCCTGTCACGTGGCATGATCGGTCTTCAAGGAGGGGAAAACCATGGAGCGACGCTGGAATCTCCTAGTCTTGCTATCTGCTACCTTCACCCTTGTCCTTGGCGCTTTCGCCCAAGGAGGGCAGAGCCCTGCGGACCTCAGCATGCTGGTGAAGCGGGCCTCCCAGGCCGGGGTGGAGGTCGAGGCGATCTTTGCCACCCCGGAGTACTTCAAGGCTCGGAGGGACGAGGCTGGGTTGAAGAAGTACCGCCCAGACGAGAACCTTGTCTTCTTCATTCGGATGGACACGCATTCTGGAGATTTGAGCATCTTTGACATGCGCAAGATCTCCTTCCTCCGGACCGACCAGGGGCGGGAGATCGGAGCTGTGCGGTGGGAGGCGATCAGCGACAGCGCGCACCATCGCTTAGGGGTCCTGTTCTTCCCCCAGGTAGACGCTCAGGGAAGACGGATCCTCACCAGTCAAACCAAGTTCGTTGAGCTGGTGATCCGCGGGCTTGCCGGTGTAGAGTGGCGCTTCCGCTGGGAGCCACCCCCACCGTACTTGTAAGCAGGCGTAGCAGTTACGTAGTGAATAACCTCTCTTGGATCTTCCTGTCGTGATTCCGAGAGGGGGACGAACGCACTGAAACCGAATGGAGGGATAAGGATGTGGTGTATGTTGATGCACCTCATGGGACATCAAAGCCATGCAGGGCACAATGCCCCGCCCGCTTCCACAGGTGCGCCGTCTGATGCGGAGCTTCTGGGGATACTCAAGCGCCGGTACGCGCTTGGGGAAATCACCCGGGAGCAATTCGAGGAGATGAAGCGCGTCCTCGGTCTGGCAGGGGACCCATCGCCCGAGCCGCCGGCGACAGGCCATGAGCATCTTCCGGGCGGTCCCTGAGGAACTGATTTTTACGCCCCCCTCACCCTGCACCCTCTCCCACTGGGGGAGAGGGAGAACAACCCCAAACCCTCCTGTTGATTGGGTTCCCTTCGCCTACGAGGCGTCGCCTTCAGGGCTCAAGCGCGCTAGGGGCTGTGCCTCAGGGAACTCCAGTGCTCCCTTGGCCTAGAGGGTTGCCTCGCGCCCCGCTCCTGCCGGAGGTGTAAGGGCAAGCGTTCGCGCCTGTTCGAACTCCCCCTTGAGCTCGGGGAAGATCACCGAGAGGAGCGCCACGTGTTTCTTGGAGGGCCTGTAGCGACCGTGCTCCCACTGGGAGACGGCGGCGTGGGTGACCCCGAGGTACCGTGCGAGGGCGGAAACGGTCATGGCCCTGCGCCTGCGTGCATCGCGGATCCTTGCTCCGAGGGTCTGCTTGTCCATACGCGCACCTCCCTGCTCAGATTCTCCCTCAGGGAGCAGGGTACTGGAGCGGGGAAGGCTTGTCTATCGCGGATTCTGCTTACGGGGGGATGGTTCCTTACAGGGGCGTATCGGTAATTTTACCGACGGCAATGGAGTGCGGGTTCTCCCGATTTCAGAGCAGCCCCTCCTGAATGGCCACAGCGACCGCTTGGCTCCGGGAGGACACCTCGAGGCGGTCGAGGATGTTGCGGATGTGGCTGTCTACAGTGCGCACGCTGCAGCGGAGCTGGAAGGCGATCTCCTTGTTCGTCAGCCCCTGGGCGACGAGGCGGAGGATCTCCCGCTCCCTCTCGGTGAGCCGCCCCTTGCGGGGGGCTGGACCCTTCACCTCAACGCCGTACCTCCCGGCCAGGGCGAGGAGGTTCGCATGCACGCGCGCGGCACCCAGCTCCTCGCAGGTGCGCAAGGCCTCCAGGAGGAGGTTCTGTCCCATCCTGCTCCCGCGGCCCTCACGCTCAAACCACACGGTGGCGAGTTCCCCCATGGTCCGCGCCAGGTCGAGGACCCTACCTGTCCCCCGCCACCCCTCGCAGCACCTCTGGAAAGCTTCGATGGCTACATCCCAGCGCCCTTCCCTAGTAGCGATCAATCCCTCAAGGCGATGGGCCTCAGCGAGGGCGGGGCGTATCTCCCGGATCATCCCGAGGATCCTGGTCGCCTCCCAGAGTTCCTTTGCCCGCTCCATATTACCCTCCCGGAGCGCGGTCTCCGCAAGGTCCAGCTGCAGGAAGGGACGCATCCAGTAGGAGGAGTTCTCCAGGAGCCCGAGTCCTAGCTCCAGGTGGGTCCTGGCTTCCCCGAGGAGGCCGAGGCGGAGGTACACCCGGCCAAGCCCTGCATGACATCCGGCGATGGTGTCCTGCGGGTATCCCTCGCCTTCCACGGACTCCAGGCCGCGCTTTAGCCAGCGGAGGATCTCCTCGTACTCCTCCCAGGGGAGATAGCCGAGGCTCAGGAAGATCAAGGAGTCTGGCTCACTCGCAAGCCCCCTCCTGCACAGATCGAGGCTCTCGGTGAGGTCCTGCCATCCCTCCTGCTTCCGGCCGGAACCGAATTGGACCCAGCCTCTCCGCGCCAGGGCAATGGCTTTGATGTCCATGGCGCCGCACCGGTCGGCGAGGGCAATCACCTGGGCGAACAAGGGGAGCGCCCTCGGATAGTCGCCGCGGATCGCCCCGATGTAGGCCAGGTTGTTGGTGAGGATGGTCTGCACATAGAGGTCTTCCGCACGCCGGGCGAGCTCCAGGCCCCGATGGACGTAGGCTTCCTGCAGGGAGATGTCCCCCGTCTGGATCGCCAGGGTCACCCCGAGGTTGTTGAAGATCCGGGCGACCATGCCAAGGTCTCCTGCCTGTTCCGCAGCAGCGAGGGCCCGGGTGTAGTGTTCTTTCGCCTCCTCCTGCATCGCGGTGTTGGCGCACACGATCCCAAGCCCGTTGTAGATCCTGGCCAGCATGGAGCTCTCCTGCTTCCCCTCGACGGCTTGGAGAGCCTGTTCGTACTGCATTCTGGCCTCCCCGTAGGACCTCCGCGTTGCGGCGAGCATGCCGAGCTCGTAGTGGACCTTTGCAGCCAGGACATCTTGCCCTTCCCCACACATCTCTAGGGCTTTCCGATAAGCGATCCCGGCCTCGTCCCACTTGCCCTGGTACTGCGCGGCGAGCCCGGACAAGTAGAGGAGGTGGGCATCCTCGGAGAGGTCCTCAGGCGGGAGGCGATCCAGCCAAGAGGTAACGAGATCCCTGTGGCCTCGGGCGAGAAGGGGTTCGCTCATGCGCTTGATGAGATCCACCGCCTCCTCGACCTGCCCGGCTGCGAGGAAATGATCGATGGCGAGGACTTCTTCCCCCTGCTCGCGGAGGAGTTGTGCAGCCCTGGTGTGCAGCTCCCGGAGCGCCTCGGCTCCTCTTTCCTTCACAAAGCGGGCGAGGAGGAAGTCGCGGAACAGGGGATGGTATCTGAAGAGGTGGCTCCCCCCTGGACGGCTCTGTTCTGGAGAGGGGAGGGCGGAGAGGAAGACGTGCCGTTCCTCCAGGGAGGAGAGGATCTCCCTCGAACGGGAGATCACGAGGAACCGGTCGCAGAAGTCCGCGTCCAAGTAGGGGAGGATGGCCGTCTGGAGGAGGAAGTCCTTCAGCTCTGGTTCGAGCCTCTCATAGACCTCCTGGGTGAGGTACTCGTAGATGAACCGGGTGGTCCCGGAGATCCTGCGGACCTGGTTCCTGGCCTCCTCGGGGCTCTTCCCCCGCAGGCTCTCCAACGCCAGGGCCAGCCCCGCTGCCCACCCCTCTGTCTTCGCGTGCAGGGTGTCCCTCACCTCGTCCCCGAGGAGTCCCCCGGAGAACTGGTCACAGAGCGCCTGCACCTCTTCCAAGGTGAACCGGAGTTCCTCGGTGGTGAGTTCTGCGACCCGACCGGCGGTCCGCCATCGGGCTAGAGGGAACGGCGGTTTGACCCGGGACAAGACCACCACGTGGACGGCCAGAGGGAGGTGGTCGAGGAGGTAGGCCAGGAGGTCCCTGAGGCCACGGCTTCGCTGGACCTCGTGGAAGTCGTCCAGGATGAGGAAGAGCTCCCCGGTGACGGTCCTCCCCAGCTCGCTCGCGACGATGGCGGGGAGGAGGTCGGAGGTCGCCTCCCCCGACCGCCTGAGGAGGGCGGCCTCGATGGAGCGGCCGAACCCGGGGAAGTGGGCGCGGATCCCCCGGATGAGGTAGTGGAGGAAGAGCGCCACATCCTCGTCTCGCTTGTCCAGGGTATACCAGACCGTCTTCACGGGGAGCACGGCGATCACCTGGCGGAGGAGGGTTGTTTTCCCATAACCGGCCTCGGCGACCACGAGGACCAGGGGCTTCTTGAGGGCCTCGGCCAGACGGGCGAGGAGCCTCGGCCTTGGCACCATCAGCTCAGGGATGGCCGGGGGGACGAGCTTCGCTTCTACGATGGGGACACGGACTGCCATATGCCTGGGATGCTCCTATCCTGGGAGGCGCACGAGGTCGGCCTTCTCCATCCTTCCGCGGAGCTCCTGCAGGGAGACGGGGGTGAGCGCCAGGCGGTAAGTGTCCATGAAGTGGCGAGTATAGCTTTGGGCGACCTCTTCCATTGGCACAGGGCGCCCGAGGACAGCGGCCATGGAGGTGACCGGCTTCCCCAGCCCGCAGGGGTTGATGACCTGGAAGTGGGAGAGCTCGGGGTCGACGTTCAGGGCAAAGCCGTGCATGGTGACCTTCCGCTTCACCGCCACCCCTACGGCGGCGATCTTGGCCCCGTCCACCCACACGCCGGGATACCCGCGGACCCGCTCGCCGCGGATCTGGAAGTCAGCCAGGGTGCGGATGATGGTCTCCTCCAGGTTTCGCATGTACCGCACAATGTCCTCGTTGTACGCGCGGAGGTGGAGGATGGGATACCCCACGAGCTGCCCGGGTCCGTGGTAGGTGGCGCTCCCCCCTCGCTCGATCTCGTAGTAGGCGAACCCCCGTGCTTCCAGGAGGTGGGGAGGGAGCAGGAGGTGTTCCCTCTTCCCCGACCGGCCGACGGTGATCACGGGAGGATGGACGAGCAGGATGAGGACGTCGGGGACCAGATCCTGCTGGCGGGCGGCGACGAGGGCCTTCTGGAGCTCCCAGGCCTCCCCGTAAGGGGTGAGCGTTCCGGTGAGGTTCAATACCCAGCCACTCCGGAGTTCCATGGTTTCTCCCTTTCCTTTCCTGCAATATTCTCCGGAGCGTCCAGGAGGTCCTACGTATTCAACTGGAGAGGAGGTAGCGCTTGCGGACCCAGGTGCTGAGGAGGTCCATGGCCAGGACAAGGGCGAGGATCATCAGGAGGAGGGTAGCGAGGCGCTGGTAGGCCAGGGTATTGAGGTAGGCCTGCATGTAGAACCCGATGCCCCCGGCGCCCACGAACCCCAGGATCGCGGAGGCCCGGATGTTGTACTCGAACATGAACAGGAGCTGGCTCAGGACGCTGTTCGCGCTTTCCGGCCAGATGACGAACCTGGCCAGGTGGAGGCGGTTCGCCCCTACGCCGCGTGCGGCCTCGATGATTTCGGGGTCTACCCCCTCGAAGAACTCGGCATAGAGCTTGGCCAAGTATCCTACGGTGTAGAACGCCAGGGCGAATGTCCCCGCGAGGGGCCCGAGCCCTACCACGATGACGAATAGGACCGCCCAGAGCAGGGATGGGATGGTGCGGATGATCCCGACGAGCAAACGGACCGCGAGGACAAGGGGGGAGGGGAACAGGGTCCGCGTGCCCAGGATCCCAAGCGGCAGGGAGAGGAGGAAGCCCAGGGAGGTGCCAGCGAAGGCCATCTGCACCGTCTCCAGGAGGGCGCGCCCGGCGAGGGGGAGGATGCCCACGTCGGGCGGGACCAGATCCCTGGCAAAGGTGACCAAGTTCTTCGCCCCTCGGGAGAGGCGCGCCAGGTCAAAGAACCCGAGTTGCCCCAAGGCCAGGGCCAAGAGGAGGAGCAGGGCTCCGTTGACGATGATCTCCCGCTTCAAGGTTTTCATCGCGCAGCAGCTCCTGGAAGAGGGACATTGTCAGGGATCGCGCTTCTCCACGGTGGACGATGACCCCCTCTTTCAAGACCAAGACCTGATCGGCGAACTCCTGCACGAGCTGGATCTCGTGCAGGTTGAGCAGAAACGTGATGCCGTCCCGCCGGACGAAGTCCCGCATCGTCTCGATGATCTGGGCCGCCCTGAGGAGATCCAGGTCCGAGACGAACTCGTCGGCGAAGATCACCTCGGGCCCCTGGAGGAGGGTACGTGCGATGGCCACCCTCTGCCTCTCCCCCCCGCTCAGGCGGAACACCTTCTCGTGCGCCTTGTGGGCGATGCCCAGGAGCTCGAGGTACTCCATCGCCCGCTCGACCTCAGACCTCGGGAAGAGACCCAACGCGGGGAGGACGCCCTTGTTCCGACCCAGGGACCCAAGGAGGACGTTCTCCAGAGCTGTGAGGCCGCGGACCAGCCCGAGTTGCTGGGGGATGTAGCCGATCCTCTGGCGGAGCTGCGGTGGGATCCTCCCATGGTCAAGCCGGTGGCCCAGGACCTCCACATCGCCACGATGGGGAGGGAGGAGCCCGGCTAGGATCTTGACCAGGGTGGTCTTCCCCGCTCCTGAGGGCCCCAGGATTACCCAGAAGCTCCCTCGGGGGATCTCCAGGGAGATCCCCCGGAGCACCCAACCTGTACCGGGCGGCACGCCATAGGAGAACCAGAGGTCGTGCGCCCGGACCGCCGCAGAGGATGTCGTCATCGCTTCCATGAATTTATAGCCGCTCGGTGAACCTGAGTCCCGTCAACTCCAGGAACCGCTTCAGCGAGCCCAGGTGCGTGGCCGCGTCGCTCCTCTGGAAGCCTACAAAGATTCCCGAGATGAACGTGCGCATGAGATCGCGGTAGGCAGGCGCCCCAAGGGCCAGGATGGCGTTGACGACCTGGGTGCGGAGGGGCTCCTTGAGCTCCTTGCTCAGCAGCACCGCATGGGAGGGCAGAGGCCCCTGCTTCTCCAGGATCCGGGTGTTCGCCAGGACCTCGTTGTAAAGGCTCTCCGGCACATCCCCCGCGATGACCGTCACATCCACCTGGCCAGCCCTGAGGGCCTGCCAGCACTGGCCGTACCCGCCGGCGAACAGGACGTCCCCGAAGAACCGCCGTGGATCCACTTCCTCCTTCTCCGGCTTGGCGAGGAGCTTCAGCTCCACGAGCCTCGCCATGGGGGCAACGAAGCCGGAGGTAGAGACCGGGCTAGGGAAGCAGGCCCGCTTTCCTCGGAGCTCCTCAAGGGAGCGGTAGGGGCTGTCCTTCGGGACCACCCAGTAGGAGTAATAGGAGGTAGCCTGGGCCTTCTGCCCGTCGATGACCACTTCCCTTACCTCGGCCAGGGCAAGCTCGGCCCCGGCGCGCTCCACAGCCAGGAGGGCGGCCCAAGCTCCCATGAAGGCGACGTGGGCCTGGCCGAACCGCAGCGCCTCGATGACCCCAGCCTGACTGATGGGGACGTAGATCTCCACGTCGACCCTGTTCCCAAGCCTCCTCTCGAGGAATTGTTCGAGAGGCTTTGCCTTCTCCAGCATCTCTGTAGCGGCGAAGGTAGGCTGAATGGCCACGACCAGGCGAGGTTTAGGGGCTGGTGTTGCTGCCAGGGGGAGGAGAGCAAGGAGAGCCAGAACCGCTCCAAGGAAGGGAACCAAGCGCAGGAAGCGTTGGGACATCGCGCACCTCCGGCGAATTTATTACCTTGGAAGTCATGAATTAGGGTAGCCTAATAACTTCTTTTTGTCAATCCTTAATAGACCCGATAGGGGATCCGGCGGAGAACCGATGGAGGAGGCGCGGCGAGAGGAAGGTCAAGGGGGAAAGGGGAATTCATCAGCAGTTGAAAGCCAGGGGAACCAGCCCATGACCACCCATGACATTGGGAAATTCGAGCGCGTTGAGATGTACCTCAAGGCGGTGTACACGCTCCAGTACAGCTACCCGCCTGTCACCGTTACCAAGGTCGCCGAATCGGTAGGCGTCTCCCCTCCTTCTGCGTCGGAGATGCTCAAGCGCCTAGAGCAGCAGGGCCTCATCGTCGCAGGCGAAGAAGGGATCCGACTTACCCCCGCCGGCCGGCAGACTGCGGTCCAGGTCGTCCGCCGTCTCCGCCTGGCCGAGCACCTCCTGGCCGGGCTCCTGCACCTAGAGCTGGAGAAGGTCTACGACGAGGCCTGCAAGATGGAACACGTCATCAGCGGCGAGGTGGAGACGCACCTCCGCGAGGTGCTGGGGAACCCCAAGACCTGCCCCCACGGACATCCCATTCCCTACGACGACGAGGATCTCCCCGTGCTGAGCCAGCCTTCTATTGGGGACCTCCGCCCGGGGCAGCGGGCGCGCGTGACAGCGATCCCCGAGGAGGACGCCCAGATGGTCCAGTACCTCGTGCGCCTGGGCCTCACGCCTGGTGCGGAGATCCTCGTAGAGGATGTCGCGCCGTACGGTGGACCCATCTTCATGCGCGTGGGGGACACCCGCCAGGCCATCGGCCCTGAGGTAGCCATGAAGGTGAAGGTAGAAGGGGTCGCTTCTGCTTAGAGTCTCCTGCTCTCAACACCGTGAAGGTTGAGGGGGAAGTTAACGCTTCGCCTTCGGCTGGCGCCGCGCGGGAAGGAACTGGGGAAGCTGGCCCATACCCTCTCTCACGGCTGCTACGACAGCCTCCCGGAACTCCTCGCTGTGCAGGACCTCATGGAAGGTGCGGGTGACCTCCTCTCTCAGCTCGGCCACAGCCTCCCTGAGCAAGTCGTGCAGGAAGGTGTCAAGAGTCTCACAGTGCCTTTCACCTGAGGGAACCTTCCAAGAAGCGGGACGGTGAGGGCTACAGAGAGAACTCGCCAGCTTTTTCGCCACCCCGAAGGGCTGCCCCTCACCGAGTCCTTCCTACGGTCGGCCGGGTGTCGGGAAGCAGGCTCGCTCCCCCCGCTTTGGAGTACATGAAGGTGCTTTTGAAGGACTTTGACCTCGCTGCGCGCGTCCTGCAGCCTCTTCTTGATGGCCTTCCTCTTCCACTCGTTTTTCTCTTCCCTGAGCTCCTGCCGGAGCCTCCTCACGTTCTCCTCCAGCATGGCCAGGGAGTAGAGCAGGTATTCCTCGTCTCGCAGGAGCAGTCCGTAGTTCTTCGGCAGCTTCTCCTCAAAACCTAAAGCTCTTCTCCCCACCAGGGCCCCGGCCACGTCCTTATCCACCAGGTACTGCGGGGCGTACTTGAGCTCGCCTATCACCGAGGTGTAGGCGGGGTCTGCTTTGACCACCTCCACCCCATGCCTTCTGGCTAGCCGTACCTCTTCGCGGAGGAAAACTTGCGCAGGAGGTCGAAAACCTGCTGCCCGTCTTCCTCGCTCGGGAACTGTAGGAGGCACCGGTGGGTTCTCATCCAGAACCCAGGGATCCTGACTGTGGAAACGTATACGTGAACCATCGGAGGACAAACTACTCCGCAGGGGGTTGGAGGCGGTGAAGAGGCTTTCGGGTGGTGCGTGGCTTTTCCTCATCCTGCTGCTGGCGAGTCTTGTGGGAGGAGGCCTTTCAGCAGCACCGTATTCCAAGGACGAGCTGCGGACGGCTGTGGTGATGATGGCGCTGCGAAAGCCGGGAACGGATTCGTTCCTCTTCATCGGCTCGGCGTTCCATGTCGGGGGGAGGTCCTTCTACACAGCCGCCCATGTGGTCCGGGCGACCCTTCCGGAAAAGTACAAAGAGTACACGGAGTGGGGGATTGCGGGACGGGAGCCGGGGGCGCTGCGTTTTTTCTTCAAGCCAGTCCAGGTCGTCTGCGTGGACCCTCGCTGGAGCCCGCTGAAGTACTATGTGGCGCCATTCGACTTCGCACTGGTCCGCCTCACGGATCCTAATTGGGATCCCGATTCAGCCTTGCGAATTGGGAGCACACGGGCGCTCCGCCCCGGGGAGAAAGTGAGCATGTGGAGCTATCCAGACGGGAAGGTCCTCATGGAGGCGCGGGGGTCGGTGATCGCGGTTGACCAGGACCAGATCCGGGTGCGCCGGGAGGATGGGGTCGTCCTTCCGGGGAGCTCTGGCGGTGCTGTGCTGAACGAGGCGGGAGAGGTAGTGGGGATCCTCCAGGGAATGGGAGAATACGAGGGGGAATCGCGGGTCGTCGCAGGGACCATCGAAGCGGCGATGAAGGGCTGCCCCCTCCAACGATGATCGAGGGAGGAAACAGGCCTTTCCCCCCAAAAGGAATGGCGGGGGAGATGGGCAATTCCCTGGGGTCCACATCCATGCGCCTTGTGGGGATCCTTTTCTTCCTGACGTTCGCCGTGGCGATCCTTCCCGCGTTCTCTCAGCTTGGGAGGGAGGATTCCCAGGAACGCCTGCAGGTGGAGGTTACAGGAGATCCGGCACCTGCAGAGTTCGTGGCGCGGGCAGTTGGGAGAGCTCTTGCTTGGACGTACGCTGAGCCCCTTTCGTCGGTATTCCTCACAACGGCCTCCGACCTTCCCTATGGAAGGGAGTCACAGTTGCGCGTGCGGGTCCAAGGGCGAACGTCCGATGGAACGGCGACTGTGAGGGTCCTTCCAGTCATGGTGCGAAACGTGCCGGTCCCGTGGAAGGATGCAAGCATGCTCTTCGTGAGCAATAGCCCCGAAACGCTTGCCTGGAGCACGGGGTTGTTCCGGGGCGCCTTAGAACTGGGAGAAGTCGCCCGCCTCCTTTACCATCACAGGAACGGCGCCAGGGATCGTCCGATGCATCTCGTCGTGAGGGTCGCGAACCCCTCCCCTCGACCGGCGCGAATCTGGGTCAGCGATGCACATGCCGGGCCTGTAAGGGACCCGCTCCATGCAGGGCATACCGCTGCGAGCCGCTGGCTCCGTCTCTACTGGTCTGAAGCGGGCCAGGTCCTTGAGGTCCCCGGGCATACGACGAGGTCCCTCTCTACGATGACACTGCCTCCGGATCACGTTGGGAGCGGCATCCTCCAGGTTCGGCTTCTCCAGGGGAAAGGTGTTGTTGTAGACGTGGCCGGAATCCGAGAGGGCGACCTGGAGCCGGCGCAGGAGAGCTACTTGATCAACCGGGACTCGAAACACCTCCGGGGGACGTTCCCCTCTCCCCGACGGGATCTCTCCCTGCGCTACACGTCTTCAGGCCCTACCACTGTGCTGATCGGGAGGGCAGATCCCCAGAATGGGCCTCCTTCGGGGGAGATCTCCTATGGGACCTATGGCGTGATCTACAACATCCGCGTGGACCTCATCAACCCCGGCAGGATGGCCCATCAGGTCGTGGTCCGCGTGAGCGCTCTGGCCGGACCTGTCATGGGGACGTTCCTGGTCGACAGAACGGTCGTGGAACTCCCGCTGCTCCGACGGGGAGTCCCTGGTACGCTTACCAGGATCCCTCTGGAGCCCTTTGGGAGGAGATTGTTCTTCTTATCCACGATGCCGGAGGCGGGATCGACGTATCCAATCCAGGTGGTCTTGTCTCGTTGAAGCGTGCGCATTGTGGGGTTCCCTCCCCCACACCCTGCGCCCTCTCCCCCAAGGGGAGAGGGAGTCCCCCCAACGTAAGGAAACGGACAGAACTCATGCTCCTCCGCAGCAACTGGAGCTTCCCCCGCGTCGGGGTGACTTAGAGCGTCTAAGAGAACCGGACAGAGCGGGCAAGAACTCCTGGTGCTGAGCGGGGTCCCCACAAAACGCGAAGCGTTTTGTGGGGTGCTCTCAGATGTGATCTGGTAGAATGAGGGCAGAAGATGCGCGGAGGGAAAGAGGCCCTATGCCGAACATGTTGCGCTCAATGCCCGCGGACATCGCCAGGAGGGTCCAAGCCATCTCCATCGTCTTCCTTCTCATCCTGATCGGGGCCGTTTCGGCAGGAGCTGGCCAGTTCTCGATCCAGGCTAAGGAAGTGGAGATCGACCGCCCTAAGGGGCTAGTCGTCGCCCGCGGCGGCGTGCGCGTGACCGACGGGAAGGTCACCCTCACGAGCCGGGAGATGACCCTTGACCAGAACAGGAGGACAGGTACGTTCACAGGCCAGGTGCGCGTCGTCCGCCCCGGCGAGGAGCTCGCAGCAGAGGTTGTGATCATCACCCTCGATGCGAAGAATACGGTCCAGCAGGTCACCGCCAGGAACGGGGCGACGGTCACCACGAAGGACTTCCTCCTGAGTGCCCGGGAGATCCAAGCCATGATCGACACAGAAACGGTGGTGGCCTCTGGCAACGTCCGGCTGCTCGTTCCTCCCGACGTCCTGGCAACTGCTGGCCGACTGACCTATACCCGCAAGACCCAGGAGGCCGTCCTCGAGGGGAACCCTCGTGTGCAGAGCAAGGATGGATACCTCTCAGGGGAGAGGCTCACAGTCTGGGTTCAGACGCAAAAAGCGCTCGCCTCCGGTTCTGTGAAGGGCGAGGTCGCCGGCGTGCGATTTTCGGCGGCAGAGGCCCGTATGGACCACAAGGCCAAGACAGTCTTCCTCCGCGGGGATGTCGAGATCCGCGGATCCACCCAGCAGCTCCGCGCCGATTCCGTCACGGTGTACTACGGCGAGCGGCGCATGGTCGCAGAGGGAGAAGTCCGCATCCGGGCCTCCGAAGAGTAGGCTCGGCGAGGCGGATCAAACGGCACGCAATTCCGCTGCGTGCCTTAACGACCCACTCTAGGGTTGAAGCACAGCCAGTTCTGCCATCGCCTGGTTGATCGCTTCCTCCGGGTAGGCGAAGTCCTCCAGCTTCCTGTTGAGATACTCTTCATACGCCTTGAGGTCGAAGTGCCCGTGGCCACTGAGGTTGAACAGGATGACCCGCTTCTCCCCAGCCTCCCTCGCTTCAATCGCCTCGTCAATGGCCTTGCGGATGGCGTGGGCCGATTCCGGAGCAGGCACGATCCCCTCTGTGCGCGCGAACAGGACTGCGGCCTCGAACACGGGGTTCTGGTGGTATGCCGCCGCCTCGATGTACCCGTGGTGGTAGAGCGCGCAGATGATGGGAGCGTCCCCGTGATAGCGCAGTCCTCCTGCGTGGATCCCTGGGGGGACGAACGTATGCCCGAGGGTATACATCTTGATCAAGGGAGTGGTCGCCGCGGTGTCGCCAAAGTCGTAGAGGTACTTCCCCTTGGTCAGGGTCGGGCAGGCCTCTGGCTCGACGGCGACCACGCGCACCTTGCTCCCCTTGAACCTGTCGGCGAGGAAGGGGAAGCTGATCCCCGCGAGGTTGCTCCCTCCTCCGCAGCAGGCGATGACGACGTCAGGGGCCTCACCGGCGATCTCCATCTGGCGCTTGGCCTCAAGCCCGACCACGGTCTGGTGGAGCAGCACGTGGTTGAGCACGCTGCCCAGGGAGTACTTGGTATCCTCGTGGGTGGCGGCGTCCTCCACCGCCTCGCTGATGGCGATGCCCAGGCTCCCTGGGGAGTCCGGATCTGCTTCCAGGATCGATCTCCCGGCCCGGGTGCGGTCGCTGGGGCTAGCGAGGACTTCGGCGCCCCAGGTCTCCATGATCACGCGGCGGTACGGCTTCTGCTGGTAACTGACCCGGACCATGTAGACGGTACAGTCGAGGTCGAAGAGCCGGCAGGCCATGGCGAGGGCGCTCCCCCACTGTCCCGCCCCGGTCTCCGTGGTCAGGCGCTTGGTCCCCTCGATCTTGTTGAAAAAGGCCTGGGCCACGGCTGTGTTCGGCTTGTGGCTCCCGGCCGGGCTGACTCCCTCGTACTTATAGTAGATGTGGGCGGGGGTCTGGAGGGCCTCCTCCAGACGTCTCGCCCGGTAGAGCGGGGTGGGTCTCCACAGCCTGTAGATGTCTCGCACAGGCTTTGGGATCTCGATCCAGCGCTCCCGGCTGACCTCCTGGAGGATCAGCTCTCTGGGGAAGAGGGGGGCCAAGTCGTCTGGTCCGATGGGCTGCTTGGTGGCCGGGTGCAAGGGGGGTTCGAGGGGGACGGGGAGGTCCGCGAGGATGTTGTACCAGGCTTTGGGGATCTCCTCCTCCGGGAGGACGATCTTCACCTTGTCCATAACATCACCTCCTTACAATCTACGCCACTTGCTTTCGCTGCGTGGCTTACTACGAGCTTTTGCCCCCGTACGAAGCAAGAGGCCCTTCGTCCGAGAAGGGACGAAGGGCCTCCTCCGTGGTGCCACCCTCGTTCCCAGCACGGGTGCCAGGGGTTCGGGACGGGTTCCTTGAAGGGATCCAACGCCTGGCCCCCGGAGCTGGGCGCTCATCTCCCGCTATCGGGGGGATCCGGCGAGACTACTCGGCAGTTCCTCCGCGCTACAGCCTTCGCTCCGCCTTTCGCCCCGCGCCTCACGGGCCCATTCGGCACCGCACGTCGGGCCGTGGTCCCACCGCTCACGGCTCTCTGGGCCTAGTACGGTGCGTACTCGCCCCGCTCATCGGCGGGATGATGGAATTTGGTCCTCTTCATTTCTCCAGAGAACGAGAATTTCCTGCAGGAACCGGCCTGTCCTCAGGGAATTTTTCCTCCCTGGCGGGCGGGACTGGATGACCCGCCCGCGGAGGTCCAGATGCACAAGGTCGGTCGTCGCCAAGCGCAGGCTGGTGCACCGGAATTCCCTCTCCCCCGGGGGTTCGTGCGTTTCGCCGAGTGGCATTTCGAGGCGAGGTTTTCTGACTGGCTCTTGCTCTTCCTCTTGGTCCTGTACTCCTCCGCATGGCTGTTCGCGGGGCTCGGGGCCTTCTTCAACGGCGACCCTGCCTTCCGCCTGGGGCGTGCCTTTCCGCCCCTCCCCATCGGGGTCCAAATCCTCCTGGTGGGAGTGGGGGTGGCCCTCGTGCACGAGGTTCTCCACGTCCTCACCGCTTTGGGGTTCCGGTCGCGGGTTGCCTTCTCCAGGGGGTGGGTTCCGGGGTTCCTGCCTTTTTCTGCGGTCCCCAGCGGGCCCCTGAGCCGGGATGCCTTCATCTCCGTCCTCCTCCTCTCCCCTGTCCTGTTGATGGCAGCCGGCCTGGTCCTGTTGAGCTTCCCACCGGGGGTGCGCACGCTGGCCTGGATTGGGCTCTCCGTGAACGCCGCGATCACCGCGGGAGACGTCTGGCTGACCGCGCGCGCCACGACCTTTCCCGGGGAGAGCTTGATCCGGTATGCGCAAGGGAGCTTCGAGGTGTACGCTCCTGGGACGCTCCGCAAGGAGAGGCGCCCTGGGAGGACGGGAACCTGGCGTGACCCCCTGATGCTGTTTTCCGCCCTATTCCTCGCCGTCACGTTCCTCCTCTCGGTGGCGACCCTCCTCCTCCAGCGTCTTGATGTGGGGATCCCTGTGTGGGCTCGACCGTGGATCCGAGGGGTCGCCCTGGAGGCGCTCCCAGACGGGGACCTCGGGTTGCACGTGGGCTTCTGGCCGTCGGCGATCCTCGCCGGCGTGGTCACCTGGGCGTGGATGGCCGTGCGGGAGCGCCGCCGCAAGGGAAGGTCTTAGGGGGATTGAAGGGGCGTGCCCGGTGCTTCCTCGGATCCGGGTATGGCCTGGAAATAGGGGCGAAGGTCGAACCCCCCGATCCGCGCGATGAGCACCGCGGGGAAGCGCCGCAGGAGGGTATTGTAGTCTCGCACCCGCTCGTTGTATCGACGCCGCTCCACGGCGATCCGGTTCTCCGTCCCGGCGAGCTCGTCCATGAGGCTCTGAACCGCCTCGCTGCTGCGAAGCTCAGGGTACCTCTCGATCACCGCCAGGAGGCGGCCTAGGCGTGCCTCCACCCTGGCCGCCTCCTGGACGCGGGCAGGGGAACCTGGCGGGGCAGCGAGGTAGCGCGCCCGGGCCTCCACCACTGCCTCCACGACGGCGCGCTCCTGGAGGAGGAGCCCTTTTGTGGCGGCGACGAGGCTCGGGATGAGGTCTATTCTCCTCTGGAGCACATTCTCCACCTGCGCCCACTGTGCTGCCGCGGCCTGTTCTGCCCGTACTAGCTGGTTGTAGGTGACGCCTCCCCACAGCGCGAGGAGGACAACCAGGAAGAGGAGGGCCGACAGCCAGATTCGCTTCATTACTGTGACCCTTATGGTTCGGTCGTATCGACGACGTCCGGGAGCGGCCGCTCGGGAATGCCAGGCCGCTCGGGGAAGCGCTCCCGGAGGATCGCCCCGAACGCCTCCACTCCCTGCCGCAACCCTTCCCCGAAGCGTCCTTCCCGGAATCGGGGGAGGATCACCTCATCGAGGATCTGCTGGGCGACCTGGGACGTGATCACTGCGCCAAGGCCGCGCCCCACCTCGACCCGGACAGTGCGCTCCCGGACGGCGACGAGGATGAGGAGGCCGTTGTCCATGCCTTCCTTCCCGATCCCCATGGCGTCAAAGTACGCCCTGGCAAATGCCTCGGGATCCCCAGCCGAGGGGACGATGAGGACGCAGACCTCGGCGGTGGTGTGCCGTTCGACCTCCTCAATGACCTTCCTGAGGTGAGCTTTCTCCCTCTCCGTCAGCAGCTCGTGGACACGTCCCATCCCGCCTCACCACCGTCCCGTCGCCCCTCCTCCTCCCGAGGCGCCACCACCGAACCCTCCGAAACCTCCCCCTCCGAATCCCCCGCTGCCCCACCCTCCGGGGACCGGTCCGATCCATCCTCCGAAAAAGGGAGGGGTCCCCCTGGAGATGAGGTGTTTCTCCCGGTAGCCGCATCGGGGGCAGGTGTAGAGTCGAACCCTCCTCGCCATCCAGAGGGCGCCAGGGAGCTCCCGTTCTGTCATTTCCAGGGCGGTCCCGCAGCGAGGGCACCGCCTCCTGGAGGCCCTCTGGGCAAGGATCACCGCCGCGAAGATGGCGAGGGCGACAGCAAGGGCGAGCCAGAACTCGCCGGATATGCCTCGCCCCACCGGCCGGAGGGGGGCCGCGGGTTCCCCGGGGCCCTCCCCAATGGCGGCGATGATGGCATCCACAGCCTCGGCGAGCCCTCGGCCGAACTCCCCCTGCCGGAACCGGGGGACGATGGTCTCCCGGATGATCCTCCCGGCCTCGCTGTCGGTGAGGCGGCCCTCCAGGCCGTAGCCCACCTCGATGCGCACCTGCCGCTCCCGTAGGGCCACGACGAGGAGGACCCCGTTGTCCTTCCCGCGCTTGCCGACCTTCCAAGCCTCCTCGAGGCGGACGGCGAACTCCTCAATGGGGGTGCCTCCCAAGTCCGGGAAGATGGCGATCGCGATCTCATTGGTCGTCTGTCGCTCGTACGCCTGAAGCCGCGATTCCAGCTCCGCACGGGTGGATGGGTCCAGGACCCCGGCGAAGTCGTTCACGAACCCGGCGGGGGGAGGGAAGGTGGGGGAGGCGGCGGCGCACGTTGCCAGGAGGAGGGACAACGCTGTGCTGAGCCACCACAGGCGGGTGTACCCCATGACTCACGGTCTGGTCTGCTGCGGGATCGTCAGGTCGATGCGTGGCGCCCGCTCCGCCCCAGCCTGGGCCTGGAAGAACGGCCGCTCCCGGAACCCCAGGAATCCCGCCACGAGGTTCGTGGGGAAGGTCTTGACCAGCGTGTTGTACTGGAGGACCGCCTGGTTGTACGCGCGCCTGGCAAAGGCGATCTCGTTCTCGGTCCCGGCCAGCTCGGCCATGAGGCGCTGGACCGTCTCGCTGGACCGGAGGACTGGATAGTTCTCCACGATCACCAGGAGGCGGGCGAGGGCTCCTTCCAGCTGGTTGGCTGCCTGGACGCGCTCGGACGGCGTCCGTGCCCCGGCATACCTCGTCCGCGCCTCGGCGATCTCCCCGAAGATGGCCCTCTCCTGCTGGAGGAATCCTTTGGTCGCTTCAACGAGGTTTGGGATGAGGTCGAAGCGGCGCTGGTACTGGGTCTCCACATTGGCCCATGACTGGTCCACCTGCTGGCTTGCCTGCACCAGCCTGTTGTAGGTGCCAGCGAGGGAACCTCCCACCGCAACGAGGAGCAGGAGGATCACGAGGGCGACGATGGCGAGACCGCGCATGTGTCCAACCTCCCGGAGCCTGCCAGCCGAACTCAAGTATACCACGCACCGTCGCGAAGACAAGACACCAATGGCCGTCTGACTTATCTCTGCCGCACCTGGAGGGTCCGCAGCCGGTTGATGGCCGCGGCGATCTCCTGACGCCGGGGGAGGGCGTAGTCGCCGGGATGCCCGCCTTTCCAGGGGGAGATCACCTCCAGGCCTTGGGCCCGGATGTCCTCCTCGAGGCGGTCCAGGATCTCACCCAGGGAAGATTCCCCGTCGAAGTACCCTTTCTCCAATGCGTACACGATGGCCTCGCCGATGGCCCGCGTCTGGCTCTCATCCACGAGCTGTTCGAGAGCCCCAAGGTCGATGACCTCCCGGCCGAAGAGGAGGGTATGGAGGCCTTTCGCCTCCACGCGCACGCGTTTCCCCCGGTACGGGTTGAACCCCTCGGCGAGGGGGATGCGGGGGCGGATGGGGCCGAACCTGCCGGGCCCTTCCGGTATACGCCGGTCCTGGCGCTCGCTGGCGATGCGCTTGGCCTCGGCGGTGACCACCTTGGCGCGGTAGCTGTCCATCATGACCACGACATCGGCGACCTCGAAGTAGTCCCCGTAGCCGCCCATCACCAGGATCGTGGAGACGCCGTGCTCCTCGTACAGCCTGCGTACCTGGTCGATAAAGGGTGTAATGGGCTCCTTCTCCTTGGGCACGAGGCGCTGCATCATCTCGTCGCGGATCATGAAGTTGGTGGCGCAGGTGTCCTCGTCCATGAGGAGGAGGGAGGTGCCTGCCTCCAAGGCCTCCACGATGTTGGCTGCCTGGGAGGTGGATCCGGAGGCGTTCTCGGTGCAGAAGGCCGTGGTGTCCTCCCCGAAGGGCAAGTTGGAGATGAACGGGCTGATGTCCACCTTCTCGATGCGCCTCCCGTCCTCCGCACGGATCTTCACGGCGTCCCGGACGGTGACGACGTACTCCCGGCCGTCGCCAGGGATGTGCGGGTAGACGGAGCGCTGGAGGGCCTGGAGCAGGGTGGACTTCCCGTGGTATCCTCCTCCCACGATGAGGGTGACCCCACGGGGGATGCCCATCCCGCTGACCTGGCCGCGGTTGGGCGCATGGAGCGTGCACCGGAGCTCCTCGGGGCTGATGAACCGCACCACGCGTGGATGGCGGAGGGGGCGGTCGCTCACCCCGCTCTCCCGGGGGAGGACCGAGTCGTCAGCGACGAAGGCCACCAGGCCGCGCTCGGGGAGCTGCGCCCGCAGGGCCTCCTGGTCTTCGACCACGTTGACGTGGCGCTCTGCGGCACGCGCGTCGAGGTTGGCATAGACCAGGGAGGCCTCGACGATCTTGGGCAGCTCCTCAAAGAACATGGCGGCAGCTTCCTTGGCCTGGATCCTCCGCCCGTCGCCCGGAAGCCCCATGGAGAGGCGCACCTCCACGTAGTCCTCGTGCACGATGCAGCTCGTGCGCGGGAGTACCTCCTGTCCTCCCACATCCACGGTGATCATCCCGGAGCGCCCCGTTCCCCTGTGGCCCTTGACGAACCGCCGGATGGCGCTGTGAACCTGGCGGGTGATGAAGTCCTCCAGGGCCATCTTCCGGACCCGGTTGCTCCAGAGGCTCGGGGGGAACTGGCACTCGGCCATGTCCATACGGACCCGGATCAAGGAAGGTGTGGCGAAGGGATCCTGCTGCACGTGGTCCACATAGAGGACGAAGGTGGGGAAGCGGTATTCCCCGGCGATGGTCTTGTACGCGCCGTACCCCTTCCCGTCTAGCGTGATCAGCTTGTCCCGAAGTCGCTCGCTGGGCAACATCGCACCAACGCCTCCATCGTCACCGTACTATAGGGACGCCGCGGGCCCCCGCACGTGGGATGAAGCCTGCGGTTCATCGCCTCCAGAACTCGGCCAGGGCCTCATCCAGCTTCCTGTGGAGATCCTCCTCGCCCTGGTACCAGACCAGGCGGATGTGCGGGTTCCCGGCCACGAGGGCGGAGAGGGCGGTCCCCTCCTGACAGAACGCCAGGATGGGCTTGCGGAGCGCTGCGGCAGTGGCCAGCTCGACCCCCACGCCTAGGGAGGGTACCGTGACCTCCGCCACGAGGAGGTCGCACGCTGCAAGCCAGGACATGTCCCGGTGGTAGATCGCCTCCGGGGTCCGCAGGTAGGCAGCTTCCATTTCCAGCACGTTGGGATCGGCGACGTGGGGTGTGAGCACCTCCACACCGTGTTCCCGGAGCCATGAGACCATCAGCCGGTACACGTGCTGGAGCTGGCGTCCTCCCCGGATCGCCCCGGCGAAGTACGCCCGGATCCGCCCGGGGCCTCCCCCAGGGAGGAGGCCGAGGCGCCTGGCGTAGAGGACCACCAGGGGCTCTGGGGAGACCTCCTCCATGCGGACGCCGAGGATCCCGAGTTTCCCTCTGAGGCGCTCCTCGGCATCTTCGAGACTCTCGCCACGGACCTCCACCTCGCTCATCCAACCCAGGCCGTCGATGTACTCGCGGATGACCAGGCCCCACCCGGGGATCTCCATCATGGCGCAGTCCCTCTTGCGGATCGACAGCCACGGTTCATACCCCAGGTCAGCGAGGATGGCCCGCGCCTGCTCCACGGGACCTTCGTACAAGGTGATCTTCCCCTCGGGGTAGACAGAGCGCTTGAAGGCGAGGTTGCCCCGCCTGTGGATCTCCACCTTCGTGAGGAGCACCTCGGCAGTCTCCTTCGGGGAGAACCACTCCCTGATGCGCACGGTCACCAGGCCGGGAGCGGGGGACCGGTCCCCCGCTCCACGAGTAAGGTCTTGTTCCAAGCCTGCCCCTGCAGGGAGACCTCCCCCTCCACCCCGGGGGCGGAAGTAGTGGTCGGTGAAGGTGTACTCGTAGAGGAGCCTCCCTCCCATCCCTGCGACGTGGTCCAGGAAGGCCTGGAGGTCATGGATTGGAAAGCGCACTTCGCATTCGTACGGGGACGTCATCTGGTTCACCGCTTGGGGCGGTTTCTCCCCCACTCAGGAGGACAATTCGGGCAAATTCGGCGAAGCCCTCCCTGGAAGAGCGTGAGGGGGATCGCTGCAAAGGGGGCGCCGGGGGAGCCCCGTCCTCACGGGACTGGCTGGAGGACCAACCGGGGGGCTGGGAAGGGGAGAGTGGTTTGCACGGGGGCAGGGGCGACGATGTGGATGGCCCGCTCCAGCTGGCTGTCCCGCCCTGCGTCCAGATCCGCCTCGCTGAGGTCGACGAGGACGTCGGGGGTCACCCCCTCCCCCTCCAGGCGCCTTCCCAGACCTGTGAACATGCGGGCAACGGTCACGCTGAGGGCTGACCCATCGGAAAGCCGGATGAGGATGCTCGCCTCCACTGCTCCGGCCGTCTTGGTCCCAACGAGGGTCCCTCGGCCGCTCTCCTGGAAAGCCGCGCTCAGGAGTTCCGCTGCCGAGGCGCTCCCTTCGTCGACGAGGACCGAGATCACCACCCAGGGAGGGATCAGGGGCACCGCCCGTGTTCGCACCGTCACCGCGGGCATACCGCGCTCCCGCATCTGGTAGAGGGGAGTCCCCTGGGGGAGGAAGAGTTCCGCGACCCTGGTCAGCTCGTTGAGGAAGCCACCTGGGTTCCCCCGCAAATCCAGGACAATGGCCTCATTCTGCACCCCTCCGAACCTGTAGAATGCCTCCTGGATCTGCGCGGCGGCCCCCGGGTTGAATCCATAGATGCGGATGTACAGGATCCCCTGGTCGATGCGCTCCGCGCGCGCAGCAGGCAGGCGGATAGGGGCCCGGGTGATGGGGACCTCCAGGGGTTCGGGGGTCCCAGCCCGCTGGATGGTGAGGGTGACCGTCGTTCCAGTAGGCCCTCGGATGAGGGCCGAGATCTCCCGGGTGTTCATGCCGGTGGTGGACCTGCCGTCGACCCTCAGGATCCTGTCGAGGGGGCGCACCCCGGCGGCTTCCGCTGGTCCCCCTGGGATCACTTCCCGGACATAGAACTTGCCGCTCCGCTCCATGAGGATGATGCCGACCCCGCTGAACGCCGGTTCCCCTCGTTGCTGCCGGACGCGCTCCTGGTACTGGTCGGGGGCGAGGAAGGCGGTGTGGGAGTCGTGCAGGGATTCGGTCATCGCTTGGATGGCCGAGTAGGCCAAGTCACGGGCAGATCCCCGGTAGAGCCCTGCTGCGGTGGCGAAGAGGGAAAGAAAGGCCTGGCGTGTTTCCCCCTCAGAGAGGCCGGGAGGGAGGTCGGGCAGAGAATCGACGGGGGATCCTGTTTGGGCGAGTGCCCTGCGGATGCCGCTGATGGCGGCGTTCAGGAGCCTCACCGGGTCGAGGGGGTCTACGTAGTGCTCCTGCAGCACGGTCAGGGCCTGGAGGACGAGGTCGGCGTCGCTCGCCTGCGAGGCGAGGGGGGAGGCCGTGGCGAGGAGGAGCGCCAGGACAAGGGGGAAGACGTGGATTGCGCGAGATCTCCTCCAGGTCGTCCGGTTCATCCCGCTCTTTCTCCCTCCGCACGCTCTTTACAGTGGTGGCCGGAACGGGAACAGGCGGAGGATCCAGGCGTTCAGCTGGTAGACCACATCCAACGCCATGGCCAGTCCCATGACCACCAGGAACACCCCGCTTACTGCCGTCACGTACCTGCTGTACTTCCGGGCCCACCCCAGGAAGTCGATGGACAGGGTGAGGAGGAGGGCGGTCAGGAGGAACGGGATCCCCAGCCCCATGGCATAGCTGAACAAGAGGATGGATCCTTGCTTCACGGTGCTCAAGGTCGCCGCCATGGTCAGGACAGCGGTGAGGACGGGGCCTACGCAGGGGATCCAGGCGAACCCGAAGGCCATCCCAACAGGGACGGCCCCCGCCAGGCCGAAGGGGTTGCGGGCGAGGTGAAGCCTGCGCTCGCGGTAGAGGCTAGGGACCTTGATCACACCCAGTACCGCGAGGCCGAGGAGGATGATGAGGATGCCCCCGATCCTGCCGAGGAGGGATCGATTGGAGATGACGAAGCTTCCCACCAGGGAGGCGGATGCGCCCATGGCCGTGAAGACGGTGGAGAACCCCAGGACGAACAGGAGGCTGGCCAGGAGCACCCTCGGGGCCACCCTTCCCCCGCCCGCCTGCAACTCCTGGAGGGAGACCCCGGAGACGAAGGAGATGTAGCCTGGGATGAGGGGGAGGACGCAGGGGGAGACGAATCCCAGGACCCCCGCGGCAAAGGCGATGAAGATGTTGACCTCGGACAACCGCCGTCTCCTCCGGAACCCGTTCTGGAACCTTATAACGTCCCCCGCGCCAGGCGTATTCCCTTGAACCGGATCCCCTCGTCGACCGCCACCCCGAGCTTCCCGGCGGCATCGCCCTGGTTGACGGCGACCTCAAGGAACCCGTCGCTTCCAATTGCTACGAGGAACTGGCCCGGGGGCACAAACCCGTAGGAAGGGGCGAAGGGCGCCTCGATGGACCGCTCCCCTGCTTCTACCGCGACGACGTCCCCGTACTCCCACACGCCTTGGACCATCTCTCCGGGGATGTTGGTGACCAGGTTTCCAAATGGATCGATATAGATGACCCTGCCCGTCAACCCCCCCTCCTCCCAGCAGCCCTTTCCGAAATCCAGGTCAACATACGCTTCCACCCTCTCCCCAATCTCCTCGGGGGGCACACCACGCGCGAGGTGGGCGCCGACAGGGGCGAAGACATCCCTGCCGTGGAAGGTAGGGGAGACGTTGGGGCGGAGGTAGGCAGGGTTCTGGATGCGGTAGGCGGCGATGGGACCCAGCCTGTGCGCTGCGGGGAGGAGGAGGCCGTTGTCGGGCCCCACGAAGAACTGCCCGCCTGCCGCAACGATGAGCCCCGACCGTGCTGTGCCCACGCCGGGATCCACAACGGCGACGTGGACAGTCCCTGCGGGGAAGAACGGAGCTACGGCGAAGAGCAAGTAAGCACCTTCCCGGATGTCATGGCGCCGGACGTCGTGGGAGATATCTAGGAGTGTAGCCTTGGAGATCCCGCTGGCTACAGCCTTCATGGCTGCGGGGTAAGGGCTCCGGCTTCCGAAATCGGAGAGGAAGGTGATGACCGCCACGGCCTGCTCACTTCGTCAAACGGACAGAAATCTTGCTACACCGTAGCATCTGGAGCTTCCCCCTGCCGGGGTTGACTTAGTGCTGGCAGTTCGGGCAGTAGTACGACGGCCTTCCCCCGAGGCGGGTATGCACGATCTTCCTCCCGCATCGGGGGCAGGGCTGGTTCTCCCGGTTGTAGACGGCAAGGGGGTACCTCCCGAAGTTCCCCAGGGCGTCCTGGAACTCCGGCTCCCCGCCGAGTTCCACTGCCTTCTTCAGCACTTCCCGCATGGCCTTGTAGAGCTTTTCCACCTCGGCCTCGGAGAGGGAGTCCGCTTTCCGCTGGGGGAGGATCCCGGCCGCGTGCAGGATTTCATGGGCCCAGAGGTTGCCGATTCCCGCGATGCGGGTCTGGTCGCTCAGCACGTTCTTGATGTTGCCTCGCCCCCGCACGAGGCTCCGGAACCGGGAGAGGGTGAGCTCGTTGGAGAGGGGCTCCAGGCCCATCTCCGCCAGGAAGTCCACCTGGCCCAGCTCCGCCGACCTGACCAGGTCCAGGGTGCTGAGCTGGAGCTCCCGAAACTCCATGCCCGAGCCGTCCCGGAAGTACACCATCGCGGTAGTGGCAGAATCCGCCTTGGGAGTGGAGGGGTGGTAGCGTACCCACCCCCACAACTTGAAGTGGAAGACGAGGGTCCACTCCCGGTCAAATCCAATCAGGAGCGCCTTCCCCCTCCTGTCGACCCCTGAGATCTTGCGCCCCTCGAGGATCCGGGAGAACTCCTTCGGGGTATGGGTGCGTACGGCCACAGGGCGCAAGACCTCGCTCCGGGCGACGACCTTGTCCAGGACGGTCTTTTCCAAGCTTCGCTTCGCTGCCTCGACTTCCGGGAGCTCAGGCATTTCCTCTCTTCTGGTTTCCATGAGCCCCCACCGGACTCCTGCGTCGGAGGTCGCACGGTCTGAGATCCAGACCCTGCGGGCGGGGTTGCCTGTCTTTGATCTCTCCACGAAGGTCCTCGATGTCCTCGCGCAGCTGATCACAGAAAGTGGCCCCGTCGGCCAGGAGGTCTTCGATCTCCTGCTCGTTGCGCAAATGCGTAGCCACGGGATCGCCACCCTCTGTACCTACAACACCAAGGACTTCCGACGCTTCGCCGGGATCCAGGCGGAGACGCCGGAGGCCATCCTCGCGCAGTTCGGCATCTCCAGAGGCCGTGGGCCCTGACGGCCTTAATCCTCCACCTGCCGCTCGAACATGAGGAAGGCGTAGTCGAGGTTCTCAGCTGGAACCCCTAAATGCTTGAGCATCGCCATGACCTGGGCACGGTGGTGGACCTCGTGGCAGACCAGCTGGGAGGCGATCCCACCGGCCGTCGTGCGTACCGTGACCACCTTCCCCTCCCCCGCCCGGCCTTTGTACTCAATGGGTTTGGACCAGTCCTGGACGCTGGCGAGCACGCGCTTGGTCTGCTCTGCCTGGTCGCGCCAGGCCTCTTTCAAGGAGGCCGGGTCGGGCAGCCGCTCTTCCGTGAAGGGGCGCTCCTGGGGTGGGGGGACCGGCTCTCCTGCGATGCGATGGGCGTAAGCGAATTCCGCAGAAGCCATGTGGAGGAGCGTGGCCCGGATGCTGCCGAGCCCGAAAGGGAAGCCCTGGGTATACTGCTCCAGGGAGAGGGGGAGAACCCAGCCAAGCAGGCGCTCCCGCGCTTTCTCCAGGTATTCGTACAGCAAGAGGGGATCCATCTCCGCGAACCTCCTTTTTGGCTCATTTTACCACATGCCAGATGCTTCAATCGTCTATGTCAAGATTCTTGACAATCCTATTGTTAGGTGCTATACTCAGGGGTGCAGAGGGGCAGGGCGGTCCCTCAAGGGGACGCCTAAGTCACCCCGACACGGGGAGCTCCAGTGCTACTTTAAATCGTGAAAGGAGGGATGGACATGTCCCTGCTGCGCTGGGATCCCTTCGAGGAGCTCGAAGAGCTCCGGGAGAGCATGGACCGGTTGTTTGAGGACTTCTTCGGGCGGCGTCCGCTCCGCCGGGTGCGGGCGGATCGGTGGCAGCCCGCTATCGACATGTACGAGACCGATCGGGAGGTGGTCGTCCGGGCTGAGCTTCCCGGGATCGACCCCAAGGACGTGGACATCTCCATCAGCGGCAACGTCCTCTCCCTGAAGGGGGAGTCGAAGCTGGAGCGGGAGGTGAACGAGAAGGACTACTACCGGCGTGAGCTGCGCTACGGCGCCTTCAGCCGGTCCATCACCCTCCCCGTCGACGTCAAGGCCGAGGGGGCCAAGGCCACCTTCCGCCATGGGATCCTGGAGGTGCGCATCCCCAAGGCCGAAGAGGCTCTCCCGAAGACGATCAAGATCGAGGTCAAGGACTGACGGGCACTCCTGCCCGAGCGAGGAGGGGACGGGTTTTCCCCGTCCCCTCCTCGCATTTTCCGCGGCGCGACGTCGGCCGGGGGAAGGTCAGGGAAACCGCGCCCTGACTGGTTTCAGGATCGTCGAGAGGGATTCCCTGGAAAGAGACAGAAATACCGGTAGGGAACCTTCCGCGTGCGACAAAGGGGAAGGCCGGGGAGTGAGGGCCATGGAGAGGAGGGCGATCGTTCTCGCCGCCGGGGAGGGCAAGCGGATGCGCTCGTCCCTTCCCAAGGTCCTGCACCCGCTGTGCGGGCGTCCCATGGTGTGCTACGTCTTGGATGCCCTGGAGGAGATGGGGGTCACGAGGCCCATCGTGGTCGTTGGCCACGGCGCTGACAAGGTCCGGGAGGCCATCGGCGAGAGGGCAGAGTTCGTGGAGCAACCGCAGCCGCTCGGCACCGGCCATGCTGTCCAGGTCGCTGCCCCCTTGCTGGAGAGGTTTTCCGGGACTCTCCTCGTGCTCTATGGGGACGTTCCCCTCGTCACGGCTGCGACGCTGGAGGAGCTTGCCACCCGCCACGAACAGGCGAATGCGGCGGCGACGATTGCGGTGAGCGTGGTGGAGGACCCCACAGGGTACGGACGCGTCGTCCGAGGGGGAGATGGCCGCGTGGAGCGCATCGTCGAGGAGGGTGACTGCACTCCGGAGGAGCGTCGGATCCGCGAGGTGAACGCCGGGATCTACGCCTTTTCGACTCCGGACCTGCTGGAGGCCCTTCCGCACCTCCAGCGGGACAACGTCCAGGGGGAGTATTACCTCCCCGACGCCGTCTCCTGGTTGATCCGCCAGGGCCGGCTCGTTGCCAGCGTGGAGGTCGAAGCCCAGGAGGCGCTGGGGGTGAACTCGCGGCGGGAGCTGAGCCGCGCCGAGGAAGCCATGCGCCAGAGGATCCTGGACCGCCTCATGGACCGCGGGGTGACCGTGGTCGATCCGAGGACCACGTATGTGCATGCCACCGCCGAAGTGGGGGAGGAGACCGTTCTCCACCCGTTCACGGTGATCGAGGGGAACACGGTCATTGGCCGGGGCTGCATCATCGGTCCCTTCGCCCACCTCCGCGGGGCCCGGATTGCGGACGGGGTGCGCGTCCTCTCCTCCACCGTTGAGGAGAGCGAGGTCGGCGAGGGGACGACCATCGGCCCCTACGCCCACCTCCGGCCCGGGAATGTCATCGGCCGGTTCGTAGAGATCGGGAACTACGCGGAGATGAAGAACGCCCGGGTAGGGGACTACACGAAGGTCCACCACATGAGTTATCTTGGAGATGCCACCGTGGGGAGCCGGGTGAACATCGGCGCCGGGACCATCACCTGCAACTTCGACGGCAGGCGCAAGCACCCCACCACGATTGAGGAGGGCGCGTTCATCGGGAGTGATACGATGCTCGTCGCGCCCGTGCGCGTGGGGAAAGGCGCGATGACCGGCGCAGGGTCCGTGGTGAACAAGGATGTCCCTCCGCGGGGGGTTGCAGTCGGTGTCCCTGCGAGGGTGATCCGGTACCTCCCGGAGGAAGAACGTTAGAAGAGCTCTGGTAGCGCCTATATGTTCTATTCCTCGAGCCGCCTGTGCGTCCTCAGTGGGACATCGAATCCCGAGCTCGCCCGGGAAGTTGCGGAGATCCTGGAGGTCGAGCTGGGCAAGATCAACATCTTCCGGTATGCCGACGGGGAGGTGGGCGTGCGGATCGAGGAGAGCGTCCGCGGCGCCGACGCGTTCGTGATCCAGTCCACCTGTCCTCCCGTGAACGAGAACCTGGTCGAGCTGCTCGTGATCATCGACGCCCTCAGGCGCGCCTCAGCGGCCCGGATCACGGCGGTGATCCCCTACTTCGGCTACGCCCGCCAGGACCGGAAGACAAAGCCGCGGGAGCCGATCTCGGCCAAGCTCGTGGCCAACCTCCTCACCACGGCAGGGGCCGACCGGATCCTCACTGTGGACCTCCATGCCGGGCAGCTGTGGGGGTTCTTCGACATCCCCCTCGATCACCTGCCCTCGCGGATGATCCTGGGGGACTATTTCCTGAAGAAGGGGCTGGAGAACGTGGTGGTGGTCTCCCCGGACATCGGGGGCGTCAAGCGGGCCAGGGAGTTTGCCACGCAGATCAGGGCTCCCCTGGCCATTGTGGACAAGCGCCGGGACCGCCCCAACCATGTCTCCGAGGTCGTCCACGTCATCGGGAAGGTCTACCGGAAGACGGCGATCCTCGTGGACGACATCGTGGATACTGCAGGGACTTTGGTGATGGCGGCGGAGGCTTTGGTGAAGCGCGGCGTGCGCGAAGTCTACGCCTGCTGCACCCACGGGGTCCTCTCCGGTCCGGCCCTGGAGCGCATTTCCGAGGGCCCCATCCAGGAGCTGGTGGTGACCAACACCGTCCCCGTCCCGCCGGAGAAGCGCATCGACAAGGTCACTGTCCTCTCCGTTGCTGGGATCCTTGCCGAGGCCATCCGGCGCATCCATGAGAACCGGTCGGTGAGCGCACTGTTCGAAGAAGGATGAGGTACTTCGCGATCCCCTCCTACTTCCTCGTCGCCCTGATCGCCTGGGCCGTGACCGGGACGCTGACCCCGTACGTCCGCAGGATCGCCCACTGGGCCAGGGCCATCGACTTCCCAGGAGGGCGCAGGATCCACCACCACCCCAAGCCACGCCTTGGCGGCCTAGCCATCTACACCGGGTTCCTCTTCGCGCTCCTCGTCGCCATCCCAATGAGCCGGACCATTGAGGTGCTGCGGACGGCGAACCAAATTGTGATCCGCATCCCCCTGGTCCCCGAGAGCGACCGGGCCATGGTGGGGATCCTCCTGGGGGGGACGCTCATCACCCTCCTTGGAGCCATCGACGACATCCGAGGGATGCACCCGGGGGTGAAGTTCCTGGGCCAAGTGGCCTGCGCGGCGATCCTCATCCCTTTCGGCCTTTCCACCCTGTTCCTCACGAACCCCCTCAGCGGGATGATGTACATTGGGAGGTGGGGAGCTCTCGTCACGATCCTCTGGGTCGTGGCCACGACCAACATCATCAACTTCATTGACGGTGTGGACGGGCTTGCCGCGGGGATCTCCGCCATCGCCGGGGTTGTCCTGTTCTTGACTGCAAGCCAGCGCCAGGATCTCGCCGCCATGGCCATGACTGCCGCCCTCGTGGGGAGCAGCCTGGGCTTCCTGCGGTACAACTTCAACCCCGCCAGGATCTTCATGGGGGATTCCGGATCGATGTTCCTCGGCTACGTCCTCGGCGCTGTCTCCGTGATGGGGCTCTACAAGAGCGTGACGGCCATCTCCCTCCTCGTCCCGCTCCTTGCCCTGGGGGTCCCGATCTTCGATACCGCATTCGCCATCGTCCGGCGGCTGCGCGCAGGGTATCCCATCTATCTCCCTGACCGTGGCCACATCCATCACCGCCTGCTGGACCGCGGCCTCACCCAGCGGCAGACGGTACTCCTCCTCTACCTCCTGAGCGCGTTCCTGGGAATTGGAGCGCTCGCGCTCGCGGGGATCAATCGGATCCCCGCCCTCATCACCCTCGGAGCCATCGCCGTCGTGCTCATTGTAGGCGCCAAGCGCATGGGCCTCCTGCAGTTTCCCTAGAGGGCCGGGATGCTTGTGGGGACCGATCCGCTTCCCATCATGCTCATCTTCGGCACCAGGCCCGAGGCCATCAAGATGGCACCGGTGGTGAAAGCCCTCCGCCGCTTCCCCCAGGAGTTCCGGCCCATCGTCGCCGTCACCGCCCAGCACCGGGAGATGCTCGACCAGGTCCTCACGCTCTTCGAGATCGCCCCTGACTACGACCTGGACATCATGCGCCCCGAACAGTCCCTCATGGACATCACCATCCGCTCCCTCACCGGGCTGGATCGCATTCTCCGGGAGGTCCGCCCGGCCATGATCCTGGTGCAGGGCGACGCGGCCCCGACGTTCCTGGGAGCCCTCGTGGCGTTCTACCACAAGATCCCCATCGGCCATGTGGAAGCTGGGCTGAGGACGGCCAACAAGTACGAGCCTTTCCCCGAGGAGATGTACCGCCGGATGACCACGGCTCTGGCGGACCTCCACTTCGCGCCCACCCCCTGGGCCAGGGACAACCTCTTGCGGGAAGGGGTTCCCCGCGAGGCGATCTACGTGACCGGGAACACCGTCATTGATGCCCTTCTCGAGGTGGCGTCCCGTCCCTATCCCCTCTCCTCCCTGGGGCTCCCCCCCCTGGACGGCCGCCGCGTCCTCCTCGTGGAGACCCACCGCAGGGAGAACTGGGGGGAGCCGCAGCGCCAGATCTGCTTTGCCCTTCGCGACCTCCTGGAGCGTTTCCCTGACCTCCTGGTGGTCTTCTCGGTGCACCCCAACCCTGTGGTTGCGAGGACCGTGGAGGAGGTCCTGAAGGGCCACCCGAGGGCGTACCTGATCCCCCCTCCGGACTACGGGCCGTTCGTCCAGCTCATGAAGCAGGCGACGTTGATCCTCACGGACTCGGGGGGGATCCAGGAGGAGGCACCATCCCTGGGCAGGCCGGTCCTTGTGCTGCGTCGGGTGACGGAGCGGCCGGAAGGGGTGAAGGCAGGGACGGTCAGGGTCGTGGGGACGGACCGGGAGAGGATCGTGGAGGAGGTCACCTGGCTCCTCACCGATGCGCAGGCATACCAGCGCATGGCCTGCGCCGTGAACCCTTACGGGGACGGCCGCGCTGCGGAGCGCATCGTCGGCGCCCTTCGGTACTCCTTCGGGTTCTCCGCACACCCTCCAGAGGAGTTCAGCGCCGGGTTCTGACCCCGGATCCCCCCGCACGTTTCCCCCTTGTCCCTTCATCTCCCCGAAGCTAGAATGAGGGTAGCGGTTGTGCCCCTGGCGAGGGAATCCCTGCGCTGAGGGCGTATTCTTTCGCTTGAGGGGAACCCAATGCGGACGGCCCTTTGGACCGCGCTCGCGGTCCTCACCATCGCCGCGCTGTCGCCTCCCGGCCTCTCCGCTCCAGCCTGCGCGACGGAGATCGTGGAGGTCTACCCAAGTGTAGCGGGGGTCGTGGTGAAGGTGCCTGAGGTGGGAGCGCGGGTCCGGGAAGGGGAGGACCTGGTCCTCGTCCGGACTGCCACCAGCCCGCAGGCCGTCACCGCCAGGGCGACAGCGGATGGGATTGTCGTCGAGGTCCTTGTCAGGCCTGGGGACACGATCACCTTGGAGATGGTGAGCAGGAGGGCTGTGCTCGTGCGCATTTGCAAGGGATAAACGGAAGGAGGAAGGGATGCAGTGAGAGGCACACGCGTGCTTGTTGGAGCGTTGGTCGTGTTCGCCTTGCTCGTCCCCATCGGCGGGCTTGGGTTTGCCCAGCAGGATCCGGAGATCCTCCCCGTCGACCAGGTGAAGCCAGGAATGCGGGGGATCGGGAAGACCGTCATCCAGGGGACGAAGATTGAGACCTTCGATGTCGAGATCCTGGGCGTCCTGAGAGGCGGGCCTCCGATCCCCGTGCGGCACTTGGTCATGTTCCGGGCTACGGGCCCTGTGATCGAACGCTCAGGAGGCACGGCTGCGGGGATGAGTGGGAGCCCCATCTACATCAATGGCCGCCTCCTCGGTGCCCTGAGCGCGGGGTGGACATTTGCCGGCCCCGACAGCAACCTCGCCCTGGCCACGCCCATCGAGGATATGCTGAAGGTCCTCGAGGGAGGGCCGAGCACCACGCAGCTCCCTCGGGTGTGGATCGCCGAGCAGCCGATCAGGGTGGGCGACCGGACGATCCAGACCGTTGTCCTGGCGGGCAACGACCAAGAGGCGGAGCGGTGGAACGCGGCAGGCCTTCCCGGCACCATCGCGATGGCCCCTGCGGCGGTTCCGCTGCTCGTGACCGGGATGAGCGACCGTGCCTTCAGCATCCTCCGGGATGTCCTCAAGACCTACAACGTAGCCGCCGTGCAGAGTCGGGGAGGAATTGGGAAGTTCCCTGAGCCGCCCCTTGAGCCCGGGAGCGCCATGGGGACCCACATCATGCGGGGGGACATCGGGCTCGGGGCCATCGGGACGGTGACTTGGCGGAAAGGCAACAAGATCCTGGCGTTCGGCCATCCCTTCTTCAACCTGGGGGACGTGGACTTCACCCTGACCCCGGCCTACATCTTCACAGTCGTCCGGAGCATCGAGCACCCGTTCAAGGAGGGGATCGTCGGGTCTGTGATCGGGCGCATCTCCCAGGACAGGGCAGCGGCCATCGCTGGGGAGATCGGGAGGTTCCCCCGGATGTTCAACGTGCGGGTCCAGGTCACGAACCGGGAGACCGGGAAGGTCGTGACCATGAGCTCGATGGTGGCGCGGCGCCGTGACCTCGCCACCGTCCTCGCGCCGTTCGTGTACGTGAGCGCCCTGGACCGGAGCATGGACGCCATCGGCGAGGGGACAGCCCAGGTGAAGATGACCCTGCTGAGCAAGGGGTTCCCCCGCCCCATTGTCCGGGAGAACCTCTTCTACAACAGCCGGGACATCGGGCTCGCCTCAGCGATCGAGCTCCCAGAAGCGATGCGCTTCCTGTTCAACAACGAGTTCGTGTCCACAGACCCCATCGAGATCTCCATCGAGGCTTCCGTGGAGCGGACGCGGCGGACGGCGGCCATCGTGAGCGCTGAGGTGGAGAGGCGCGAGGTCCCCAGGGGAGGGAACGTCCGGGTGCGGGTGCACGTGCGCCCCTGGCGCCAGGCCGAGCAGATCTCCAAGGTCATTGAGATCCCCATTCCCCAGAACTTCCCCACGGGCCCGGCAGTCCTCCTCGTGCGTTCTGCCGGAATCCAGCCGCGGGAGGAGTTCCCCCTGGAGGTCCGGTTCACCCAGCTCCTCCTGAAGGAGCCGGAGCCCATCCCTGCCAAGAACCTGGAAGAGGCCATCGACTACTTCGAGAACTTTGGCCGGAATACAGATCTCTTGCTCACGGTCCTGCCCTTCGGGTTCCCCCAGCTCGGGTCCCTGGATGTGAACTTCCTCAATTTTGACGTCCAGAGCCTGAAGCTCGTCCAGACCGATTGGGTGATCCAGGGGAGCTTCGAGGTCCCGCTCATCATCCGATGACCCTCTGCAGGTCTGCTGGACGTCTTCCCAAGGAGAGGGGGACGCGACCTGGGGTTCCCCGGGGGAGGCGCCGGAGAGGGGCAAGGGGAGAGGAGTGAAGGAGTGCGGCTCCTTCGTCGGATCTCCCTGTTCACGGCAGGGGTTGGGCTGATCGCCCTCGGCGCCGCGGCGATGGTGCGAACAGGCTTGGGAGCCTCCCTCCTGCACCAGGCCACGTTGCAGGCCCTCACGGGCACCCTCGGGCAACAGGTTTCCGTCTCTCAGGTGGCCTGGGATCCCCGGAGGGGGACCCTCGTCCTCACAGGAGTCCAGGTAGGGCGCCGTGAGGGGGGATTTGGCGGCCCCCCCCTCTTCTCCGCGCGGCGCCTCCTCGTGCGTATCGACCTCCGAGAGGCCGTTTCCCAATTCCTTCAGAGGAGAAGCCTCATCTCCGCGGTCCGTGCGATCGACATGGAGTTCCCCGTCCTCCGCATTTCCCGCGACAGCGCGGGGAAGTGGAACGTCGCCCCCTTGTTCGCCCGCCCTCCTGGCCAGGCTCCAATGGAGGGCTTCCGCCTCCGGATCGCCATCCACAACGGGACCATCCTCCTCCGGGATGCCAGGGGGCCGACCTCCCCCTTCCAGGCCACGTTCGGTCAGGTGGAGGGCACCGTTGACCTTGCGCGCAACCCCCTCGTCGAGCTCGACGTGAAGGGGAGGAGCCAGGAGGACGGCGGCGTGCCCGTACGTGTCGCGGGGAGGTACATCCTCGGGGAGGGGACCGTCGACCTCCAGGTCGCCACAGGGAAGGTCGGACTGGCGCGCTGGGGGAGTTATCTCGCCAGGGTCCCCTCGTTCTCGTGGACTGGAGGTGAGGTGGAGGCGCGCCTCGGTGTGCTGATCTCACGACGGGGCGCCCCCCTGGACTACCGGGGGAGTCTCGTCGTTTACGGTGGAGAGATGCGCCTGGCTAGCGGGCAGCGCATCTCTGGCCTCACCGGGCCTGTGGAAGTGGACCGGATCCGCCTGCGCACCCCTGGCCTCCGCATCCAGGTCGGCGGGAGCCCCCTCCTCCTCCGCGGAGAGGTGCGGCGCGTGCCGGAGATCTCCCTCGACCTCGTTGCGCTCTCTCCCCCCCTGGACCTGAACGCCCTGAAGCGTCTCCTCTTCCCCTCTGCCCGGGTCTCGATCTCCGGACTCGCCCGGGGGGAGGTTCGGATCTTCGGTCCGATCGCGGTCCCGCGCGTCGAAGGGGTGGTTGCCGGGAGGGGCACGGTCAACGGCCAGAGGATCGATGCGTTGCGATCCAGGGTCTCCTATGACGGGCGCTCCCTCCTCCTCTCCTCTGCCCGGGTCAAGCTTGGGGGCGGGGCGGTGAGCGGGGACCTGTACTGGGATCTTGCCGGGAGGAATGTGACCGTGGAGGCCGTCGCTTCGGACGTCCAGCTTGGGGCGTTGCGGTGGCCTGGAGGGCTCAGACCTGGAATCCTCGCCGGAAGGTTCTCTGGGGAGGTCCTCGCTCTCGGCCGGGGCGGCGAATGGTATGCGTTCGCAGGCGGTGGCGTGCAGGGGGCGCAGCTAGGTCTCGTCGACGTGAAGGCCGCCCACGGGGCGATCTGGTACACCCACGGCTCCCTCACCCTGGATCCTGTCGGCCTCCGCATGGGCTCCGGCCAGGCTTTCGTTGCAGGGCGCATCTCCCCTGAGGGTTCCCTCGCCCTGCGCATCGCCGCCTCAGACCTCCAGCTGGGAGAGATTGCCCGAGCCCTCCGGCGGGGGGAGGACGTTGCAGGGGTCGTCGATGTCCTCGGGAGCGTCGGGGGGACGGCGAAGGCCCCAACTTTTCAGGGGGTTGTGACCGTCCGGAACGGCAGCGCAGGGTCCCTGCAGTTCGACCGTCTGCGTGCAAGCGTGGAGGCCGGTGAGGACCGGATCGCTTCCCGAGACCTCCAGCTCAGCGTAGGCTCGGGGCTGGTCCGGGGGAGTGGGACGCTCTCCCTTGCCGGTGGGAGGATCCGCTCGGTGCGGGCATCGGCGGAGGTCCAGGACTTCCCGCTGGAGCGGATTGCTCACCTTCTCCGGAGCCCCGTGGAGGCAACGGGGGAGCTGGCGGGGGTCCTGCGCCTGGAAGGCTCCCCGGGGGCGCTGAGAGGGCAGGGGCAGCTCCGCCTGGAGGGTGCACGCATCGCCGGCCAACATGTGGATGGCGCGGAGGCCGTCGGAACCTGGGCGGATGGCGTGCTCACCCTCGACCGCGTCGAAGCCCGGGTGAACAGCTCGAAGATCTCTGGACGCGGGAAGGTCACTTCAAGAGGAGACTTGGACCTCTCGGTGTGGGCACAGGGCCTGAACCTTGGGGATTCCCCCGTCCTCTCCCAGGGGCCGCTCAAGACCAAAGGTGCCGTTGACCTCCAGGGCAAGGTCGGGGGGACGTTGCGGAGTCCTTCCTTCCATGGGGAGGTCACCTCGTCGGGGCTCCTGCTGAATGGCCAGGTCTTCGATGCCATGCGGGGGGAGATCGCATGGGGCGGCGGTCGCCTCTCCCTCGACCCCTTAGAGCTTCGCCAGGGCGCTGGTATCTACCGCCTCTCTGGGAGCGTCGACATGTCGAGCCGTCCGGCTGTGGACCTTACCGCGGAGGTCGCCCGAGGGCGGCTCACCACCCTCATAGGCCTCTCCGGCTTCTCCCCCAGCCTTCCCCTGGACGGGGAGGTCTCCGGGAAGGCTTCCCTCAATGGCCCTGTCGGCAACCCCGCGGGATCCCTCGACCTGAAGGTGGAAAACGGCGTCCTCGGCGGGGAACGTCTGCTGGGAGCTTCCGGGAGGATCAGCTGGCGTGACCGGTCCGTCAAGGTGGAACGCCTGGAGGCCACATTGGAGCACGGCCGGCTCGCTGCGCAGGGGACCATAGATCTCCGCGGGGAGAGCCTCCTGGAGGTCAGCGGGGAGGGCCTCCGCCTCGGCCTTTTCGCCCCTCTCCTCCGGCGCGTTTCAGGGGGGCCCGGCGCGCTGCGCGGGACCATGGACTTCATTGCCCAGATCTCCGGCTCGCACTCCGATCCCCTCGTGGGCCTCTCTCTCGAGATCAAGGACGGGGGTTTTGAGGACATCTTCTTCAACCGGTTCACTGCCCAGGCGGTCTACCGCCGGGGAATCCTGGCCCTCGACCAAGCCCTCCTCACCCGGGATGGCCACAAGGCGAAGGTCCAGGGGGAGATCCCCATCGATCCTGTCACCCTTCAGGTCCCTCCCGACCGCCCGGTGAACCTCCGGGCAACCCTCGTTGATGCGGACCTGAGCCTCCTGAGGCTCTTCACCCCCCTCGTGGATGAGGCGCGAGGGTCAATCCAGGGGGAGGTCTCCCTGACGGGTTCCCTTGCAAACCCGCGGATGGTCGGGCGCCTCGGCGTGGCGCAGGGGACCGTTCGCTTGGCAGGGCTCGAACCTGCGCTGGAGGGGGTCATCGCAGACCTCTCCTTCACGGAGGACCGTGTCACCATCGGGAAGCTTGAGGCCGGGCTGGGAGGAGGGAGGGTCGGGATCTCAGGCGGACTCACCATCCGCAATTTCCGCCCGGATACCGTAGACCTCCGGCTCTCCCTCACCCCTGCTGCGGTGAAGCTCCCTCCCTACTATGCGGGGAGGGTGGAGGGGGAGCTGCGCGTCCGTGGTACCTCCCGGAGGCCAGACCTCGCGGGCAAGTTCGTGCTCTCCCAAGGGGATCTCATGGTGGCGAGGAGGGAACCGAGGTCGACGCGCCTTCCGCCAGTGGGCTTGAACCTGCTGGCCGTGGCGGGGAAGGACCTGTGGGTGCATGCAGGAGGTCTGCGCGCCCGCATTGAGGGGGAGCTCGCGATCTCTGGAACGCTCTCCAGTCCTTCTCTGGAAGGGGTCCTCACGGCGGGGGAGGGGGAGTTCACATACCTCGGCACGACCTTCCACCTGGACGAGGGGCGAGCTTCGTTCTCCGCGTTCCGCGGGCTAGACCCCTATCTCACGGCCAGGGCATCGACGTTCGTGGGGAGCACGCGGATCCAGGCGGGCGTAGAGGGGACGCCAGGGGGGTTGACCCTCACGCTCAGCTCCGAGCCGCCTCTGCCCCGGGAGGAGATCGTGGCCCTGCTGACCCGGCAGGCGGGCCTCGAGGCGTTGGTGCAGGGAGATGTGGAGAGCGCGTTGCGCCTGGAACTGAGCCGGTTGCTCTTCGGCCGGTTCGAGCGGCCCATCCAGGAGGCCTTGGGGCTGAGCGAGTTCCGCTTGGAGTACGACTTCATCCATCCCCCTCGCCTGCGCATCGGCAAGTTCCTCCTGCGTGAACTCTACTTCACCGTCACCACGATCTTCGACAGCGTGCGCCAGTCCATCGCAGCGCTGGAGTACCGCCTCACTCCGAATACCACCCTAAGCCTGAATTACGACCCCACGCGGCGGTTCGGCATCTCCCTGCAGACCCGGAGTCGCTTCTGAGGTTCCCATAAGTTCATTCCCGCTCCCTACTCCGAGCTCGTAGTGAGCCACGCAGCGGAGCGAAGTGGCGTCGAGGACCACGGCACTCCGCTATCGCTTCGTGCCTTACTACAAGCTCCATACTCCGAGCTCCATACTCCGAGCTTCCTGTCCCGCTCGTAGTGAGCCACGCAGCGGAGCGAAGTGGCGTCGAGGACCACGGCACTCCGCTATCGCTTCGTGCCTTACTACAAGCTCCATGTCCCGCTCGTAGTGAGCCACGCAGCGGAGCGAGTGGCGTCGAGGACCACGGCACTCCGCTATCGCTTCGTGCCTTACTACAAGCTCCATGTCCCGCTCGTAGTGAGCCACGCAGCGGAGCGAAGTGGCGTCGAGGACCACGGCACTCCGCTATCGCTTCGTGCCTTACTCCGAGCTCCATACTCCGAGCTCCATACTCCGAGCGACTTCCACTCTTTTCCCGGTTTCAGGGAGGGAAATGGGGGCGAAGGGCGAAAGGTGAGGGTGTGCTGACGGAGTATCTCCGCGAACTCCAAAAGGTCCAGTTGCTCTCCGAGGAAGAAGAGCGTCGGCTGTGGCGGCAGTACCGGGAACGGGGAGACGGGCTGAGCCGCCAGCGCATCATCGAAGCCTACCAGCCCCTTGTCTTCAAGGTGGTCATGCACTTGCACCTTCCCGAGTCCTGGCTCATGGACATGATCCAGGAGGGCACCGTGGGCCTCATTGAGGCGGTGGAGCGGTTCGACCCGGGCCGGGGGATCCGCTTCTCCACCTACGCCCAGTACCGCATCCGCGGCCGGATCCTCAACGCACTGCGGCGGGAGCGAGGGGGCCTGCCGTTAGAGGAGCTCGAGGCCGACCTCTCCCTGGGCGAGCGCCTCGCCGATCCCCGCGCGGAGGAGGAGCTCGGGGATGTGGAGAACGCCCTGATGGTCCAGTCGGCGGTGGAGGCCATGGAGCGCCTTCCCTTCCGGGAGCGGGAGATCCTCAAGGGGACGTACCTAGAGGCGAAGGAGCCCGGGAGGATCGCCAGGGACCTTTCCATCAGCCTCTCCCACTTCTATCGCTTGCAGAAACAGGCCCTGGCGCACTTGCGGGCGATGCTGGGGAGTGCACCCCTCCAGGCTGACGGGGAGTAGCGGGAGGTTTTCGCGGATGCGAGAAAGGCTTCCTGCCGGTGGATACTATACTATGGAAACCCACGGACTGCAGAGGGATGCGGGATGGGCATTGACGAAGTGATCCGCCGGATCGGGTTCGCGGAGGGATGGCTCCGCCGGGCGAAGGGGGACTACCGCCGGGGCCAAGTGGTGCGAGGAGAGCTGACCCTCTCCCTGGCCGAGGCGGAGATCCGGCACGCCTGGGAGCTGAGCCGGGCGCTCCCCAGAGATGGACTGTACTCCCAGGGCCTGCGAAGCCTCCTGACCATGGCGGCGCTCGCAGGCGTGCTGATCCTGGTCACCGCGTTCTTAGGGGCAGGCCTCGTCCCCGCCCTCCCGGGAACATCCCCCAGGAGCCTCGCTCCGACCTCCCCAGTGGGGCGGCCCGTGATCACGTTCCCCCAGTCTGTGGGGGACCTCCTCAGGAGTGTGACTCTTCCAGAGCCCTCGCCGGAGGGCACGCGAGACGCCCCTGCGAAGGCGATGCAGACTCGCGGATCCGGCTCCGTGGTGCCATCCGGGGCCTCTCGCGTCAAAGGCGTCCTCCCACATGGAGATGCCCCAAGAGGGAGTGCGGAGGCGCCCGCCCGGCCAGATCTCCAGGGCTCCGGCGCTCCCGCTCCCTCGCATGGCGTGACCCGGGAGTTCGCGGGGAGACGGTCAGCTGCCTCCTCGGGGCCCTCCCTGGCCAGGACTCCCGTGATGGCCATGGAGGACCTCATCGACCTCGTCCTCACCGCAGAGCGGACCCTGCGGGGGGCGCCTTGATCTCTCGACAGGTACGGTGATGCGCGCGCGTCGGACCACAAGCCGAACCTTCCTCGTGCTCTGCCTCTCCTTCTCCCTGCTCGTCCTGAGCGCATCCTGGACGACCGCCCAGCAGCCCCCTCCCCAGATCCGGCGGGTCGCCGAGGTGGTGATCCAGGGGAACGTCCTTGTCCCCACAGCGACGATCCGGGGTGTGATCTCCACGCGGGTGGGGGAGGCGTTCGAGGAAGAGAAGGTCCGCCGGGACGTCCAGAACATCATGGACCTAGGGCTCTTCGCCGACGTCACGGTACGCATCGAGGAGGTCCGAGACGGCCTGCGGATTATCTACATCGTGCTGGAGAACCCCGTCGTCCGCGAGGTGCGGGTCAGTGGCAACACGGTGATCCCAACGGAGGAGATCCTGAGGACACTCAACGTCCCCGTAGGGGAGATCCTCAATACCAAGACACTCTCCGCCGGGGCAAGGAGGATAGAGAAGCTCTACGAGGATCGTGGCTACGTCCTGGCCAGGGTTGCGGATGTCTCCATCGACGAGCAAGGCCGCCTGGGCCTGGTGATCTCCGAAGGCCGCCTGGAGAAGGTGGAGTTCAAGGGACTCGTCAAGACCAAGGAGTTCGTCGTCCGGCGCGAGCTCACCATCAAGAGCGGGGACGTGTTCAACGTCCAGGCGGTGAACAAAGACCTCCGGAGGCTCCTCGACCTGGGGTATTTCGAATCGGTGCGCGCCCAGCCCTCCCCTGGCTCCACGCCGGACAGCGTGATCCTGACCGTCGAGCTCGTCGAGCAGAGGACGGGGGAGGCCAAGTTCGGCCTCGGCTACAGCGACCGGACAGGGTTTGTGGGGTCCATCGAGTTCGGGGACAGGAACTTCCAGGGGCGTGGCCAGCAGCTCTCCCTGCGGCTCGAGCGCGGTGTCACCATCGGTTCAGCCGTTGCTCCCACCACCCCCAAGCTCAACTACGAGATCACCTTCCGGGAGCCCTGGTTCGATGCCCAGCGGACCTTCGTGGACCTGAGGATCGGCCAGATCTTCTCCCTGGAGCGGGAGTACGGGAGCGGAGGCGTGATCGCCGCGGAGTACGAGCTGGGGCGGTCTGGGAGCAGCATCACCGTTGGGCGCCCCCTCGATCCCCTGCTCACGGCGACCCTGACCCTCCGCTCCGAGCAGGTGACGATGGACGTCCTCAGCGGGACCCCTTCCCTGTTCACTCCCGGCCGCACGGTGAGCCTCACCCTCGGGGCCATCCGGGACGCACGGGACGACCGGTTCAACCCTACCTCCGGGGAGCGCCTGGGCCTCCAGGGGGAGATCGCTTCGAGCATCCTCGGGAGCGACTTCTCCTTCGTCAAGTCCACAGCCGAGTACAGCAGGTACCTCCCCATGGGCAAGGAGGCGACCCTGGCGGCCCGGGCGATGGTGGGGATCTCCTCTGGAACCCTGCCCCTCCAGGACCATTTCGTCCTGGGCGGCCCTACGACCCTGCGCGGGTACCCAGTTGGCCGCCTGCGCGCCACGAGCATGGGGTTCGTGAACGTGGAGTACCGGGTGGATCTGAGGAGCGTGTCCGAGCGGCTCCAGGACATCCAGGGGGTTGTCTATGTGGACGCCGGGACGGCGCCTCTCACTGGTGGTTCCCCCGACCTGCTCACCAACTGGGGGCTGGCCGTGTCGGTGAAGACGCCCATCGGACCCATCCGCATCGACTACGCGGTGGGCCGGGAGGGGAGCCAGACCTGGTTGACCATCGGCCACCCGTTCTAGAGCTTGCGCTCGTAGTAAGGCACGGAGCGTAGCGGAGTGCCGTAGAAGTTGCTCGTAGTAAGGCACGGAGCGGTAGCGGAGTGCCGTTTCCAAACTCCTTGGAGCGATGATCCTACGCGCTGGCTTCGACAAGATTGGATTGCATCCCTTGCGCTGGGCAGGGGTTCTCCTCCTGCTGGCATCCTTGGCGTTGCCATCCCTCGCCGCGGCGGAGGTCCGCCAAGTCTTTCTCGAGGTGGAGTTCGAGGGCGATGGCCCGCACCCCCTCGTGCGCGCCCGTCTGGTCGCAACCGCTCAGGCGGTCGCCGACAGGCTCCTGGTGGGCCGGCCCGTCGACCTCGTGGCGGGGGAGGGTCCTGCCCTCGCCCGGACGCTCTCCGCCGTGCTGGACCGTGTCCTTTCCGGTTACACCGTATCTGGGACGGCGATCCGTCCTGGCGTGGAGAGCAGGGTATCCCTGCGGTTCCGCCCCCAGGGCCCTGTGATCAAGCGGGTCCGGGTCACCGCGACCTCCGAGACCATCCACCCTGCGGTACGCCCGCTGGTCCTCCAGGGCTTCGATCGCCTCGTGGCCCCTGAGGTGGGGAGCCTCCTCCTGAACCTCCCCGTGGAGGCCCTCGACTGGTCCAGGTCTCTCATCGAGGAGAGGGCCAAGGAGGTGGTGGAGGGTAGCCTCCCGGGATTCACGGGGGAGCTACGCCTGAAGCCTGGGGAGGAGCTGGAGGCGAGCGTCTCGGTGTCCCCCCGTGACTCCCGCGTGATCAGGGACATCGGCGTCCGCTTCCGCTCCTCGTCCATCCCGTTGCTGGTCCTGGACCAGCACGCACCCCAGGTTGTATCGATGGCCGAGCCGCTGCGGGGGCTCCCGGTGGCTTTTGCCCAGGCGAACCGCCAGGCCCTGGAGGAACTCGTCTCCCGCCAGCTCCGGGAGTACCCCCCGGTGAAGCAGTACCAGATCATCGCCCGCCCGTCCCTCCAGGTTGGGGAGACGACGTACGTTACGGTGATCGCCGACTCCCTGGTGTACCGGGGGCGTGTCGAGGCGCAATTGAACGTTGGGATCCAGGCCCCACCGGCCCAAGTGGTGGCACAGCTCGGGAGGGTTGTATCGCCAGGAGTGGAAGTGTTCTTAGAGAGCGCCCTGACGCCCAGCCCCCTCTCCCTGCGTTGGAACGTAGGGGTCCGCTACGACATCTCGGACCGGGTCGTTGTGGGCGCGAAGGTGGATCCGTTCTCAAGAGGGCTGTGGCTGTGGGCGAGCCACCAGCTCACCCCCGAGGTGGGCGTCCGGTCCACCCTGGACCTGGCCGGTAGCGGGGTGGAGGGCGCCGTCACTTATCGGGTGAATGAGTTCCTGTCCGGAGAGCTGGTCGCGACCACCTCCCGGGGTTGGTGGATCCGACTGGTGAGCAACCTATAGGGGAGTGAGGAGCTAGGAGTGCGGAGTGAAGAGGATCTCCGCTTCACCTAATACGATGGTCGATTGGAGGTTTGAGCATGCAGTGGGATCGGACGAAACTGGCTGTCGCCGTGGGAGGGGTTGTCATCCTCATTGCCGTGCTGGCCTTCGCGCTCGTGCGGGTAGGGCCTGTCCTCAGCCAGCCCCTGGCCATTGGGTATGTGGACATGCAGAGGGCCCTGGACGCCCACCCGCAGAAGGCGAGCTCGGAGAAAGCCCTGCAGGAGTTCTTCCAGGCGAAGCAGCGCGAGTTCCAGGCCAAGGCCAAGAACTTGACTCCAGCGCAGCGTCAGGAGCTCGATCGCCAGCTCCAACAGCAGATCCTCCAGCGGCGTCAGGAGCTTCTCAGCGGGCTGGACAGGGACATCCGCCAGGCCATCGCCCAAGCGGCCCGGGCGCGCAACATCAGCATCGTCCTGGACCGGAGCGTGGTCCTCTATGGCGGGGTGGACCTGACCGAGGACGTCATCAAGATCCTGCAGAAGGGCAGGTAGGACTTCGTCCGTGGGTTCCCTCCGGAGGTTCTGGATCGCGCTTCTCCTTGGCGTGGTGCTCCAGGGGTGCAGCTTCAGGGCGCAGGCCCCCGCCCCTGCCCCCTCCGAGCCCGAGCAACCTCCCCCCTTCCGCGTGGGGGTCGTGGACCTCGACGCAGTGCTCCGGGCCCACCCGAGGTGGGAGGAGCTGGAGGCGCTGAACCGCCAGATCCAGGTCCTGGAGGTGCGACGCGCTTCCCCTCCGCCACCGCCCCCTCCTCTGGAGCTGAACCTGGACAAGGTCCTCGCCAGCGAGAAAGCACGTCTAGAGGCACTCCTTAAGGAAGAAGTGGAGGTGCGGAGGAGGCAGGCACAGCGGGAGCTGGACGACTACGCCGCGGACTTGAAGCGCCGCCAGGAGGCCAGGCTGGTCCAGCGCCAGAAGGAGCTGGAGCAAGAAGTGAAGCAGGCGGTGGAGGAACGCCATAAAGCACTCGTGGAGGAGATCCGGGCATACGAGCGGCAGGTCATGGAGGAATACCGCATCCCCCTCCTCAACCTGCGCCTGAAGCTGGAGGCGGTTCAGTTCACCTCGCGCGAGGAAGGGGAGCGCATCGTCCAGGAGATCGAGCGGCTGCAGGCCGAGCGCGACGCCAAGATCAAGGCGAAGGAGGAGGCCAGCAACCAGGCGCTCAACGAGTTCATCAAGCAGAAGGAGAAGGAGGCGAACGAGGAGCTCAAGTCGTTCCAGGCCTCCTTGAACAAGGAATCCCAGGAGCTGTTCGCTGCGCGAGAGCGCGCGCTGCGCGCGCAAATCGCCCAGTTCATCGCATCGAGGCAGAAGGAGATGAACGCACGCCTCGCCGAGCACCGCAGGCAGCTCGAGGCGCAGGCCCGGGAGCAGATCCGCGCAAGGCAAGAGCAATACGCGCGGATGCTGGATGCGTTCGAGCGGCAGGTCATTGCGGAGCTCGCAGCCCGCAGGCAGGAGCGGGCCAGGCTTGAGGAGAGCATCATGGCCGAGGTGCGCATCGAGGTCGCCACCCTGGCGCAGCGCGCGGGCGTGAACGTGGTCCTGACGCGCGCCCACTACAGCGCAGGGGCCGTCGACCTGACCCAGGAGGTCGTCAACCGCCTTAAGCGCTAGTCTTATGACCCGACAGGTTGAAAGGCCCGATGACCCCAATGAACCCGATGACCTATAAATGGTGGATCGTTGCGCTGGTCGCATCCCTGGCCCTCGCCGGGTGCACACGCCCCCAGGTCGGGGTGGTGGACATCAACAGGGTCTTAAACGAGAGCGTGCGCGCCCTCTCCTACCAGAAACAGCTCGATGATCGAGAGAAGGCCATGGCCGCAGAGCTGGCCATCCTGGCGTCCCAGCTGAGCAGGGAGGAGCTGGAGGCTAGGCGCGCGCTCTACCTCCGTGAGCTCCAGCAGCTCAAGGCGGAGCTGGAGTCGAGGCTCGACCAGGAGGTCCGCAAAGCGGCCGAAGAGGTGGCGCGGGCCAAGCGGTTGCGTGTGGTCCTGGTGAAGGGAGCCACCCAGCTCGGCGGGATGGACATCACCGACGAGGTCATCGAACGGTTGAAGTGACGTTGTCGCGAGAACTTTCCCCGTGTCGGGGTCCCCACCAAAACCCGCAGGCGGGTTTTTGTGGGGTGACTTAAGGGGTGGATCGCCGTGCGGTTGCGAGAGATTGCCGCCCTTGTGGGCGGTGAACTTTTCGGGGATGGCGAGGTGGAGGTCCGTGGTGTGACCGAAGTCCACGAGGCAGGGCCTTTTGACCTTGTGATCGTGGCCGAGGAGAAGAAACTCCCCGCGGCGGAAGCCAGCCCTGCCGCCGCCCTGCTGGTGAAGAAGGGGATCACCCCGGCAACCAAGCCCGCTGTAGCCGTATCAGACGTCCGGCTCGCCATGGCCCTGGTCCTGGAGGCCCTGGCCCCTCCCGAGCCCGTTCGCTGGGAGATCCACCCCACGGTGGTCCTAGGCAGGGATGTCTCCTTGGGATCCCAGGTGGCCCTGGGCCCTTACGTGGTCGTCGGGGACGGCGTGTCCATTGGCGAGCGCGTGGTGGTCCATGCGGGCACGGTCATCGGCGATGGCAGCTCCATCGGCGACGAGACCCTGATCTACCCGCGGGTCACGATCTACCCCCGGACGGTCATTGGCCGGAGGTGCATCATCCACAGCGGAGCCGTCATCGGGAGCGATGGCTTCGGGTACGCCCTCGATGCAGGCCGGTACCGCAAGATCCCCCACCGCGGGAGGGTGGTCGTTGAGGACGATGTAGAGATCGGCGCGAACACCACCATCGACCGCGCCACCCTGGGAGAGACTAGGATCGGCCGCGGGACGAAGGTCGACAACCTGGTCCAGATCGCCCACAACGTGATCATCGGGCAGGATGCGATCATCGTCAGCCAGGTGGGTATTGCGGGGAGCGCCCGTGTGGGGAACGGGGCGATCCTGGCGGGGCAAGTGGGGGTACCTGATCATGTCTCCATTGGAGAGAAAGCTCAGGTCCTGGCACGGGCGGTACCCACGAAGGATGTCCCTCCCGGGGCGATCGTTTCGGGATTCCCGGCCCGCCCCCACCAGGAGGAGCTGCGGTTCCAGGCGGTGCTCCGCCGCCTCCCCGAACTTGTCAAACGCCTGGAGGAACTGGAAGAGAAGGTTTCAGCCCTCGCCAGGGGCCAGCATCCGTAGCATGCCACAGAGCTCGTAGTAAGGCACGGAGCTTGTCGTGGGGCATAGAGCTCGTAGTAAGGCACGGAGCGGTAGCGGAGTGCCGTAGAAGTTGCTCGTAGTAAGGCACGGAGCGGTAGCGGAGTGCCGTTGAGGGTTGCTCGTAGTAAGGCACGAAGTGCCGTTCGAGTTCTTGACGCCACTTGCTTCGCTGCGTGGCTTACTACGAGTTTGGGCGAGGCTCCTGCCGAGCCGCCCTGGACCGGGAGACCGCGTATGCATCAACGGACTATCGCCCGGGAAGTAATTGTGGAAGGGATCGGACTGCACACCGGCAGGCCCGCCCGCCTGACGCTGCGGCCCGCCCCTGCGGGGAGCGGGATCGTCTTCCGGCGGGTGGATCTTGCCGGGAGTCCTCCCGTGCGGGCATCCTTAGCCTCGGTGGGTGGAACCGAGCGTGGCGTGATTCTCCGGTCTTCAGTCCCTGTGGCCACGGTGGAGCACCTCCTCTCCGCGGCGTACGGCCTTGGCATCGAGAACCTCGTCGTCGATGTGGAGGGGGAGGAACTCCCGGCAGGGGATGGGAGCGCGCTCGCTTATGTGGGAGCCCTCCGGAGGGCAGGGACCCTGGAGCTCGACGCGCCTCGCTTGCGGATCGTTCTCGAAGAGGCCGTGTGGGCGAGAGATGAAACCGGGTGCATCGTGGCCCTCCCCTTCCCCGGGCTGAAGGTCCGGTATGTGGTGACCCTGCCGGAGCTAGGGGCTCAGATGGCCACGTTCGACGCAGGATCAGACCGGTTCGAAGAGGCCATTGCACCGGCGCGCACGTGGGGTTTTGTGGAGGAGGCGGAGGAGCTTCGCCGGAGGGGGCTCGCCCTGGGCGCGTCGGAGGAGAACGTCCTGGTCCTCAGCCAGAAGGGGTACGTGGGCGCCCCCCGCTTCCCGGACGAGCCTGCGAGGCACAAGATCCTGGATCTCCTGGGAGCCCTCGCCCTCCTGGGGGGCGAGGTAGCGGGGGAGTTCGTGGCCATCGGCGGGGGACACGCGCTGCACATCTCCCTCGTTCGCAGGATTGCAGAACGTGGACGTCGTTCGCCTGCGCCCCTCCCTGGCGAGGGAGACCAGACAGGAGGCTAGCCGTGTTGGACATCAAGGGGATCCTGGACCTTCTCCCGCACCGCTACCCGTTCCTCCTCGTGGACCGGATCTTGGAGGTCGAGGGGGACAGACGCGTGGTAGGGATCAAGAACGTGACCATCAATGAGCCCTACTTCCAAGGGCACTTCCCCCGCCACCCCATCATGCCGGGCGTCCTCATCGTCGAGGCCATGGCACAGGTAGGGGCCGCGTTGATCCTCAACCGTCCGGAGCTTTCCGGGAAGATGGCTTACTTCGCCGCAATCGACAAGGTGCGCTTCCGCAGGCCCGTCACCCCGGGAGACCAACTCGTGCTGGAAGCCGAGCTGGTGGCCATGAAGGGGCGTGTGGGAAAGCTCAGGACGACGGCCAGGGTCGAAGGGCAGGTGGTGGCGGAGGGAGAGCTGACCTTTTCCCTCGTCGACGCGGATGCCGTATGAGGACGGTACACCCCACCGCAATCGTGGATCCCACAGCAGTCCTCGAGGAAGGCGTCGTGGTGGAGCCTTACGCGATCGTCGGACCCCGTGTCGTTATCGGCTCAGGGACCGTCGTCGGCCCCCGCGCGGTCATCGAGGCGGGAACGATCATTGGGAGAGGGAACCGCATCTCCACCGGGGTGGTCATCGGGTGCCCTCCCCAGGATCGGCACTTCCAAGGGGAGGAGAGCAGGGTGGTGATTGGGGACGGGAACATCATCCGGGAGTACGCCACCATCAGCAGGGCGACAGGGGCTGGCGCGGAGACGGTGATCGGGAACGAGAACTACATCATGTCCTACGTGCGCATCGATCACAACTGCCGCATCGGGAGCCACGTTGTCCTCGTGAGCGGAGCCCAGCTCGGCGGGTATGTCCAGGTGGACGACCAGGCCTACATCGGCGGACTTTCTGGCATCCACCAGTTCGTGCGCATCGGGCGCCTGAGCATGATCGCCGCGTGCTCCATGGTGCGCCAGGACATCCCCCCTTACATGCTCGCTGACGGCCATCCTGCACGCGTTCGCACCCTCAATCACATCGGCCTCCGGCGCGCCGGGATCCCCCAGGAGAGCCGGCAGGCCCTCAAGCGCGCCTTCCGCCTCCTCTACCAGTCGGGCCTCAACCTCTCCCAGGCCGTGGAGCAGATCGAGCAGGAGCTCGGTGGGGATACAGCGGTGGGCCACCTCCTGGACTTTCTCCGCGCGACGCGGAGGGGAACCCCCGCAACCCGCGGGGTGGCTCGCTGGGAGCGCCCATCGTAGGGGGAGAGTATGGGCGCAACCCTGTTCTTCGTTGCCGGGGAGCACTCCGGGGACCTCCTGGCCTCCCAACTGGCCAGGGCTCTCCTGACGCAGGACCCCTCCCTGCGCCTCCTGGGCGTGGGAGGGCCGAGGATGGCTCGCGCGGGGGTGGAGATCCTCGCAGAGACCACAGGGTGGGGAGTGGTGGGCTACCTAGAGGCTTACGTGCGGATTCCCATCTTCGTCCTGCGCCTGCTGCGGGTCCTCTCCTTGATCGATGCGGCTCGCCCGGATCTCCTCGTCCTCGTGGATTTCCCGGGGTTCAACCTCCAGGTGGCCTCGCGGCTCTCTGGGAAGGTCCCGATCGTCTACTACGTCCCGCCAATGGTCTACGGTCGTCGTGGAGGACGCGCGCGGAAGGTCGCTAGGCTCGGCATGAAGCTTCTGGCGACACTCCCGTTCGAGGCGGAGACCTACCTCCGCGCCGGGGCCAACGTGGTGTTCACCGGGCATCCTGCGCGAGATCTGGCGCGCCCGTCAGAGAGCCCGGAGGCCCTCCGGGCATCCCTGGGCGCCTCCCCTGCAACCCCTGTGATCGGCCTGTTGCCTGGGAGCCGTCGCCAGGAGGTGGAGGGGATCTTCCCCGTGATGCTTGGGGCGGCGAAGCGGATCCAACAGGCCCTCGGCGACGTACGATTCGTCACCAGCCCCCTCCCATCTCACCGGGCGTTCATCGAGGACGCGCTCGCCTCGGCCTTCTCCCGTCGCGCCCCACGCCGGGGCTTGTCTGTTCCCTCCCCCTCGATGGAGGAGGGCGGGGGGGATTTCCCCCTTACCATTTGGGAGGCGCGTCCCTACGATGTCATGGCCGCAAGCGATCTCCTCCTCGTGACCTCCGGGACGGCGGCGCTGGAGGCCGCCTGCCTTGGGACGCCCATGGTGGTGGTCTACCGCCTCTCCTGGATCTCCTGGATCATCGCCAACAGGGAGGTGACCCTTAAGTATGCTAGCCTCCCCAACCTCCTCCTGGGGCGCGAGGTCGTCCCTGAGCTCCTCCAGGATCGGCTCACTGCGGAGTCGCTGGCAGCACAGGCCATCACGTTGCTTCGGGACGAGGAGAAGCGCAGGGACATGCGCGCGGAGCTTCTCCAGGTGGTCCCCATGCTCGGCCCCGAAGGGGCCTTCGCGCGCGCAGCCAAGGAGGTATTGGAAGTCCTGCGGTGAGGAGGGGGGAGATCGGAAGCTACACCCGCTCGCTCCTGGTAAGGTGTGGAGCTTGACGTGGGGCATAGAGCTTGTCGTGAGGCATAGAGCTCGTAGTAAGGCACGGAGCGGTAGCGGAGTGCCGTAGAAGTTGCTCGTAGTGAGGCACGGAGTGCCGTTAGAGTTCTTGACGCCACTTGCTTCGCTGCGTGGCTTACTACGAGCTGGGCATGGAGCTTGACGTGGGCATAGAGCTCGTAGTAAGGCACGGAGCGGTAGCGGAGTGCCGTGGAAGTCGCTTGTAGTAAGGCACGGAGCGGTAGCGGAGTGCCGTAGAAGTTGCTCGTAGTTGGATTCGGCGCTGATGGGCGAGGAAGGTGGCCTCTCGATGTACGAGTATCGGAAACTCACAAGAGAACAACGCGAGGAACTTATCCGGTGGCGCCGCGAGAAAGGTTTTCCACTCCATGCACCTCCCCACCTTGAAGGTTTTCGCGGAGAGTATCTGATCACCGCGGCATGCTACGAACACCGGCCTATTTTTGAAGATCCCAAGATGCTCACCGAGTTAACTTTCTCCGTTCTCGAAGCTCTGAAAAACTCAGCTTTCTCCTGCAGCGCTTGGGTATTCTTACCGAACCACTACCATCTCCTGATCACTGCTCACGACCTTCGTGAATGGAGCGAGTTCCTGCGGAGACTGCATAGCCGGATCGCTGCAAAGGTGAATCGTGAACAGAAGCAACCTGGGCGCAGGGTTTGGTATCGATATAGCGATCGTTTCATCCGTGGCGAACGCCACCACTGGGCTTCTGTGAATTACCTCCATTTCAACCCCGTGAAGCATGGGTACGTCGATCGAATAGAAGATTGGCCTTGGTCAAGCTGGAACGCCTATGAGCAGATGTACGGAGCCGAATACATGGAAGAGGTGTTCCGGTCGTATCCCTTGAATCGATACGGGGACAAATGGGACCCGTGAGCCGCTTGTCGTGGGGCCTGGAGCTTATAGTAAGGCACGGAGCTTGTAGTAAGGCACGGAGCGGTAGCGGAGTGCCGTAGAAGTTGCTCGTAGTAAGGCACGGAGTGCCGTAGAAGTTCTTGACGCCACTTGCTTCGCTGCGTGGCTTACTACGAGCGGGGGTCATAGGGAGACGACCTGGGTAGACGTTGCAAGCGCGAGAGTGATCCCCTAAGATGGGTGGGGAGGTTCCCATGTATCCGGGATTGAGGGGGATCTGGCTTGTCTTGCTCGGAGTGCTCGTCGGCGCCTTCCTTGCGGGGACTGCGGCGTTCCTTGTAAAGGAGCGTGCTCTGCCGCCCCAGGCTGCCGTCCAACCTGCGAAGGAGACTCCTCCCCCTGCGTCCCCGAAGGAGAGCTCCTCGGCCGTGCAGATGGAAGGGGGACAGTTCTCCGGGGTAGACGAGAAGGGGCGTAAGCAGTGGGAGGTTCGGGCCCAGGTTGTGAGCCTGGACACCGCCCGGGAGAGGGCGACGCTACAGAACCCCGTAGGGACCCTCTACAGGGAAGGGAAGGTAGCACTGACTTTCCGCGCCGATCAGGGGCGCGTGGACATGCAGGCGCGAGAGGTAGAGCTCGTGGGCAACGTCCAGATGGAGAGCAGCGAGGGTCGGCGGCTACACGCCCGGAAGGTCACTTGGTCCGAGAAGGCGGGGAAGATCACTGCGAGCGGCGAAGTTCGCCTCTCCGAGGGGAAGCTCACAGTTAGGGCCGACCTGCTGGAGTCTGGCCTCGAGCTCGCGAGGACGCGATTGGTGGGGAATGTGCATGTGGAGCAAAGCGAATGAGGGGATTTGGGGACCTTCCTCGAGGAATTTTGTTCTCCCCGCTGGTTATGGGAGGAGGGCCGTGCAGTTGAGAGGCATCCTGTTCCTCTGCGTGGTCCTCCTAGCCCTTCCCGCTCCCCTACGTGCCCAGGGTGAGCCGGTGGAGATCACCGGTGCGTCCCGCGCGGAATACGACGATCGCTCGGGCATTTGGGTTCTGCAAGGGGAGGAGGTTTTCCTGAAGAGGGGGGATCTCGAGGTCCGCGCTCCTCTTGTGCGGTACAACCAGAAGAATCGCGTTGCCTTTGCAAGCGGAGGGGTTGTCGTCCGCTCCCGCGACCACGAGCTCCAGGCCCCTGAAGTGGAGGTCTTCCTGGAGGAGGAACGGGCCGTAGCCCGGGATGGGGCAACGATCAAGTACTCCAGGGAGGACGGGGAGACGACGCTCAAGGCCGACCGGATCACGGCATGGTGGGGAGAAGGGAGAGCGGTCGCCGAGGGGAGTGTCGTTGTGACCTCAACAGAGGCAGCAGGCGAGGTACCTCCAGAAGGGCGGGTGACGGTCACTACGCTGAACGCCCGGCGCGTGGAGGTGTGGGACCGTGGTCGTCAGGTGGTGGCTGAGGGCTCGGTCACCGTCCACCGTGGTGACACCGTCCTGACGGGCGAGCGGCTGGAGGTCAACGATCGACAGGGGACCGCCCTTGCCTCGGGGTCCCCCTGGGTGCGGGTCAAGGATGTGGAGGGCAGGGCAGGCGTCATCGAGGCGCGGACGCGGGAGGAAGTGGTCTTCTTGCGGGGAGGGGTTCATATCACCAGGGGCTCCCTGGAAGCAACCGCCCCGGAGGGGGAGATCCACCGCAAGGAGGGATGGGCACGTCTCTCTGGGGGCGTCACCCTGACGCGGACCGTCGAGGGGAAGAGGGACGTCCTCACTGCAGCGAGGATGACCGTTTACCTCGATGAGGAGCGGGTTGTGGCGGAAGGGTCTCCGCGTGCTGTGGTCTACCTGCGCCCATAGGAAACTGGGTGTTTGCTCGTAGTAAGGCACGGAGTGCCGTTGGAGTTCTTGACGCCACTTGCTTCGCTACGTGGCTTACTACGAGCTGGGCACGGAGCTTGTCGTGAGGCATGGAGCTTGTGGTAAGGCACGGAGCGGTAGCGGAGTGCCGTGGAAGTTGCTCGTAGTAAGGCACGGAGCGGTAGCGGAGTGCCGTGGAAGTTGCTCGTAGTAAGGCACGGAGCGGTAGCGGAGTGCCGTGGAAGTTGCTCGTAGTAAGGCACGGAGCGGTAGCGGAGTGCCGTAGGAGGCCTTTCAAGGATTCATGCTGGTAGCAGAGAACTTGGTCAAACGATACGGAACGCGCACTGTGGTCCAAGGAGTCAGCCTGGAGGTGCGACCTGGGGAGATCGTTGGCCTCCTCGGGCCCAATGGCGCTGGGAAGACCACGACCTTCTACATGATCATGGGTCTTACCCGGCCCCACGCGGGGAAGGTCTACCTCAACGGCTTGGACATCACGAACTTCCCCGTCCACATGCGCGCGCGGGCGGGGATCGGGTACCTGAGCCAGGAGCCCTCGGTGTTCCGGGGGCTCACGGTCGAGGAGAACATCTGGATGGTCCTCGAGGCGGTGGGAGAGAAGGGGCCGGAGGAGAGCAGGGAGGTCGTAAACCGCCTCCTGGAGGAGTTCGGGCTTACCTCCCTGCGCCGGCAGCTCGGCGCCACCCTCTCCGGCGGGGAGCGGCGCAGGGTGGAGATCGCCCGGGTCCTGGCTATGGAGCCCCGTTTCATGCTCCTCGACGAGCCGTTCACAGGGATCGACCCCAAGTCCGTGGCGGAGATTCAGGAGATTGTCCTCTACCTCCGGGAGAAGGGAATCGGGGTGGTGATCACAGACCACAACGTGCGCGATACCCTGGCCATCACCGATCGCAGCTACATCCTCTACGAGGGCCGGATCCTGGCCGCTGGGACCTCGGTGGAGATCCTGAAGAACCACGAAGCACGCCGCATCTACCTGGGCGACCGCTTCACGATATGAACCTTTTGCGAGGGTGTGACTATCCTACGGGAATGTGGGGTCCCGGCTGACAGCGTGGACAGGGGAGAAGGAAATACCGTAGGACGACGCCTCGATGAGACTCCTAGACCGCTATCTGCTTAAAGAGCTCGGGAACACCCTCTTGTTCGCAGCGGGGATCTTCACCTCCCTCCTCCTGGCGAACCACCTCTTCCAGCTCGCCCGCCTGATCTTCCAGCAAGGGGCTCAGGCGTCTGTGGCGGTGAAGCTGGTGGTCTACCGTCTCCCCCTCCTCCTCACCTACAGCCTGCCCATGAGCGTCCTCCTGGCCACGCTCCTGACCTTCGGCCGGCTGAGCGACCGGAACGAGATCGCCGCCATCCGCACTAGCGGCGTCAGCCTCTACCGCCTTGCCGTCCCCGTGCTGGCCATTGGTGCCTTCATCAGCCTCGCGACCTTCCTGATCACGGAAGGGGTGGTCCCGGGAGCCGAGGACCAGTACCGCCTGACCTTCTTCCGGGAGCTCCTCAAGCAAGAGCCCCGTCCCCAGGAGAACGTCCTGTTCCGGGAGGAGATCGAAGGGGTGGAGTCCATGGTGTTCGCCCGCCGCTTCCAGCCGGAGACGGAGATGATGGAGGCGGTCGTGGTCACCCAGTTCCGGGAGGGCCGCGTATTCCGCGTGATCGAGGCTGCGAAGGCTGTGTACCGGAAGGGGCAGTGGGAGTTCGAGCGGGGGATTCTTTACCTGCTGAACCCGAGCGGGACGGTGCGGAGCCAGTTCGCCCGCCTGCGCGTGAACCTCCCCCGCTCCCCGGAAGAGATCTCGATCCCGGCGAAGGACCCCTCGGAGATGAGCGTCCGGGAGCTCCGGCTGGCCGTCGACGTCCTGCGCCGCAGCGGGCAGGAATTCACGAAGTACCTCGTGGAGATGCACACGAAGATGGCGACCCCGGTTTCCGCCATCGTCTTCGCGATCCTGGCGGTCCCCCTCGGCCTCCGACCCCACAGGTCTGGGCCCTCCATCGGGTTGGGGCTGAGCATCGTGGTCATCCTGCTCTACTACCTGCTCCTCTCCCTCAGCCTCAGCCTGGGGCATGGGGGCCGCCTCCCGCCTTTCGTAGCGGCGTGGCTCCCGAACGGGCTGATGGCAATTGTCGGAGGCTGGCTGCTCTACCAAATGGAGCGATGAGGGACCGCGCACTTGCTTTCCTCCTCGCGCTTGGGGCCCTGTTGCTGTTTACCTTCCGGCTGGGGGACACGAGCCTTTGGGACAACGACGAGGCGAAGTACACCGAGATCGCCAGGGAGATGGCAGCCTCCGGCGAGATCCTGACCCTCACCTACGATGGGCGTCCGTGGTTCGTGCACCCCCCGCTCTCCTTCTGGCTCCAGGCGCTCGTCGGGCGCCTGTTCGGCTTCACCGAGTTCACTGCGCGGATCTGGACGGCCATCTTCGGCGCCATCGGGGTCGGCTTCACCTACCTGTTTGGGCGTGCGCTCTTCACCGAACGGGTCGGCCTGTGGAGCGCAGTCATCCTCGCAACAATGTTCCAGTACTTCGTCCAGTCGAGGCTCGTCGTGTTCGACCCCATCCTGGTTACGTTCATGCTCCTCAGCCTGTACAGTTTCTATCAAGGCTATGTCCGGTCTTCTCCGAACACTTCTACCGGCATGAGGGTCCCGACTCCGCACGCTCCCGAGGGCGCAGCGCGTCGATCCTACCTCTGGGGGTTCGCCTGGGCTGGGCTTGCGACCCTGACCAAAGGGCCCGTCGGACTCCTCCTCCCCGCGATCACCTTCGTGACCTTCCTGGCGATTCGTCACAGGCTCTCCCGGGTGCGTCGGATCCCCTTGTGGCAGGGCTTTGGGCTTTACCTCCTAATCGGCGGGACGTGGTACGTGGTGGAAGCGATCCGCCACGGCTATCCCTTCATTGTCCGCGTCATCGGGTATTACACCTTCTACCGGTTCTTGGGACCTGTGGAGGGACAGTCTGGCCCGGTGCACTACTACATCCCCGTGCTCCTCCTGGGCGCCTTTCCCTGGACCGGCTTCCTGTACCCCATGACGGCCTATCACGCCAGCCGGCTCGATCGGGATCCTAGCCTTCTCGTCCTCCTCTGGCCTGCCGTCGTCTTCACGTTCTATTCTATTGCCGGGACGAAGCTCCCCAATTACATCCTGCCGATCTACCCCCTCGTTGCCATTGGGATCGCCAGCACGTGGGAGGCGTTCCTCCAGAACCCGCGGGAGCACCGGAGGAAAATGGTAGTGGGCGCGGTCTTTAACCTCCTCGCCGCCCTCATCGTTTTCGTGGAGGTGGCGTTTTTTGCCCGGTGGAAGTATCCCGGGGAGTTCGCACGCCTGGGGGGAAGCCTTCTGGTCCTCGCCGCGGCCTTGTTCCTAGGTCTCCTCCTGGCAGCGGGGGCATTGCTCCTCCACCGGGAGAAGTGGAGCTTCTTTCTGGTCCCGGCAACCATGTTGGTGGCCATGGTGGTCCTGGTGGCCGCCGTCCTCCCGCAAGTGGAGGCGATGCGGCCGATCCCTCCCCTGGCGCGCCGGGTCCAGGCGGAGGTGCCTGCTGCGGAGCCGGTTGTGGCGCTCATGTCTGAGGTTCCAAGCTTGCGTTACTATCTTGACCGGCCGGTGGAGTGGATCGCTGACCCGGATCGCTTCGTGGAGAGCATCTGCCGGGCTCGTCGGAGAGTCGCGATCGTCCCAGAAGGGGGAATGAGGAAGCTGGAGAAGGTGCTGGAAGGGAGCGAGGTCATCGCCCGAGAGGGGGCTCTGGTGGCCCTGCGCCTCAATTTGGCGGGTGATGTCTGCGCTCCATGGAGGTGAAGCCGTGGCTAACGGTGCATCGCCTCCGACGAGCGGAAAGCTTCCGTGGAGATTCCCTCCCCCCTGAGGGGGTCAAGGGGAGGGTGTTATGCTCTCCGTCATCGTCCCGACGTACAACGAGCGACAGACGCTGCCACTCCTCATGGAGCGCCTCCGGGAGGTGGCCCGCGATCTTCCTCTGGAGGTGGTTGTCGTGGACGACAACTCCCCCGACGGGACAGGGTCCCTCGCGGAGGAGCTAGGGCGTTCCCTTGCCCCTGAGCTCCCGGTGACCGTCGTACACAGGCCCGGGAAGGGTGGGCTGAGCTCGGCCGTTTTGGATGGTGTCCGCGTTGCCCGCGGGGATTGCATCACCGTGATGGATGCGGACCTCTCGCACCCGCCAGAGATGCTCCCTCGCCTCGTCAAGGCGGTCATGGAGGGGTTTGATATTGCCATCGCCTCGAGGTACGTCCCAGGGGGTGGGATCCAGCGCTGGCCGCTCTGGCGGAGGGTCGTCAGCATTGCGGCGACGGCGCTGGCGCGGACGGTCCTCGGGCTTTCCGTCCGCGACCCCCTCTCGGGGTTCTTTACGGCGAGGCGCTCAATGCTGGAGGGACGCCCGTTCCTGGCTTTAGGGTATAAGCTGCTCCTGGAGGTCCTGGCGCGCTCTCCAGAGGCTAAGGTGATCGAGGTCCCTTATACGTTCGTGAACCGGCAGGACGGGAAAAGCAAGCTCGGCTTCCACGAGCTCTGGGACTTCCTCGCGCTCCTGGCGGAGCTAAAGAAGGTTCACCGTGGGCATGATGCTCCTCGGGTGTAGACCGTAGAAGGCAATGGGACGAACACAGAGAGGATGAATCCAAAGACCAGGGAGGGAGCGCATTGGAATTCGGAATCTACCTCATCCCTTTGCTCCTGATCATGAGCGGGGTGATCGCCTTCATCGGGAACCTCGTTGGGCGGAACATCGGCCGACGCCGCCTGAGCATCTTCGGCCTCCGCCCCCGGCACACCGCTCAGGTCATCACGGTCCTGAGCGGGATGCTCATCACCGTGCTCACCCTCGTGACGGTCCTAGCCCTCTCTGAGAGCGCCCGCGTTGCCCTCTTCCGACTCAGCCAGCTCCAGCGGGAGATCCGCGAGCAGGAGGTCCGCCTGCGCCGGCTCCAAGTTGGGGAGATCGCCTATCTGGCCGACCAGGAGGTCCTTCGGACCATCATCGATGGGAGACAGCCTCTCGACTCCGTGCGCCGCCAGATCAATGCCTTCTGGGAGAGGGCTTCGGAGATCGCCTTGGCCAACGGGGCGGGTCCTGATGTCAACAGCGGGACGGTTCTCAAGCTGACGCCTCCGGGCATTCGCCTGGAGCAGATCGCCGCCATCATCAAGCAGCGCAACACCGAGGTGGTGTTCCGGCTCGTGGCAGCCGAGAACACCGTAAAAGGCCTTCCCCTGACCGTCACCCCGATCTGGTTCCCCAACGACCTCGTCTACCGCAAGGGGACGGTGTTGCTCCAGGGCGTGGTGGACGGGAGGCGGTCCAGGGATGAGGTGGGGAATGCCCTCCTGCGTCTCATTGACAGCGCCGCCCTCAGGGCGAAGGGGAAGGTGATCTCCCCACCGTTCACGCTCGTCTCTGCAGGTCCCGATGTACGGGCGGATTTCGACCAGGTCCGGGCAGTAGTCAGCCGGATCGTGGCCGCCAAGCGTCAGGTCCCCGTCGTGGTGAGGGCGGCGAAGGACATCTACACCGTTGGGCCCATCGAAGTAGAATTGGAGCTTGCGGAGAGGTAGGCCTTGAAGCGTTGAGGTCAAGCCCTTCCTCCATCGTCCTTTCCATCGATCCCGGACGCGAGAAATGCGGGGTCGCCGTGTGCACGCCGTCGAGTGTCGTGGCGAGGTCGATTGTGCCTGTCGGGGATCTTGTCAGGATTGCCACGGAGTGGTGCAAACAGTACGGCGTGACGCAGGTTCTGGTGGGCGACCGGACCGGATCGGCGGAGGTCCTCAGGAGGCTTCAGGAAGCTGGCCTGGAGGTACCTGTCACCCTCGTTCCGGAGCACGGGACGACCCTCAAGGCCCGGAGGAGGTACTTCCAGGAGCATCCCCCCGGGGGATGGCGACGGCTCCTCCCTCTGTCCCTTCAGATTCCTCCAGAGCCCTATGACGACTACGCCGCCATCGTCCTGGCCGAGGAATTTTTCGAGAGGGTTCGGGGAGGAGGAGAAAAAATTTTGGAGAGGTAGGAGGAGTTCACCTGAGCGCGTCGTATGGTAAGAACGAAAGGGAATAGTTGCGTAGTGAAGAAATACCTTGACAAACGGCGCTTGGTGCCGATAGAATGTGCTCGGTTTTGCAAAAAGAGGGATATTTTCTGATTTCTGTCGTTCGTTTTCCCTCTCCGCGTTTTTCCCCTCCCCTGGTGGGAGGGAGTGCGAGGGAGGGGGTTAACCTTTAAGGAATTCGCAGGCTCCATCTGCTGCCCGGGGACCCGAACTGAGGCGCAGGGAAGGAGGTGGTGAGGGGAAGGTTGCGCCGGAGGTGGGATCTCCAGGAGGGTGGCGGGTGAGACCGGGCCACAGGCCGAGAGGGGAATCGGGGAGGAAACATGAACACTCGCCTGGTCGTTTCCCCTACGGTCGCGGCCCAAAACCGACGAAAGGGGGACGAAGCAAGTGAAAAAGGCTGCGTTATTCGTCACGGCAGCTCTTCTCCTTGCTCTTGTAGCCCCGGTCTTCGCTCAGCCATTCGCGGACGTGCCCACTGATCACTGGGCATACGACGCGATCGCTGAGCTCGCTGCGAAGGGCCTCGTTGAGGGGTACCCAGACGGGACCTTCAAGGGCGACCGGGCGTTGACCCGCTATGAAATGGCCATGATCGTCGCTAGGCTGCTGGCGCGCATCGAGGCCGTTGCCGCGCAGATCCCTGGACCGCCGCCGCCTCCACCTGCTCCTGAGGTGCGGAGGGCGGATGTCGATGCGCTGCAGAGGGATATCAGTGCGCTGAGGAGCAGCATCGACACCATCAACCGTCTGGTCCGGGAGTTCCAGACCGACCTGCAGGCCCTCGGTGTCCGCATCGAGTCCATCGAGGAGGAGCTCCGCAACCTGCGCGGCCAGCTGGACAAGACGAAGGTTACCGGGGACTACTACGGGGAATACAATAGTCCAGTAGTGGGCGTTCCAGATGTTTTTACAAGCCCCGTGACATACCTTAGCAGAATCCGGTTGACGGCCAGGGGGCAAATTGCACCGAATGTGGCCGGAGTCTTGAGGGTTCGGGCATATAATCAAGATAGTGTTGAGAAGTGGGACTTCGATCGCCTGTACCTTGACGTCAATAACGTCCTAGGTGTCTTGAACTTCCGCCTCGGTCTCCAGACCATTAGCTTCGGGCCTTACGGGCTGCTCCTAAACCAGGATGGGCTCAACACCCGCCGCGATGCTTTCAAGGTAAGCACTTCTGTCGGCGGGATCAGTTTGACTGCGGCTGCAATTCGTCATGACGCGTCCACCCAAATCCTGACTGGGAGAGTCTCTTTTGGTTTCATTCCTGGCTGGCCTCTGGGAGTGAACTTCCGGAGCGACAGCGCGCTCGGCACGGTTAATACTGGTTTGGGCCTGGACCTTACTGGGAGCCTGTGGGCCGGGGTCACTCTCAACTTCGAGTACATGACCTGGACGCCCTCCGGCGGTACGGCGTCTCCCTCCTACCAGGCGGGATTGGGCTTCAACTTCTCCGAGCTGACCGGCACGGAGATGGCGTTCTCGCCCACCATGAACGTCTGGTACAAGAACTTCGGTGTCAGTGTTCCGCCGGCGCATACCCTGGCGAGTGACTGGGATGCGAACATCTTCGGTGACATCACCGCTTGGGGTGCCGATCTCTCCCTCCAAGTGACGCCGGCCACGAGCTTCACCGTCTCCTACGAGACGGGCAACCGGCCGGTTGCTGGTACAACTTACAGCCTGGTGGATGCGACGGTCGAGCACAGCCTGGCACAGAACACCACGCTGGGCTTCACCTACCGCACCACCAGCGGGAACGCGTTCGACAACTACACCTTCTACCGGGTGTACCTGAAATACAGCTGGTAGGTGTAGTGAGAGGTGGGGCCGCCGGGGGGATTGACCCCCGGCGGCCCGTTTCTTTTTATCTGCCTCTTTCCCTCTCCCCTTGTGGGAGAGAGTGCAGGGTGAGGGGTGTGGCCTTTCGATCGCTTGTCTGGACCAGCTTCCCTGTGGTATTGTGAATGCAGGGTTTGAAGGGACGGAGGAGGCTTAGGAGTGCCGATTTACGTTGTCCCTAAGGCGCTGCGGGATCGTTTGGGCGAGGAGGCTACGGAGGCTCTTGTGGAGTTCCTGCGTCAGGTGAGCGAGCAGAACCGCGTAGACCTTCTGGCCTTGGCGGAGGAGCGGCTGGAGCGGCGCCTCGCTGAAGCTGCGTCCACAATCCGCACAGATGTCGGTGCGACACGAGCTGACCTGCGGGAGGAGCTTGCGAAGACCTCTGCAGGGCTACGGGAGGAGATTGCGAGGACTGCCGCCGAGCTCCGAGAGGAGATTGGTGCGGTGCGCACTGAGCTACGGGAGGAGATTGCAAGGACCTCTGCGGGGCTTCGGGAGGAGATTGCCAAGACTGCCGCTGAGTTGCGGGAGGAGATTGCCAGGACTGCCGCTGAGTTGCGGAGGGAGATTGCCGATACCCGTGCTGAGCTCCGTCAAGAGATGGCGACGGAGTTTGCCAAAGTGCGCACCGAGATGGCGACGGAGTTTGCCAAAGTGCGCACCGAGATGGCCAACAACCGAGCAGACCTCGTCAAGTGGATGTTCATCTTCTGGGTAGGTCAAGTCGCTGTTCTCCTCGGGATCCTCTTTGCGTGGTTCAGAGGATAGCGAGTCCTCCTGCAGGTGTATTTCCCCCTTCTGGCTCCATGGGGCTTTTCCTCTGTGGGTCTCCTTCTTGCCTTTCCAGTGGGCTCTGTGGTATTGTGTGGTCAACGAAGTCACCCCACCAAAACCCGTGTCCGGGTTTTGTTGGGGACCCCGACGCGGGGGAACGCTCCATTCGCTATAGAATAGCATGGCTTTTGTCCTTCACTGAATTCGCAGACGGAGGTTGTGATGATTGCAGGCCGCACCCAGCAGATCTCACCCTTCCTGGCCATGGAGGTCCTCGAGGCAGCGCAGGAGATCGATCCTACCGGCACGGAGGTCATTCACCTAGAGGTCGGGGAGCCGGATTTCCCCACGCCCGAGCCTATCAAGGACGCCGCCCTGCGGGCCATCCGGGAGAATCGGACCCGCTACACCCACAGCATGGGACTCCTCCCTCTCCGGGAAGCCATCGCCGAGCACTTTCACAGGACCTATGGGGTGAGCATCGCCCCGGATCAGATCCTCGTCACCGCAGGGACTTCTCCTGCTTTGCTCCTCATCTGCCTTGCCCTCTGTGAGCCCGGGGATGAGGTTATCCTCACAGATCCCTGCTACGCCTGTTATCCGAACTTCGTGCGTGTCGCAGGCGCACAACCTGTGTTCGTCCCCATCTACGAGGAGGAGGGGTTCCAGCTCACCGCGGAGGCCGTCCGCCGCCATCTCACGCCCCGGACCAAGGCGATCCTCATCAATTCCCCGGCGAATCCGACGGGCACGCTCCTGAGCCCGGAACACATGGCAGCGCTGGCCGAGTTAGGACCCATCGTGATCTCCGATGAGATCTACCATGGCCTCGTCTATGAAGGACAGGAGCATTCCATCCTGGAGTTCACAGATCGCGCCTTCGTCCTGAACGGGTTCTCCAAGGCCTATGCCATGACGGGATGGCGCCTCGGATACGTCGTAGGGCCGAGGAGCGCCATGCGCGCCCTCCAGACCCTCCACCAGAACTTCTTCATCTCCGCCAACGAGTTCGTCCAGTGGGCGGCGGTCGCGGCGTTGCGCGGCTGTCAGGAGTATCAGATCCAGATGCGCGATACCTTCAACGCGCGACGTCGGTTCCTGATCCCTGAGCTGCGGCGGTTGGGGTTTGGCGTGGCCACGGAGCCGACGGGAGCTTTTTACGTGCTGGCCAATGCACGCCGTTTCACCACGCGGTCCTACGAGTTCGCTATGGAGGTCCTCCGGGAGGCCAAGGTTGGAGTGACTCCCGGCGTCGACTTCGGCCAGAATGGGGAAGGATACATCCGGTTCTCCTACGCCAACTCCCTCGAGCGCATCCAGCAGGCACTGGAGCGACTGGAGGATTTTCTCCGTCGTACAGGGAGAATCTCCTGACGCGGGGATAGGAGCAGGTAGAGGATTCCACCGGGATATGCTAGAATGATGGGCGCGAGACTAAGGAAAGGGACAGAAATCCTGTTACGCAGCAGCTACTGGAGCTTCCCCCGTGTCGGGGCCCCCGCCAAAATCCATTTCAGGATTTTGGCGGGGTGACTTAGGAGGGAGGCATTCACGGGATGTCCCCCGATCTCACAGACCAGGAAAAAGAGGAGATCCGGGCCCTGCTGCGGCGGGCCTTCAAGGAGGAGGAAGCGGACGTCCTCCTGGGAGTTCTTGAGAGGGTTATCGCGCGCAGGGACGAGGTCGTCACGCGTCAGGACCTCCAGCGGTTGCAGGCCACGATCGCAGAGGGCCACCGTGCACTTCAGGGGGCACTTGCCCGTCTTGCCGAGGCGCAGGCGCGGACGGACGAGCGGGTTGGGGAGCTTATGGCAGCCCAGGCGCGGACGGACCAGCTTCTCGGGGATCTAGCGGTCCGCGTTGACCGTGTGGAGGGGGCACTTGCCCGTCTTGCTGAGGCGCAGGCGCGGACGGACGAGCGTGTGGACAGGCTGGCTGCTGCCCAAGAGCGGACCGAATCGCGCCTTGACCGCGTGGAACTGGCTCTCGCCCGCTTGAGCGAAGCCCAGGCGCACTTGGAAACTGCAGTTGCAGACCTGGCCAAAGCGCAGGCGCGGACGGAAAAGGCTGTGGAGCGGCTTGCCCGGCAGGTTGGTGGCCTCAGCGAGACTGTCGGGGGAGACATTGAGGACATCGCCTACATCGTGATCCACGACGTCCTTGGACGGGAGTTCGGGTGGAAGGTAGGGGTGCTGGAGAGAGCTTGGCAGCGGTGGGACGGAAGAGTGGAGGAGATCAACATCTTCGGTCAGGCCAATGATCCTGCCCACCCGGGGCGGACGATCTGGATCGTCGGAGAGGCCAAGCACAACCTCACGCTCAAGCAGGTAGAGCGCTTCGCCCGCCTCGTCGAGCGCGCGAGGCAGCACCTCGCAGGGGAGGTCTTCCCGGTTTGCTTCTGCTACAGGGCGCGGCCGGAAGTCCAGGAGCGCCTTCAGGAGCTGGGGATCCGCCTGGTCTTCTCCTATGGCAGGATGAAGTAGACCGCTGGCACTCCCCTCCCTCCGTTCCTGTAAAATAGTGATCAGGAGGGATGCGTGAGAGGGGGGAGGCTTGGAGCGTGAACCTGACCCAGCGGCTCACGGAAGCGGACCTCCGGTTTATCGTGGAGACGGTCGCTGACCGCCGCCAGGACCACGACCGGATCATCGAACTCGTCAGGGACAAGGAAGACTTCCTCGAGGTGATGCTCCAGGACGACCGCCTCGTGCGGCGCGTCCTCGAGGACGAGGAGATCCTCCTGAAGATCTCCCCTTTTCTGCTGTTCACCATCCTCATGCGGAGGGTGCGCAAGGACCTGCAGGCCCAAGGGTACACCATTGAACGGGTAGGGGTCCGCGAGTCGGTCCCAGTCTTCGATGCGCCTCAGGTCAGCGAGTTCCTCAAGGAGCCTGAAGTGGAGGGCTACCTCGTCGATCTCCTCGTCTCCTTTACCCGGATCAACACCTGGACCCTCTATTTCTATCGCCACGGCCAGTTCCACAGGCGCCGCTTCAGCGACCTCAATCTTGACGACATGATCGAGCTGGCCAACCTCGTAGAGGAGGAAGCCCGTTTCCCCATCTACAAGCGTGTCGCCGACATCGCCCTATTCATCTCTGGCATCTTCCCTGAGTACGCAGCGTCCAGGAAGCGGAGGTCGGAGCGCGGGCCCCTCAGGATGCTGGTGAGCGCGGAGCGCCTGCAGAGCTTAGAGGACTATGAGGAGGAGGGGAAGCGCTTCTACCACCTGGCTGCAGGGCATCCGACTGCCAAGGAGATTCGCCTCGACCGGGTTCTGGCATCCCTTGCCGAGCACTTCTCCTTCGCCAGGAAGCCGTTGAACCTCCTGTCAGACCGGTACATCCGCTGGTCCAAGAGCCGCCTCTTTGGGGGTCTTTCCGCTCCGTGAGGGATCTCCCCCTGCACCTCCTCTCACGCTCAAACACCTGCTCGCTGGCCTCCGCCTGACCTCATCCCGTCCCTTCCTGGGCGGTCTCCTCTTCCCCACGAAGGATCTGGCCTAACACGTCCTCCGCCCGGCGGCGCGCGGGGGCCTCTCCAGGCAGGTAGAGCATCACCCCCCCGCGGACGGGACGGGTCTCGATCTTCCCTTCCTGGGCGAGGCGTGTGGTCACTTCCACGGGGTCCTTGCCGAAGTACTGGCGGAAGGCTTCGTTGAACCCGCTGTAGACGCTATGGATCCCCCGGTATGGAGGTTTACGGAGCGTCTTGATCGCTCGGATGACGAATTCCTCCTCAGTGAGTCGCTTCTCCTCCATCGGCATCCCCCCTGATCCACACAGCCCGCTCCCATTATAGGGGAGAGGGTAGGGCTTGGACTCCGCATTAGTACTTAGCACCAGGACCATATAGTACGTTCGCTCTCTCAAACTGCCCTCCTGCTCTCCAGAGGAGGGGGAGAGGGGGATAGAGAAGTGTTGGGGAGGGATGGAGCGGGACCGGTACGAAAAGGTTCTCTCAGCCCTCGAGGAGAGGGTTGAGGCTCTGGAGGCTCAGGTTGCGGGCCTGCTGCCTTCCGTGGAAGTCGCGCTCCGCCGCCGCGGTCTCTCTGTCGCAGCCCTCAACCCACTGGGGAGGGTGATCCTGCCCAGGCCCCCGGCCTCCGAAGCCATCGACCGCTATTACCAGGACCTGAAGCGCTACTACTTCCGGAGGGTCCTCCAGGAGGTTAGTGAGCGGGGGGATCTGGACGCGAGTGCCGTCTCTGCCCTCTCCGCGCGGTGGGGGGAGGCCGCAACGTCCCGGTACCTGCGCCGGCTGGTGGGATACCGGATCCTCGAAGCCAGGGAGGGGAACTACCTCTTCCCTTTCCCGCATATTCACTCTCTCGGAGATACCCTGGAGTGGTTCGTCGCCCAGGTCTTTGGACGGGAGTTCGCATCCCCTGCCGCGTGGGGCGTGAAGATCCGGGACCTGCGCCTGGGGGGAGACTTCGATGTCCTGGTGCACGTCGAACACTTGCTGGGGTATGTCGAGTGCAAGTCGAGCCCGCCGTACAATGTGACCGTCCACGAGCTACGCCAATTCCTCGATCGGCGACGTCGCCTCGGCCCGGACTTCGCCATCTTGCTCCTCGACACGACCCTCAGGATCGAGCGGAACATCGTGGAGAACCTTCGCTGGTTGTGGCGAGAGGCGAGCGACCAGCCCTTCGAGGTCTCCCGCCTCTCCGAGGGGATCTACTTCATTTCCCCCGATGTCTACCTGGTGACCAGCAGGCGGAGCCTGGTCTATAACCTCGGCAGGTGCCTCCGCCACCGTTTCGGGGTGGCCGTGTAGGGAGCGTCCGGCTCAAGGGTAAAGGTCGCTCAAAAGGTGGAGGTTCCCGATGCGGACACGACGCAATCCCGCTTCCTGAGCTGCCTTGAGGCACCGCTCCGCGTGGGCCCGAGAGGTCGTGGGGAGGTTGTCCATGAACAGGTGGGGGTAGAACCCCAGGAGGACGTAGGGGATCTCCGGGTTCAGCCGCGCGATGAACCTGCTGATGGCCCTGACCTCCTCCTCGTCCACGTACCCGGGGACGAGGAGGGTGCTTGCCACGAGCAGCGGGGGGTCGGGCCGTTCCTGGAAGCGGGAGGCGACCGTGACAAAGTTCTCCAGCGTCCGGCGGTTCCCCACACCGGTCAGGACGATGTGCAGGGGCTCGCTCCAGGCCTTGAGGTCGAATTTGATCGTCCCGCCGCTCTCCAGGGAGAGTTCGACCATCCGCCGGAGCAGGGTTGGGTGCATGGTCCCGTTGGTCTCCCAGCAGATCCGTACCTTCCGGGCCTGGAGGGCCATCCGAGAGGCCGCGATGGCGTGGGGGAGCTGCGGCGTCGGGTCCCCGCCGAAGTAACATACGCAGGCGACCTGCGGCGTGACCGCCTGAGCGAGGGCAGCCGCGCTCTGAACCGGCTGGCGGCGGCTTGCGTTCTCCATGTAATGCCAGTTCTGGCAGAACAGGCAGTTCAGGGTGCACGCCCCGTAGAACACCGCCAGGTTGCTCTTGCCCGTCGTCGTTCGCTCCCCGCAGAATGGCATGGCCACGCAGTTCGTGGGGAGGGGGTCGTAGTACCAGTGCAGGACGGCGCCCTCTGGGGTTCCCGCAAGGGAGACGAGCTTCCCTTGGCGACTTGTCCTGAGCCCGCAGTAGCCCAGGGCGCCTTCAGGGATGCGGCACTCGTGCACGCAGGTCTGGCACGGCAGTCCCCCTGCTGCACGCGGGGGCCTCTCTGGGAGGCCGAACAGGCGGCGGCAGCGCGCGTGGGCCTCGTGGGCCAGGGGGAGGGCTACCTCCGGCGTCAGCCGGATGCACCGCGCGCACGCTCCGAGCTGCTCGCTGATGAGAATGGAACGCGCCTGGCAGATGCGGCACGTTGCCTCCCTGACCATGAGCGGGAGGATCCAGCGCATAGATGGCAATCTCCGCCCGTCTCTATTGTACCACCGCGTCGACTGTGAAATCGCGGGGAGGAGTGGGGGAGGGCTTTTGCGAAGAGTGTAGAGGGCCTTGCGCTCATCAGCGAAAGCGCGCCGACCGGCGGAGGGGAACATGGACGGCAACCGACCACAGGAGGAGCCCGAAGCCATCCGGGTGGGGGCGGTGGTGAACTCGCTCCTCGCGCACGCCGGCCTCTTCCTGCGCCGGCACTTCGACCTGTTCTTCATGGACGCGAGGGAGACCCTTCGCCGCATGGCCGTGGCCATTGCGCTCTTCGCCGCAAGCCTCCTGCTCGGAGGCATCGCCCTCGTCCTCGTGATGGTGGCGGTGGTTCTCGCCCTCTCCAAGATCCTCCCGGCTTGGCTGGCGAGCTTGGTGGTGATGGGTGGGAGCCTCGTTGCTGCCCTGATCACCGCCCTGGTTGGGAGGCGGTTGTTCAAGAGAGGCCTCCTGCCGAAGACCGTGGAGACGTTGCGGGAGGACCGGCGATGGCTCGACGAACAGCTCAAGTCGCGCAAGAGATAGCTGGCCTTCGCGAGGATCTGGCCAGAGACTGGTCCGCGCTAGCGGCAGCGTGGGACCACCTCCGTAGCACCGGTGGCCGCCTTCGCCCTGTCCTCGAGCTGTTCTCGGGGCTACGTGGGGCTGGACGCCCTGCACTGGTGGGATTTCTCTCGCTCCTATGCCTCTCGGGAGTGGTGGCAACTGTGCTCCAGTTCTCCCTCAAGGGGGAAGTGGGACAGGTCTCCCGCCGGAGGGGAGGAAGGGAATGACGGCGATTTCCATGGGGAAGCTCCTCAACCTCACCAGACTGGCTGGTCCAGACGGGAGGTTCCGCATGCTCGCCGTGGACCAGCGAGGGTCCATGCGCGCAGTTCTGGCCAGGCGGACAGGGAAGGCCGAGGAGGACGTGACCTTCCTGGAGATGGCCAAAGTGAAGGCCCTCCTGACAAAGACCCTCGCGCCTCATGCGACCGCAGTCCTCACCGACCCTGTGTATGGGCTTCCCTACTCCGCCCTCTCCCTCCCCGCCCGCGTGGGTCTCCTCCTGGCCATAGAGGAGACGGGGTACGAGGTTGAGGAGGAGGATTTCCAGGAGAGGCTCACGGTCCTGCTGGAAGGCTGGTCCGTGGAGAAAGCCAAGCGAGCGGGCGCGAACGCCGTGAAGCTCCTGGTGTACTACCGGCCTGACCTCTCCCCCGAGACGAAAGCCCACCAGGAGCGCGTCGTCCGGGAGGTCGGGGAAGCCTGCGCGGCCTCCGACCTCCCCTTCGTTCTGGAAGTGGTGAGCTATCCCCTCGGGGAGGGGAGCGCGGACTCCCCGGCATACGCCCGCCGGAAGCCACAGCTCGTCATTGCAAACGCCAGGGAGTTCTCCAGGCCAGAGTACCGGGTTGACCTCCTCAAACTGGAGTTCCCTGCGGACCTCAAGTACACTGAGGAGTTCTGCCGTAAGGTCTTCGATGGGAAAGACCGCGAGCCCGTCTATCCTCTCGCGCAGGTCCGGGAGTTCTGCAGGGAGCTGGACGCGGCTGCAGCCCTCCCCTGGGTCATCCTCAGCGCAGGGGTAGGGATCCGGGAGTTCCTCGTCCAGGTCGAGCTCGCCTGCGAAGCGGGAGCCAGCGGCTTCCTGTGCGGGAGGGCCATCTGGCAGGATGCGCTCGAGCGTTACCCGGACCTCACCGCGATGGAGAAGTTCCTCTACGAGGAAGGCGTCTACAACTTCGAGCGCGCCAACGCTGCGAGCATGCGCGCCGTCCCATGGTTCGCCCACCGCAGGTTCTCCGAGGGGATCGTCCCCGCAGGGATCGGTCCCGACTGGTACCGCACCTATTCATGAACTGCGTTTCCCTGCTGCTGAGGGGTCTTCCCAGGAGGGCTTCGTGGGCGCGTCGACAGGAGGGGGCGCTGGCTCCGCAGGCGGTCGGCTCGTCTCCTCCACCTCGCTGAGTTTCTGGAGCACACGCGCGGTCATCCCCGGGATGAACACGAGGTCGGCCTCTAGCGCCTCCGCGGCCTCGAGGATCGCATCGAAGGCCTTCGTGCTCAAGGGGACCTGCCACTCGCCCTTGCCGATCGTCATCCAGCCGCGGATCCCAATGAGGCGCCGCACGACGATGTACGCCTGGGTGGGATCGTCCACCTTGATGTAGAGGTAGGGGCCTAACGCGTCAACAATGATGCGCACCTCTTCTGGTCCTCCCCAGGCGAAAGACGTTTGCCGGGTATCATATACGCCATCGCCTGCCGAAATCCTGTGAGGGGAAGGAGTAGGAGATCGAGGGCCTCAGGAAAGCGCTTAGGGGTATGGTATGGAGCTCGTAGTAAGGCACGGAGCTTGTAGTAAGGCACGGAGCGGTAGCGGAGTGCCGTGGGGGTTGTTGACGCCACTTGCTTTGCTGCGTGGCTGACTACGAGCGGGGCACGGAGCTTGTAGTAAGGCACGGAGCGGTAGCGGAGTGCCGTGGGGGTTGTTGACGCCACTTGCTTTGCTGCGTGGCTGACTACGAGCGGGGGATCTCGCGGAGGATCTATGGTATGATGGTGAGAGACGATGGCGATGGCCCTACGCAAGTTCGACGAGGTCACCGTCCAAATCCAGCGCCTGGCCTATGGTGGAAGGGGCGTTGGGAGGGTCGATGGATTCGTGGTCTTCGTCCCCGACACCGCTCCCGGGGACGTTGCGCGCGTCCGGCTCCTCAAGGTCAAGCGGAGCTACGGGGAGGGACAGGTTGTTGCCATCGAGTCCCCCTCTCCCCTCCGCACAACCCCTCCGTGTCCGTACTTCGGGCCCTGTGGCGGTTGTACCTGGCAGCACGTCCCCTACGAGATCCAGACCCAGGTGAAGGAATCCATTGTGCGGGAGAGTCTGGAGCACATTGGCGGGCTGAAGGATCTGCCCATCCTCCCCATTCTCCCTGCCCCTGATCCCTGGGGGTACCGGAACAAGATGGAGTTCACCTTCCACCAGGACGGGTCGATCGGCCTTCACATGCGCGGGGCGTTCGACAGGATCGTCGACGTGGACCGCTGTCTCATCCAGTCCCCTTTGATGAACGCCATCCTCCACGAGGTCAGGGAGTTCGTCCGGGAGCGAAAGCTTCCGGGGTACGACCCGCACGTCCACACAGGGTTTCTCCGTCACCTCGTCATCCGGGAGGGGAGGCAGACAGGCGAGGCTCTGGTCCTCCTGGTGACCTCCCCAGGCGAATTTCCCCAGGCACGGGAGCTCGCCGGCGATCTCATCGCGAGGCATCCAGAGATCAAAGGGGTCCTCCGCGGCATCAACCCATCGGTGGCAGATGCAGTGCAGCTTGCCCAGGTGGAGGTCCTGGCGGGTCGCCCCTTCATCTACGAACGCATCACAGGCCTCACGTTTAAGATCCGCCCGGACACCTTCTTCCAGACCAATACGGCCCAGGCTGAGCGCCTCGTGGAGGTCGTCACCACGCTCTCCGAGCTCCAGGGCCGTGAGACAGTGGTGGATCTCTACTGCGGGGTCGGGACGTTCTCTCTGGCCCTCGCCAGGAACGCCGGCCAGGTGTTCGGCGTGGAGATCAACCCGGCGGCAGTGGAGGCCGCAAGGGAGAATGCCCGTCTCAACGAGATCGAGAATGTCGAGTTCCTCGCCGGGGATGCCCGCACAGGGCTCGTCGCCATCGCCTCGAAAGGAGGACATCCCGACGTGCTGGTACTGGATCCCCCGCGCTCGGGCGCTGGGAGGCGGGTGGTGCGGGTGATCGCCATGGCAGGGCCGCGCCGGGTGGTGTACGTTTCCTGCAACCCCACCACCCTGGCCTCTGACCTGAAGCTGCTGGTGCCCATGGGGTACACCGTCCGGGCCGTCCAGCCCATCGATCTCTTCCCCCAGACCTATCACGTGGAGTGCGTGGTGGCGCTGGACCGGGCAAGGTGACGGGGTTTCCCCCTCGCCCGTGCATCATGGGATCCGGGGGATGAACGCAAAACTGGACATGGGTCTCAGGAGAGAGGTGCGCATCCAATTCCTCTTGGGGGCGGCGATCCTGACCCTCGCCATGTCCCTTCCTCCGTTTCGGGGTGAGGTTGGAGCTGCCTCAGCTCCTGGTGCCCCAGAGCCTGAGCTGGCCCAGGCTGCGCAGGAGGCCCGAAAGGGGAGGTGGGAGGAGGTTATCACCCTCCTGCGAGCCCATGCTGGCAGGGAGGGAGAGACAGGAGGCCGGGTCTCCCTCCTCCTGGGGTACGCCCTCCTCCAGCGGGGTCTTTCGCGGGAGGCCGCTGGAGCACTCGCCAGGGCAGCCCGCCTCCATCCCCTCCTGGGGGATCTGGCCAGGTTCTACGAAGCGGAGGCCTGGATGGCGCAGGGGAACTACCCCGAGGCGATCCAGCGGTACCGCGCGGTGATCGCGTCCTCCCCTCGCAAGACGGTCGTCGCAAAGGCGCTCCTCCGGCAGGGGGAGGCGCTCCTCCGAGCTGGGGAGCCGGGAAATGCTGTTGTGAGCCTCACGAAGGCGCTCCAGGCGAGCGGAGGGGCGCAGGACAGGATCTGGTTCCTCCTGGGAGGAGCGTACGGGGCGGCGGGGAAACCTCGGGAGGCGCTCGCCGCCTATGTGTACGCCTATAGGGCGTTCCCCGGGAGTCCCTATGAGCGCCTCGCGGAGGAGCGCATCCGGGCCCTGGAGGCACAGACTGGCCTGCGCGCCACGATCCCTGCGGGGGTCCGGTTCCGGCGGGCGGTGGGCTTCCTGCGCAGGGGCAACCTCAGGGCGGCGGAGGAGGCCTTTCGAGCTGTCCTGGGCTCTAACCCCCCTCCCCCTCTTCTCTCCGAATCCCTCTACCGCCTCGGCCAGGTGCGCCTTTCCCTGGGAGATCCGGAGGGGGCCGTCAGGGCATTTGCGAGGGGCGCTGCCATCCCGGGGAAGTGGAGGAGCGCGAACCTCTACTGGCAGGGCGTTGCCCTTCTCCGGCTCGGCCAAGAGGAGGATGCGCGGAAGGTATTCCGTTCCCTGATCCGGACCTCCCCGACGAACACGTGGGCGGGCCGGGCACTGTTCCAGTGGAGCGCGTTGGAGCTGAGGGCCGGACGGTGGAGGGAGGCGGATCGGTTGTTGGAGCAGGTGACGAGGCAGTTCCCGGGGCCGCTCCAGTGGGAGGCGTTGTGGCGGAGGAGCTGGCTCAGGATCGAGCGGGGAAAGGAGCGCGAGGCGGAGGGTTTCCTCCACAAGCTCGCAGGATCCTCCCCTTCCGCCCACCAGGCCTCCCGTGCCCTCTACTGGGCCGCAACCTTGGAGGCGAAGCGGGGTGCCGTCCAGCAGGCCCGGGAGCACCTGGAATACGTGGCCAGGACCTTCCCCCTCACCTATTACGGCCAGCGGGCGCGAGCGGTTCTGGGGTTTCCCCCACCCCGGTTCCTGGAGGGGAATCGTCTCTCTTCCCGCGGACTGGGAGCCGAAGGAGCCCTTGGACGGGTCCTCGAGCTCGCTGACCTGGGGCTCGTAAGCGACGCAGTCTCGGAAGCGGAGGAGATCAGGGAGTCTGAGGATCTCAGCCTTCCTGCGCGTTCCCTACTGGCGAGGGTCCTCCACGACCTCGGGGTTCACGATGCGGGCATCTCCTTCGTGGAGGGGATGCTGGACTGGTCCTGGGAGCGGGGGGAGCTGCCTCCGCGGGATCTCTGGGAGCTCGCCTATCCCCTGGGGTTCTGGGACCAGGTGAGGGAAGCCGCCAGGAGGTTTGGGCTCGACCCCCGTCTCCTGCTCGCAGTCATCCGGGAGGAGAGCCGGTTCAATCCCCATGCGGTCTCCCCGGCAGGAGCCGTGGGGCTGATGCAGGTGATGCCGTCTACGGGGAAGAGGATGGCTGGGGCACTGGGTTTTGCGGGGGAGCCGAGTCTCCTGGACCCGGGAACGAATCTCCTGCTCGGCGCTGCGTACCTACGGCACCTGCTGGAGCTCTTTGGCGGGAATGTGATGCTCGCGATCGCCGGGTACAACGCCGGTCCTGGTACGGTCTCGCGGTGGTGGGAGCGTTTCCAAAATTCGGATAAGGGATTCGGGATTTCGGATTTTGAATATCTCAAATCCGCATTCCGCAATCCGCAATCCGAAACCAGGGATTTCGTCTGGTTCATCGAGACCATCCCTTACACAGAGACCAGGGAGTATGTAAAGCGGGTCCTGCAGAGTTATGGGATCTACCGAGCGCTCTGGCCATAGGAAGCTTCATCCCCCCCACCCTCTCCCACCAGGGGAGAGGATTCCTCTGTCCCATCTTCACCTGATGGGAGAGGGTGAGGGTGAAACGTGGAGTGGTGGATGACGGCGATCTTCTCGACACATCGGATCTTCTTGCTGGCCGGGTTGGCCATCGCCATCAACTTGATCTGCTCGGTGTGGGCCTACCTCGCCCATCGTAAGGGCCGGAACACGCTGGGTCCCGTCTTCTGGGGGCTCCTCGTGATGGCCGAGGCTGCGGTGGTCCTCCAGGGATTGACCGGCGGGGTCCTCTGGCTCAGTGGGCTGCGGCCTAAGACCCCTCTCCACTACCTCTACGGCTTCCTCGCCCTCCTCGCTGTCGCCTCCCAGCATGGCCTCAGGCCAGGAGGATGGCTGAGGGTTTGGGTTTCCAGGCAGGGGGTAGGCTTCCGAGAACCCCTCGTCACAGCCCTCCTCTGCCTGTTCCTCGTAGGGCTGATCGCCAGGGCGTACACCACGGGCCTCTGGGGAAGGTAGCGATGGTCGCCCGGATGGCCGGGATCTTCTTCATCTCCGCGGCCACGCTCCTCCTCGAGGTCACGCTGACACGCCTGTTCAGCCTGGCGTTCTGGTACCATTTCGCTTTCATGGCGGTCGGCCTCGCCCTCCTCGGATTTGGCGCCAGCGGGACAGCCCTGGCGATGTTCCCGGCGCTACGGCGGGAGCCCCATTGGACAGCGTTCTGGAGCGCCCTGCTTTTCGGCCCCTCTCCGCTTGTGGCCCTCCTTGCCCTGAACGTCGTCCCTTTCGATGCCTACCGCATCGCCGTCGAACCTGTGCAGGTGCTCTTCCTGGCCTTCCAGTTTCTCGCCCTCGTCCTGCCGTTCTTCTGGAGCGGGCTGTGCACCGGTGTGCTGCTCGCGGAGGAACCCAGACGAGCCGGGCTCCTCTACGGGAGCTCTCTGGCTGGATCAGGGGTTGGAGCCCTCTTGGCCGTGCCTTTCCTTGGTTCCGTCGGTGGGCAGGGTGCCCTCGCCCTCGCGGGAGCCATGGGGCCAGCGGCAGGCCTTCTCTTCTCCCGGAGGTCCCTGGCAGGGCGGGCCGGGGCGGGCGCGATCGCCCTGGCCCTCCTCTTGTTGGTGCGCCCGGTCACAGGGTGGGAGGTCAGGCTCTCCCCTTACAAGGCCTTGAGCCAGGCGCTGCAGGTCCCAGGGGCCAAGAGGGTGTGGACGCAGTGGAGCGTCCTGGGCCGCGTGGACGTTGTGGAGAGCCCCACCATCCGCTATGCGCCTGGGCTCAGCTACCTCTATGCGCCAGGCCCCCCACCGCAGCTGGGCGTGACCAGGGATGGTGAGAACCTCCTCGGGATCGTGCCGTCGGGGCTTCGCGCGGGGGAGTTCACCGAGTACCTCCCATCCAGCGTGGCCTATCGCCTCCGGCGCGGCAGGGTCCTCGTGCTGAACATGGGAGGGGGCCTTGAAGTGCTCTCCGCACTCCACCACGGGGCCCGCGAGGTCGTGGCCGTCGAGCCCGACGCGCACGTGGCCCACGCCGTCTGGGAGTTCGGGGGAGGGATCCTCCAGGATCCCAGGGTGGAGGTCGTCGTGGAGCATGCACGCACCTTCATCCGGCGAACCCCCCTAGCCTTCGATGTGATCCAGCTCCCCCTCTCTGAAGGGTTCCAGGTGGTCGCCTCAGGCGCGACCTCTCTGGTGGAGAGCTACATGTACACTGTGGAGGCGTTCCAGGACTACTACCGACGGCTCGCTCCCGGCGGGTTCCTCGTCGTCACCCGGTGGTTGCAATTGCCTCCCAGCGAGGAACTCCGGGCGTGGACGACGGCGGTGGAAGCGCTCATCGAACTGGAAGTGCCTCACCCAGAGCGCCATCTGGCCGCGCTCCGGTCGATGAACACAGCAACCATCCTCGTCAAGCGCGGGGAGCTGGTCAGGGAGGAGATCGAGGAGATCCGGGCGTTCGCAGTCTCCCGCAGGTTCGACCTCATCTACCTGCCTGGGATCGTCCCGGAGGAAGCCAACCGCTTCTACCGTCTTCCGGGAAACGAGTATTACACCACCTTTGCCTCCGTCCTCGGCCCGCAACGAGAGACGTTCATCCGTGGTTACTTGTTCGATGTCCGCGCCCCCTCCGACGACCGCCCGTTCTTCTTCCACTTCTTCCGCTGGCGGCAGGTGCCCACGGTCCTGGCTCTATGGGGCCGGACGTGGCAGCCGTTCGGAGGCGGCGGTTACCTCATCCTCCTGGCGCTCCTGGGTCTCGCCACTGCCGCCTCCTTTGTGCTGATCCTGCTACCGCTCCTGGGATTCCCGGCACAACGGGACCGGGGGGAGGAGGCTTGGCGTATCGCCGCCGTCTTCTTCCTTCTTGGGATCGGCTTCCTCTTCGTGGAGGTCCCCCTCATCCAGCAGCTCATCCTCTACCTTGGGTCGCCGACCTATTCCATGGCCCTGGTCGTAGGGACCCTCCTCGTCGCTTCCGGGATGGGAAGTCTCTCCTCCCCACGCCTTGAGCGCTGGTGGCCGCGGACCATGGTGCTCCTGGTGGCGGCGGTGGCGTGGACGGGGGCGTTCCTCCCACGCCTCCTTTCGGCCACCCTGGGGGCGCTCTTCCCCATCCGCGCAGTCCTCGCCGTGGCCTCGCTGGCCCTCACTGGGTTCCTCATGGGGCTCCCCTTCGCCACACTCGTGCGGCAGCTTGGAGCCCGCGTTCCTTCGCTCGTGCCGTGGGCATGGGCGATCAACGGGTGTTCCTCCGTGGTCAGCGCTTTCCTGGCCGCCCTCCTCGCCCTTTCCACTGGGTTCACGGCGATCCTGTGGATGGGGGCCGGTGCGTACCTAACGGCTTGGCTACTGGTTACTTCCCAGGCCAACGCCTCACGAGGGGGACGAACAGGACCTGGCCGAGGTTGGTGAACTGGAGCTCCCCCTTGACCTTGGTGATCTTCCAGAGGGTCTGGACGAGGCCAGGCGGCCCCACAGGGATGACCATGCGCCCACCCTCCCTGAGCTGCCGGATGAGGGGGGGTGGCACATGGTCGGGGGCGGCGGTCACGATGATGGCATCGAAGGGCTGGTGCTCAGGCCAACCCAGGTAGCCATCGCCAGTTTTCACCTGGATGCGGGTGTATCCCAGTTGCTGGAGGCGCTTCCGTGCTGCCTGCGCCAAGGGAGGGATGATTTCGATGGTATAGACCTGGTCTGTGAGCTCGGCCAGGATCGCGGCCTGGTAGCCGGATCCTGTCCCGATCTCCAGGACACGGTCTCCGGGGCGAAGGGCGAGGTTTTGTGTCATCAAGGCCACGATGTAGGGCTGGGAGATGGTCTGCCCGTAGCCAATCGGGAGGGGGTAGTCGTTGTAGGCCTCCGGCCAGTATTTCTGGTCAACGAACAGATGCCGCGGCACCTTCAGCATCGCCTGCAGGACCCGTTCGTCCGTGATCCCCCTTGCCCTGATCTGCTCCTGGACCATGCGCCTGCGGGCTTCGAGGAAGGGGTCGGGGGCCGCCTGTGCGAGAGTGGTGAGGAGGAGGGTGACGGCGATAGCAAGCGTTGCGTTTCCCCGGGCGCGCATATCCATCCGCTCAGGTGCTTAAGTCACCCCGCCAAAATCCTGAAACAGATTCGGGCACCCACCAAGGGGCACCCCGACACGGAGAAAGCTCCAGTTGTTCCGGTGCACCGTGATTCCTGTCCGTTTACTTAGACGCCCGGTCAGGGCCTCCCTTCAAAAGCCGCAGGGGCGGGTGGCTCCCGCCCCTGCGGCTGGTCGGGCCTCGTGGTGGGTTGCCGCTTCAGCGCCCCTTCCCCTTGCCCTTTCCCTGGTTCCCCTTGGGAGGGTTTCCCCCCTTTGCTTGCTTCCCTGCCTGGGTTGCTCCCTTTGCCTGCTGGGTGCATGATCGGAGCGCTTTTTGGGCCTTCCCGAGGGTGCTCGGGGGGAGGCCGAGTTCCTGGGCGATCTGGCCCCAGCCCATGCCCTGGGAGCGCATCCCCACGATGTACTGGACACTGACTTTTTGACCTGACTGCTGGGCGAGGTAAAACGCCATGGCGATCTCCCCGTACCCCCATCCCTCTGCGCGCAGCTCCTGGATGACCTTCGTGTCAACGTTGGGCCCAGCCACGCACGCGGTGATGCGCACCTCTGTAGGAGTCCCAGGAGCAGGCCCCCCGATCCCAGGCACCGCCCCGGCCGTGAGAACGAGCAGGAGTATTGTCGCCACCTTCCTCGTCATGGCTTCCCCCTCCTACGGATTCTATGCCCCAGGCGAGAGCTCCCTAGACCTGGGGCACAGCCTTGCATTCCTGGAGACCCCCTCACCCTGCACCCTCTCCCCCAAGGGGAGAGGGATAAAGATGGGATGCGTCCTCCCGCGGATTGTCTCGGGGCCCCTTTCTTGGTAGAATGGGCCTCAGATCTCCGGCAAATTAGCGCGGCGGCCTAGGAGGATTTCGGAAGCGCTTGGAGAAATCCTCCCGCCAGACCCTTCGTTGTTCAGAAAAATTCCTCTACCGCAAGGGGGGTGTGACCACGCATGGACACGAAGAAAGCCAGGCGAGTTGACCACGAGGGGCGGGCCCCGGAAGGGGCGGACGGGAAGATCTCCCGTAGGGAGTTCCTCAAGCGCGCTGCCGTCACGACCGCGACCCTGTCGATGCCTTACTTCTTCGTGCGCAACTACGCCCTCGCCCAGCAGAGGACGCTGCGCATCATCACGTGGAGCCACTTCGTCCCGGCCTTCGACTCGTGGTTCGATCCCTTCGCGGAGAAGTGGGGGGAGAGCCGCGGTGTAAAGGTCACGGTGGATCACATCTCCTTTGCGGACATCATCCCCCGAGCCAACGCCGAGGTGGCGGCCCAGAGCGGCCACGACCTCTTCTTCTTCCTCTCCCCGCCCTCGGCGTTCGAGCCGCAGGTCCTGGACCTGACCGATATCAACCAGGAGGCCGAGAAACGGTACGGCCCCATGGTCCCGCTCGTCCGGAAGAGCGTGTACAACCCCAACACGAGGAAGTACTTCGGGTTCTCGGACAACTGGGTTCCTGATCCGGGGGATTACCTCAAGAGCGTGTGGACGGAGGTCGGCTATCCCAACGGCCCGCAGACCTGGGACGATCTCCTCAAGGCCGGCCGGGAGATCAAGAAGAAATTCCCGGAGATCCAGATCCCCATTGGCATCGGGTTCTCCCAGGACATCGACTCCAACATGGCCACCCGGGCGATCCTGTGGTCGTTCGGCGCCTCCATCCAGGACAAGGAGGAGAACGTCATCCTCAACTCCGAGGAGACGATCCGGGCAGTGGAGTTCGGGGTGCGCCTCTTCCGGGAGGTGATGAACCCGGCGGTGCTGAGCTGGAACGCCGCCTCCAACAACCAGGCCCTGAACGCACGGCAGACTTCCTACATCCTCAACTCCATCTCCGCCTACCGGACGGCCCAGGACAACAGGCTCCCTGTCGCCGACGACATCTTCTTCGTCCCCGCCCTGAAAGGGCCAAAAGCCCGGTGGGCCAGCGAGCACGTCATGGGGGTCTGGGTGATCTGGAAGTTCGCCAAGAGCCCGGACCTCGCCAAGGAGTTCCTCCTCTACCTCGTGGACAACTACCGTCTGGCGGTCATCGCCAGCAAGCTCTACAACTTCCCCTCGTTCATGGGTTCAGTGGCGAGCAAGGGCGTGCCCGTGGCGGAGAAGCCCGCAGAAGGCCGGAAGTGGATCAGGGCAGCAGTCTCCAAGGATCCCTTCAAGTCCAACCCGGCCGATAAGCTCAAGGTCCTGGCGGACGCCGAGCAGTGGTCCACCAACATCGGCTACCCCGGGCCGGCCAACCCTGCAGAGGGGGAGATCTTCGACACCTTCGTCATCCCCGATATGTTCGCCAAGGCGGCAACGGGCCGGATGACGCCAAAGGAGGCCGTGGAGGAGGCCCACAGGCGCTGCAAGGAGATCTTCAACAAGTGGCGCCAGAGGGGTCTCGTTGGCGGAGGGAAGGACAGGCCCTAGTCTCTAGGAAGGAGAACGCCAAGGGAGGGGGGTGTGCCTCCGGGGAGGGGGGCACTCCTCCCTCTGCCGAGGGGGGTTGCGCGTGCGATGGGGTACGTGGAGACCAAGGCGCTCGTGAAGCAGTTCGGGGAAGTTGAGGCCGTCAACGGGGTGGACCTCTCCGTGGAAGAGGGCGAGCTCCTCGTCCTCCTCGGCCCGTCTGGGTGCGGGAAGACGACGCTGATGCGCCTCATCGCCGGGTTGGAGAAGCCCACCTCCGGGGAGATCTACATCGACGGGGAACGTATGGACCCGGACGTCCCCCCGCGGGCCCGGGGTATCGCCATGGTCTTCCAGAGCTATGCCCTCTACCCGCATAAGTCCGCCTTCGCCAATATCGCCTTCCCCCTGGAGGCGGTGCGGATGCCCCGGCCCCAGATCCAGGAGAGGGTGGAGTGGGGTGCCCGGATGTTCGGCATCGCCAGCCTGCTCTCCCGGTTCCCCCGCCAGCTCTCGGGTGGCGAGCGCCAGCGCGTCGCCCTCGCCAGGGCTGTCGTGCGGAACCCCAAGGTCTTCCTCCTGGACGAGCCCCTCTCCAACCTGGATGCCCAGCTCCGGGCCATCGCCCGCTATGAGCTGAAGCAGCTGCAGCGGCAGATCGGGACGACCACCATCTACGTCACCCACGATCAGGTAGAGGCCATGGGGCTGGGAGATCGCATCGCCGTGATGAACAAGGGGAAGATCCGGCAGATCGGAACGCCCCAGGAGGTGTACGAGAACCCAGCGGACACTTTCGTGGCCACCTTCTTGGGCTCCCCGCCCATGAATCTCATTGAGCTGGACCAGGACACGCTCCTAGGGTTCCGCCCGGAGAACTTCCTCCCAAGGGAGGTCTTCGCGCCAGAGGAGGAGGTTGTGACCTTCCGGTTCCGCGTCCGCCAGATCGAGCACCTGGGATCAGACCGCCTCCTGTATGGTTCCCTGGAGGAACGGACGAGGTCAGACCAGACGGTGATCGCCGCGATCCCCATCACCATTCCCATGACATTCGCCGAAGGTGAGGTCTACGACTTCGCTGTCCGGCGCACAGCGCTGCGCTACTTCGACAGGCACACGGGGTTGAGGCGGAAAGATGCCAGTTCCTGAGGGGGCAGGGGAGACGGTTGTCGCAGCGCCGGCGTTGCGCCGGCGGACGCTGGCGGACAGGGAGGACACTCTCGGGCGTATCCTGCTCACCCCTGCATTGCTCTACGTCATCCTCCTCGTCGGGGTCCCCTTCGTCCTGGCCATCCTGCTGAGCTTCAGCAGGGCGACGAGCGGATCTCTGGCGTTCTCCTGGGCGGGGCTCCAGAACTTCGCCGCCGTCCTCTCCGACCCGCAGTTCCGCCGGGCCCTCCAGAACACCGTCCTCTTCACTGTCGTCTCCCAGATCCTCGTCGTCGTGCTGGCAACAGCAGCGGCCCTCGTCATCGACGCGCTCATGGTAGGGAAACGGGCCGTCCGTTTCCTCATCCTCCTCCCCTGGGCGGCACCGGTTTCCCTTGCGGCGATGGCATGGACTTGGATCTTCGACTCCACGTTCAGCGTCGTGAACTGGACCCTAAAGGTGGCCGGGCTCCTCAAAGGATGGTTCTACTGGTTCGGGGACCCGACCCTGGCCATGATCGCGATCATCACCGTGCACGTGTGGCGCATGTTCCCCTTCGCCACGGTGATCGTCCTGGCTGGGAGGACGGCCATCCCCCAGGATGTGAGCGAGCAGGCGGTCATCGACGGGGCGGGGTTCTGGCGCAAGCTCTTTCAGGTCGAGCTCCCCTTGCTTCTGCCCATCGTGGCGGTGGCGGTGCTCTTCGGAGTGGTCTTCACCTCCACCGACCTGAGCATCGTCTGGCTCCTCACCCGAGGAGGGCCCTACAACAGCACGCACGTCCTCGCCAGCCTGGCCTTCCAGAGGGGGATCTTGGGGGCGGACCTGGGGCAGGGGGCGGCCATCGCCCTGTTCCTCCTGCCCGTCCTGGTCATCGTCGCCGTGGCCATGTTGCGCCTCGCCCGAAGGGTGGAGGTGGGCGCATGAGGGTGCGAAGCCTCGTGCGGGTTCTGAAGCAGGCTGCGCTCTACCTCTCCGCCCTGGCCTTCACCGTCTTCGCCGTCTTCCCCTTCTACTGGATGTTCCTCACGGCGTTCAAGCAGAACCGCGACCTGTACGTGGGGGCTACGAATCTCAGCCATATCCCCTGGATCTTCAACGACCCTCCCACTCTGGAACATGTGAAGCTCCTCTTCGCCGGGACGCCCTACTTGACCTGGGTAGGGAACACGGCCTACATCGGCGCGCTCGTCGTCCTGATCACGGTGATCTTCGCCGTGCCTGCCGGGTACAGCCTGGCCCGGCTGACAGGCGCATGGGGGGAGCGCATGGGCATCGGGATCTTCCTCACCTATCTCGTCCCCCCAACGCTCCTGTTCATCCCGTTCTCCCGGGTGATCTCCGTGCTCGGCCTACAGAACTCGCCCTGGGCCCTGGTGCTCGTCTACCCGACGTTCACCATCCCCTTCTGCACTTGGCTCATGATGGGCTTCTTCCGGTCGATCCCCAAAGACCTCGAGGAACAGGCCATGATCGACGGGTACAGCCGCCTCTCCGTCATCCTCAAGGTGGTCTTCCCCCTGGCGATCTCGGGGATCCTCACCGTGGTCATCTTCGCTTTCACCCTGGTGATGCAGGAGTTCGTCTACGCCCTCACGTTCATCAGCTCCGTGGGGAAGATGACGGTGAGCCTTGGGGTCCCCGTTGCCCTCGTGCGGGGCGACGTGTTCTACTGGGGATCGCTTATGGCGGCCTGCCTCATCACCAGCGTCCCCATCGCCATCGTCTACAACCTGTTCATCGACCGGTTTATTAGCGGCCTGACCGCAGGCGCGCTCAAAGGCTGAGTTCCTTCCTACTGGTTCGTTGTTCCTGATCGATTAACCAATTGAGGGTAAAGATGGGTTCCTCACCCGATGGCCTGAGGACCCACAACGGGCTATCATGAGAGGTGAGGCCATGTCCATCCACGAGGTGCGCATCCACGGGCGAGGTGGGCAGGGGGCGGTGACGGCCGCCGAGCTCCTGGCCGTTGCTGCCTTCCAGGAAGGGTTCTGGGTGCAGGCGTTCCCCGCCTTCGGGGCCGAACGCACCGGCGCGCCCGTGGCAGCGTTCGTCCGCATCTCCGGGGAGCGGATCAAGCTCCGCAGCCAGGTCTATACCCCTGACGCCGTGCTTGTCCTGGACGATACCCTCCTCTACGCTGTCGATGTCCTGAGCGGACTCAAACCAGGGGGCGTGGTGATCGTCAATACTGCCGCGAATCCTGAAGATCTCCCCCTCGCGGGGGATGCCCTGCTCTACACCGTTCCCGCAAGCGAGATCGCTGAGGCCTTCTTGGGGAAGCCGATCCCCAACACCTCCATCCTGGGAGCCTATGCGGCGGTTACAGGGAAGGTGAAGCTCGAGAGCATCTTGGAGGCGGTGCGCCGCCGTTTCCCCGGGAAGGCGGGGGAGCAGAACAGGAGAGCGGTGGAGGAGGCCTACAGCCGGGCACGGGAGCTCAAGGGCTATCGTCTGCCCGAAGGAGGGATGCCTGCAGGGAGCCGCCCGGGTCCAGCACCGCTCGTCATCACCGAGGGCCTCGTAGGTTCCCCGGCGACGAGCCTGGCCTACCCTACGGCGGGGTGGCGGACTCTCGTTCCTGTGTTCGATACGGGGAAGTGCACCGGGTGCATGCTCTGCGTGGTTTACTGTCCCGACGGTGTGGTGAGCCAAGTCGGCCCGAGGGAGTTCGTGGCGGACCTGGAGTTCTGCAAGGGGTGCGGGGTCTGTGCTGCGGTGTGCCCTTCAGACGTCATTTCCATGGTCCGGGAGACGCACCGCCAGAGGATCGCCGCCAGCTAAGCAAACGGACAGAAATCGTGCTCCACGGTAGCGTGTGGAGCTTTCCCCGTGGCGGGGTGAGGTAAGAGGCCTACTATGTGGACGGTTCTGGAAGGATCGGTCGCCATTGCCGAGGCGGTTCGGCTGTGCCGCCCGCGGGTGATCTCCGCCTACCCCATCACGCCGCAGACGCATATCGTCGAGCATCTCGCCAGGCTCGCCGCCGATGGGGAACTGGAGGCGGAGGTTGTGAACGTCGAGAGCGAGCACTCCGCGGCGTCGGTGGTCCTGGGCGCGGTGGCCACGGGAGTGCGGGCCTATACGGCCACGAGCAGCCAGGGGCTGCTCCTCATGGCTGAGGTCCTGTACAATATCGCGGGCCTCCGCCTGCCCGTGGTCCTGACGTGCGCCAACCGTGCTGTGAGCAGTCCTATCAACATCTGGAACGATCACCAGGATGCCATGGCCGTCCGGGACAGTGGGTGGATCCAGCTCTTCGCCGAGGACAACCAGGAGGCCGTAGACCTGCACATCCAGGCCTACCGCATTGCCGAGCTCACCAGGCTTCCTGTGATGGTGAACGTGGACGGGTTCGTGCTCACCCACGCCTACGAGCCCGTGGATCTCCCTTCCCAGGAGGAGGTGGATGCCTTCCTCCCTCCGTTCACCCCGAGAGTCCGCCTGGATCCCGATCACCCCCTGACCATCGGGATGCTCGCCGAGCCGCACGTCTACATGGAGGCGCGCTACGCCCTCAACGAGGCCGTCCTCGGTAGCGCGGAGGCGATCGTCCAGGTACAGGAGGAGTTCCAAAAAGTCTTCGGGCGTTCCAGCGGCGGGCTTGTCTCCGCGGATGCCACGGAGGACGCAGAGATCGTCTTCATCGCCATGGGGTCGGTGCTCGGGACGATCCGGGAGGCCGTGGAGGGTCTCCGCCGGCAGGGGATCCGGGCTGGTGTCCTCAAGGTCACCTGCTTCCGTCCCTTCCCGGGGGAGGCCGTTGTCTCGGCTGTGCGAGGGGCGCGGCGCCTCGTGGTGGTGGAGAAGGCCCTTTCCCTGGGAAGCGGCGGGGTCCTGGCCAACGAGGTGAAAGCTGCGCTCTACGAGAGCGATCGCCGGCCAGAGGTCGTCAGCGTCATCGCTGGCCTCGGGGGAAGGGACGTGACCGTGGCGCAGATCGACGAAGTTGCGCAGGCCATTCTGCGGGGGGAGCGCGGGCCGGTTTTCCTCGGCCTCGACCCGCGCCTGTTGCCGAGGTAGTCCCGCAGAAGAGGCCTTCCTGGCGCTCGGGCGGTGAGGAGGCCATGCCGGGTGAGAAGGTCAGGTTACGGGTGCTGACGCCGGGCCACAGGGCCTGCCAGGGGTGCGGTCAGGCACTCGGGGTCCGCCTCGCCCTCGAGCGCGTGGAGGTTCCTTTCATCGTGGCCAACGCCACAGGATGCCTGGAGGTTTTCAGCACCGCCTACCCCTACTCTTCCTGGGCGGTCCCGTGGATCCATTCCCTGTTCGAGAACACCGCGGCGGTGGCCTCGGGGATCTCCGCGGCCCTCCGTGCCCTGGGGCGGGGGGAGGTCCGCGTGGTGGCCTTGGGAGGGGATGGGGGGACTGCGGACATTGGGCTCCAGGCCCTCTCGGGGATGTTCGAGCGCGGCGACGACGTCTTGTACATCTGCTACGACAACGAGGCCTACATGAACACCGGCGTCCAGCGCAGCGGGCTGACGCCTCCCTATGCCAGGACGACCACTTCACCTGCGGGAAGGGTGAAGCTAGGGAATCTCCGCCCGAAGAAGGACATGCTCAGCATCGCCATCGCCCACGGGGTTGGGTATGCGGCTACCGCCTCCGTTGGCTATCCCAAGGACCTGGAGCGCAAGGTCCAGAAGGCCATGGGGCGGAAGGGACCGCGGTACCTGCATATCCATGCACCCTGCCCGCTGGGATGGGGGTTCGATCCGGAGAAGACCGTGGAGATCGCCCAGCTCGCCGTGCAGACAGGCCTCTTCCCCCTTGTGGAGATCGAGGACGGCGTCGTCACAGGGGTTCGGAAGCTGCCCAAGCGCCTGCCCGTGGAGGAGTACCTCAAGCACCAGAGCCGCTTCGCCCACCTGTTTACCAGCGAGGAAGGCCGCAGGGCCATCGCGGAGATCCAGGCCATTGCCGACGCCAACGTCGCCCGCTACGGCCTGTAGGGGACCCTCGACAACCCGATCAAGAGACGGAAGCCCCAGTTCCCACACGCCGCCAGGAGCCTGCAGGCGTTGGGAAGACGATCTGGTCCGGGTGGAGGATGTTCGCCAGGATCTCCAGGCCGTCGATGACGCGTGGGCCAGGCCGGTTGAAGAACGAGGAGGCGTCCGTGGCGTACACCTGCCCGTTGCGCACAGCGGGGAGGTCCTCCCAACCGGGGAGACGCTCCAGGGCGTTCACCTCGCGCAAGGTGCGTTCCGCATCGAAGCCGCAGGGCATGAGGACGATGACCTCAGGCCGGTAATCCACTACCGCCTGCCAGTCGACAGGATAGGAGGGTTTCCCAGGCTCCCCGAGGCCGTCGACTCCTCCGGCGAGGGCCACCATTTCGGGCACCCAGTGCCCTGCGATGAAGACCGGTTCCAGCCATTCGATGCAGGCCACACGGGGCCGCTCCTTCCACGGCATCCTCCCTACGCGCTCGATGCGGGTGCGGAGGTCTTGGACGAGCGCCTCTGCCTGTGCCTTCCTCCCCGTGAGGTCCCCGACCAGGAGGATCGTCTGGAGGATCTCCTCCAGCGTGTTGGGCTCTAGGGAGACGATCCTTGGTGCTGCGTCCAGGATCCTCGCCGCCTGGACCACTTCGGTGAAGGAGGGAGCACAGACCCTGCAGAGCTCCTGGGTCAGGATGAGGTCGGGGTTGAGGGCCTGGAGCAGCTTTGCGTCGAGGTGGTAGACGCTGGTCCCCCGGTGAACCTGGCCGCGGATCGCGGCGTCGATCTCCTCACTTGGCCAGGAGGGGTTCACGACCGCCGCGCTGAGTACCGGTTTCCCCTTCACCTCCGGGGGGTAGTCGCAGTCGTGGGAAATGCCCACGAGGTCCTCGATCAACCCGAGGGCGCAGACGATCTCCGTGGCGCTGGGGAGCAGAGAAACAATACGCACGGATTTTCCTCCCTCAGCAGCTGTCCCTTCGTCCTCCATCTTAGCGGATGGACAGAGGATCGGCTAGGGTCTGTTGACGTGAGGGAGAGGCGACACTACAATGGTCCCCAGGTGGGACCATGGCCCTTGTGCTGACATTTCCCTGTGGCAGGTGCGGCAAGCGCTACAGCGTCTACTATCCAAAGGCGCTCCTCTACGAGCTGAGCGGCACGGGGACGAGGGAGAAGGGGGAACGCGAGGACGAGGAGGAGCGCCGGTCTGGGGCCATCGAGGCAGCCAGGAACCGGGCAGTCGCAGCCGGGAACGTCTGGGTGAACGCGGCCGAGCACCAAGTCTTCACCTGCACGTGCGGGAAGACGCTGGACCTCAACATCCTCCATCACCCCAGGATCCCGCAATCGCGCCCGTCTCCGGGGAGGAAGGAGACCGGCCTGATCCCCTTCCCCGAACCCCCAGACAAGTCCCCGTGAGGACACGATCCTTCCCTCCGTTTCTTGACAAAGGAAAGTTTGCGATATACTATCTTAATAGCATGTCACGGGGGGTGGAACGGTGATCGCCATCACCGAGCGCGCTGCGAAGAAGATCCAGGAGCTCCTCACCGCCCAGGAAGATCCAGATCTCTGCCTCCGCCTCTACGTCACCAAAGGGGGATGTGAGGGATTCACCTACGGAATGGCCTTCGATCGTGAGCGGCGGGAGGATGATCAGGTGATCGATGCGGGTGGAATCCGCGTGCTCGTGGACCCGTTGACCCTGCGGCTGCTCCGGGGAGCCCAGATCGACTATGTGCGCTCGATGATGGGGGAGGGGTTTACCGTCCGGAACCCCAATGCGGTCTCCACGTGTGGGTGCGGTCACTCGTTCAAGGCCGCGGATGACCCCGGGGAGCCCGACCCGTGCGGTCAAGCGCCGGAGGGAAACTAGGGGGACCGGGATCTTCGCGCGCGATGCTTCAACCAGGGAGGATCGTGGGATGTCCGAGGTGCAGGAAGACCGGGTTTTCGGAGAGCACGTCAACGGGGACCTGCGGGCGAGAGTGGAGGAGGTTCTGGACCAGATCCGGCCCTACATCCAGGCGGATGGAGGCGACATCGAGCTCGTGGATATCGTTGAGGGCATCGTCCAGGTCCGGCTCGCAGGCGCCTGTGTGGGGTGCATGTACTCCCTGCTGACCCTTCAGGCCGGCGTCGAGCGGCTGCTCAAGGAAGCCGTTCCAGAAATCAAGGCGGTGGAAGCAATCCCCTTCTAGAGCCTCCTGCCGAGGCCAACGATTCCTCTCCACACGGAAGGAATACAACATCTTGTATTTCCACAGCATTTTCCTCCCAAGATCTAGGTGTATTTCTTTTCCTCAAGAAATCCCCCAGCTTAGGAGGAAGTCAAGGCCAGAACCACGAAAATTCAGATAGAACTCTGTGCGCTGGCATTCCAACGGGATGAGGTGACCGAGATTGCGGAAACTCCGGCCGCAAGAGATCGACTATCTTTTGCGTCTCATGGCGATGGCCGATACCCCCCAGAACCTAGACGCCTTCCAGTACACCATCTTCCAGTTCGACGCCAAGGACTACAACAGCTTCATCGTGGAGTGCCCTCCGGGGAGTATCCGGTTTACCAACGTCCTCCGGGTTGCCGCGTTCTGTGACAATCTGGGGGCGTTGGTGGAGGCGGGGGCCCTTCCCGAAGAGGCTGTCTTTGAGGTCTTCCCTGTCCCCTGGGCGAAGCTGGAGCCCATTGTGAAGGGCTTGCGCCAGGACTTCCACTGGCCCGACCTCTTCGACATGTTCGAGCGCCTCGGGCAGCGGTACCAGAAGTGGCTGGAAGCGAAGTATAAGAAGCTCAAGATCACAGAGGCCAAACCTGAACAGGCTCCAACGCCTGTCCGGCCCCTCCCCACAGGTAGGCCCGTGGCCGCGCGGCCAGCGGTCGCTCCAAGACCTCAGGCGCCGAGGCCCCCTGTGAAGACAACCCCCGCGGCGTCAGCCGCTCCCAAAGAGGTCAAGAAACCCGCCGCACAGCCGGAGAAGGCGAAGAAGGAGTCCCCGAAGGCACCAACCCCTCCCAAGGCGCCTGTCGGAGCGGCCGCCGGGAAGCGGGAATAGATCCCTCTCGTCACAGGGCGATTCGAGAAGGCTCGGAAGGGTGAGTGGGGGAGACTGGGAGCGTTTCCTCCTCCCGCTCCCTCTCCTGCATCATGGATACGAAGGCATCCACCACATCGGGGTCGAATTGCCTGCCTTTCTCCTTCTGCAGCTCCTCCAGGGCCGCTCGCACGGAGAGCGCCTGGCGGTAGGGCCGGTCGGAGGTCATGGCATCGAAGGCGTCCGCCACGGCGATGATCCGGGCACCCATGGGGATATGTCTTCCGGAGAGCCTGAACAGGCCACTCCCGTCGTACCGCTCGTGATGGTAGAGGATGTACTCCTTCCCCTGCCTGTACTGGGGGAGCTTGCTCACGAGGTTCGCCCCGAGGGTGGTGTGCTGGCGGACCTCCTCGAGCTCTGCTGCGGTGAGGGTCTGGGGCTTCAGCAGGAGCCTGTCTGGAACGCCGATCTTCCCCAGGTCGTGGACCCTTGCCGCGAGGGCGACCGTTTCCACTTCCTCCGGAGGGAGACCGAGGCGCGCGGCCAGGGTCCTGGCATACTCCGATACCCGGACGGAGTGCTGGTAAGTGTAAGGGTCGCGCTGGTCCACGGCATCCGCGAGGAGCTCGAGGGTCTCGCGGGTCTGGCTGCGGAGGAGGATCGCGGCCTGGTAGGACTGGTGGACGGCGATGAAGGGGATCACCAGCAGGGCGGCGGCGATTGGCGCATAGAGGTAGACGATCGCAAGGACGACGCCGAGAAGCGGGCCTGAGACCTCGAGGATCCACGTGCGCCTCCACAGGCTGACCCCCAGGGAAACGGGGTTGCGGCCCTGGACGAGCCCGGAGAACGTGGAAGTGAGACTCCAGTTCACGACGAGGTAGATGGCGGCGGCCGCCACGAGCCGGGAGAGGTCGAGGGGCGTGGCGAGGCGGAACTGCACGGAGTCGGTGAACCCGTGGTAGGCGAGACCGCTGGTCAGGGTGGCCAGAGTGTGCTGCGCGGTGTTGAAGGTCAGGACGTAGGGGGGCCACTTGGAGGTGAGCATCTTGATCCCGTAGTACAGCGCGCACCCTGTGGCAGCGATCAGTGCCGCGGTGAGAGGGTGGAAGAGCAAGATGGCGGCAAACACGACGATCTCGCTGACCTGCGCCCTGAACTTTTCGCCCAGGCAGACGGGGTAGAACCGACCGAGGACGACCGCGGCGATGGCGACGGCCGCGGGGAAGATCTGGGCTCCACCGGGTGCGGGGAGCCCGGAACCGAGGCTCCTGATCCCGACGATGGTGGCCAGCGCGATGGTCGCCCCTGAGACGATCTGTAGGAACTTCCTCGCTTGGGAAGGGACGGCTGGGAATTCCATCGCTGCGCTCCGTACGTTCAAAGCGAGGGCGTGTCTTTTCCGGGACCTGGGGTACTCAGTTCTGCCCTGGTTTCTCGCAAGCTTGACCGTCATAGGGCGGGTGGCTCCCGACGGGATGGCCGTTCTTGCAGCTCGAGCCACCATTCGCCGGCGGAGCCTTCGGGGGATCGTCTCCCGGGTAGAAGTCCACGCCTGAGGCAGCCATTGCCACGGAGGCCAAGATCCCGGCCAGGAGTGTCGCAGAGACCACAAGTGCCACGAACCTCCGCATGGGTTTCACCCTCCTCTTTTCTCTCGCTTGGTCGAGCCTCCTGGGCCTGAGCGATGGATCAACCGCATCATGGGCTTGAAGGAGGTGACCCTGTTTGGATACGACGTACCTTGGGGGAAATCCTCTTTTCTCGTCTCACTTGGACGGCAGGATTCTCCCGACGCTCTCAGAAACTCAGTAGACAGGCAGAAATCGTGTTCCACCGGAGCTACTCGAACTTCCCCGTGTCGGGGTGACTGAACCTGCAAAGCCATGGAGGATCTCGATCGTCTCGCCCAGCTTCAGGAGCTGGATTCCAGGATCGCCCACCTGGAAGGGGTGCGGAGTTCCCTGGATGACGGATCTGCCCTGAAGGCTGCCCTGGACGAGGCGAGAGGCAGGCTCGCGCAGATGCAGGAGCAGCTCAGGAACAGGCAGGCCCGCCTGCGGGCCCTGGAGCTGGAGCTGGAATCGACGGTGGAGAAGCAGAGGAGGTTCGAGCAGGATCTGTACAGCGGTCGCATCACGAACCCAAAGGAACTGGCTGGCCTGCAGGGTGAGGTAGAGGCTCTGGGCCGGTTGAAGGACCGTCTTGAGGACGAGATCCTCACCCTCCTAGACGAGACGGAGGAGCTTCTCCAGGGCGTGGCCCATCTCGAGGCCGAGATGGCCCAGCGGGAGCGGGCCTTAGAGGAGCATCTCGACGACTATCGGAACAGGCTCCGCGAGGTCGAAGGGAGCCTGGACCTCCTTCGCCGGCGGCGGGATGAGCTCGTATCCCAGATCGACCCGGACCTCCTGGAGAGATACGAGTACCTGCGGGAGCGCAAAGGAGGGAAGGCGGTCGCATTCGTCGTGGGGGAGGTGTGCGGCGGGTGCAACGTCGCCCTTCCGGCGGGCATCCTCTCCAAGGTCCGGGAGAAGGAGACCCTCGTTACCTGCGAGGAGTGCGGCCGCATCCTGTATTCCCCCGTGTCGGGGTGACTTCGGGGACTCCCCCAGCGGGAGGAAACTCTCGGAAGCGGAGAAACCTGGTGGGCGAGGCAGGATTTGAACCTGCGACCCCCACTGCGTCAGAGTGGTGCTCTCCCCCTGAGCTACTCGCCCGCGTTCCTCACCTAGATGGTAGGGCCCCGCTACGGTCCTGTCAACATTTGAATGCTCTCTCCCCCACCCTCTCCCGCAAGGACCCTGGACAGGCGAGGCCAGAGCGCCTCACAAAACCAGGTAGAGCGGCCCGAGTTCATGGTCCTAGCCAGGCCCCCAAAACGTGAAGCGTTTTTGGGGGGTGCTCTTAGAGGATCTTGCTCAGGAAGAGCTTGGTCCGCTCCTCCTTCGGGCTGGAGAAGATCTCCTCCGGGGTCCCCTCCTCGATGATCCTCCCCTCGTCCATGAAGATCACCCGGTCCCCGACCTCCCGGGCGAAGCCCATCTCGTGGGTGACCACGAGCATGGTCATCCCTTCCCGGGCGAGCTGCTCCATCACGTCCAGGACCTCTTTGATCATCTCGGGGTCGAGGGCGGAGGTGGGCTCGTCGAACATCATGACCTTCGGGTTCATCGCCAGGGCCCGGGCGATGGCTACGCGCTGCTGTTGCCCGCCGGAGAGCTGGCTGGGGTAGCTGTGGGCCTTCTCCTTCAGGCCCACTCGCTCCAGGAGGCTGAGGGCCAGGGCCTCCGCCTCCTCCTTGGGCATTTTCTTGACGACGGTGGGGGCCAGGGTGATGTTCTGGAGGGCGGTAAGGTGGGGGAAGAGGTTGAACTGCTGGAAGACCATCCCCACCTCTTGCCGGACCTTGAACAGGTTGGTCCCCGGCTTCGTCACCTCCATGTTGTCCACGATGATCCGGCCGCGGTCCACCGGCTCGAGGCCGTTGATGCAACGCAGGAGGGTGCTCTTCCCGGACCCGCTCGGTCCGATGATGACCACGACCTCCTGCTTGCGCACAGAGAAGGTAACGCCCTGGAGGGCTTTCACGTGTCCTCCGAAGGTCTTGTGGACGTCATGGACCTCCACAATGGGAGCCTCGTCCCGCTGGTTACTGTTTGCCGCCTGAGGTATACCGTTCAAGGATCCGCACCCCCAAGGATCCCAGGAGCGTCATCATCAGGTAGAGGAGCGCGACCATGTTGTATGTCTCAAAGGCCCGGAACGTCCTGGCGGTGAGGAGGCGCCCGGAGTGGGTGAGCTCCGAGACGGCAATGGCCGAGGCCAGGGACGAGTCCTTGAGCATGGCGATGAAGTCGTTCCCCAGGGGTGGGAGGATCACCCGGATCGCCTGGGGGAGGATCACGTAGCGCATCGCCTGCCCATAGGTCATCCCTAGGGAGAGGGCCGCCTCCATCTGCCCCCGCGGGATGGATTCGATCCCTGCGCGGTAGATCTCTGCGAGATAGGCCCCGTAGCCGATCCCAAGGCCAAGGATCGCCCGTGCCATATCGTTCCGGACCCCCAGGGCTGGGGCGACCACGAAGGCGATGTAGATCAGCTGCACCAGCAAGGGGATGCCCCGGATCACCTCCACGTAGAGGGTCCCGAGAGTGTAGAGGACGGGACGCTTGGAGACCCTGGCGAGACCAGCGACGAGGCCAAGGATCAGGGCGATGGCGTAGGCGCCCACGGAGAGCTGGAGGGTGCGCACGACGCCCCGAGCGAGGAAGCGAAGGGTCTCCTGGTAGACGGTGGAGGTGGCGATGGTATAGGTGACCAACAGCCCTGCCATGAGCAGGATGATCGCCCACCAAGGGACCTTCTCTAGGGGGAGGGGGACAACCCGCCCACGGGTCCTCTCCAGACGAACGGCTCCTTTTCCGAGCGCCTCCTGTTCGGCCTCGACCAAGCTGCTTCCCTCCGTACCCCAGGGGAAGAGGGGACGTCCTTTGGGAATCCGCGCAGGTCCGGATACGTCCTACTGCTGCCCGGGCTTGAACTCCACGAACCACTTCTTGTAGAGCTGATCGAGCGTCCCGTCCTCCTTCATCTGCTTGAGGGCCGCGTTGAAGGCCTGGAGCAGCTCCGTATTGCCCTTCTGGACGACGATGCCCAGGGCCTCGCTCGTGAAGGGTTCCCCGGCGATCTTCAACTTGCCGGGGTTGGCTGCCATGAACCCGTCGGCAGCGGGGCTATCGATGATGACGGCGTCCACGTCCTTGTTGATGAGCGCGGCCACCGCCAGGTCAAAGGTGTCGTAGCGCTTGACCGTGCCTACCTTACCCTCCTTCTGGAGCGCGGTCGCCTTCTCGTCGTTGGTGGTGCCCGTCTGGACAGCGACTGTCATGCCTTTGAGGTCGTCGAGACCCTTGATGCGCTCCTCATCCGCCCGTACGAGAACGACCTGACCGTAGCGCAGGTAGGGGTCGGAGAAGTCCATTGTCTTCTGCCGTTCCTCGGTGATGGTCACCCCCGAGACGACAGCGTCGAACTGGCCTTGCTGGAGGGCGACGAAGATCCCGTCCCATGCCGTGGGGACAAAGGTCGCCTTGCAATTGACGCGCTTGCAGATCTCGTTCATCATGTCCACGTCGAACCCGACGATGTTCTTATTCTTGTCGACGAACTCAAAGGGCGGGTAGGTGGTGTCGCTGGCGATCCTGAGCTCCTTCCCGCCGAGATCAGGAAGTTTGGCTGCTTCCGGAGCAGGTGCAGGTTGCTGGGCCTGCTGGCGAGCACACCCGGCCAAGGCCAGGGCGAAGATCACCGTCAAGCCAATGAGCCATCGTGCACGCATTCGCCTTCCCCCCTTTGCGGTTGGCGTCTTAAGGACCCCGGCGAAAGATCCGGTGGGAGCCCCCTGTGTCCTCTGGAACACTTCTCTCGCGACGGAGGATTCTCCTCTTCCCGCCTGCAAGCAGGGGTTGCACCAGGGACCGCGAACACAGAGAGGGGATCTTGGAGGTGGGAACGTTGGGAGGGCTCGGCCGGTACATCCTCACGCGCTTGGTCATGACCATCCCGATGCTCCTGATCCTCCTCACGGTGGTCTTCCTCATCCTGCGGGTGATGCCAGGGGATCCCTGCTTGGCCATGCTGGGAGGCCGGAACGTGGGCCCGGAGGTGATCGCCCGCTGCCGCCAGGAGCTCGGGGTGGATCGCCCTCTCGTGATCCAGTACCTCCACTACCTCTCCAGCATCGCCCGCGGGGACTTCGGTACCTCCATTCGAACAGGGCGGCCCGTCCTGGTGGAGCTGTTTCTGGCCTTCCCCGCGACATTCGAGCTGGCTGCCTCCGGGATGTTCGTGGCCGTGGCGATCGGGCTGGTGACCGGGGTGGTCGCGGCAGTCCGCCATGATACGGGCATTGACCACGGGGTGCGCGTTTTGAACATCGCCTCCTTCTCGATGCCCGTGTTCTGGATCGGGCTCATGTTCTTGATGCTGTTTGCAGTCCGGCTGGGCGTCTTCCCTGTGGGGGGCCGGCTCGACCCAGTGGGCGCGGCCCTGTTCCAGCCGATCACCAACTTCTATTTGCTCGATACCCTCCTGCGTCGGGATTTCGGGCTGTTCCTGGACGCGCTCCGGCACCTCTTCCTCCCAGCACTCACCCTTGGCCTCGTAGTATCCGGGTTCATTGGCCGCATGACCCGATCCAGCATGCTCGAGGTCCTGGACCGGGAGTACGTGACCGTCGCCCGGGCGAAGGGTCTGGTTGAGCGGGTGGTGATCCTGCGGCATGCCTTGAGGAACGCCCTCATCCCGATTGTGACCGTCATCGGCCTGGAGTTCGCCTTGCTCATGGGAGGCGCTATCCTGACGGAGACCGTCTTCTCCTGGCCTGGGATCGCCCGCTTCCTCCTCGTGAGTATCGATGCCCGGGACTTCCAGGCCATCCAGGGGACGGTGGTGTTCATCGCCATCTTCATCTCTACCGTGAACCTCCTGGTGGACATCGCTTATGCTCGCCTGGACCCGAGGATCCGGTATTAGGGGGATCACGTGGGAGAGGTTGCAGGATTCGCTACGGAGCCAGCAGCGGGCGCCCGCCCCTCATTCCTGAGGATGGCCCGGCGTCACTCCATCTTGCTCGTAGGGGCTGCGATCGTGGGATTTGTGGTCACGGTGACGATCCTCGCCCCCATCCTTGCCCCATACGACCCGACTGCCCAGTCCCCTGGAGGACGCCTCGCCCCGCCGAGCGCGGCGCATCCCATGGGGACTGACCAGCTCCACCGGGACGTCCTGAGCCGCGTCCTCTATGGGGGACGCCTCCCTCTCCTCGTGGCCGCCGCCTCCGTGGCGATCTCTTTCTCCCTAGGGACGGGCCTCGGGTGGATCTCCGGGTACTTCGGAGGCAGGCTGGACCGGGCGCTCTCCGTCGTCATGGACGCGATCTACTCCTTCCCGAGCCTCATCTTGGCCATCGCCATTGTGGCCATGCTGGGTCCGGGCCTTCTGAACATGATCGGGGCCATTGCCTTTGTGTATATCCCCACCTACTTCCGGGTGGCCCGCGCCCAGGTGCTGACGCTGAAGGAGCAGGAGTTCGTGGAGGCGGCGCGGGCCATGGGGGGCACCCACTGGCGGATCCTCCTCCGGCACATCGCCCCGAACACCCTTCCCGCCGTGATGACTGTGCCCTCGTTCACCATCGCCGACGCAATCCTCACCGAGGCCGCCCTCTCGTTCCTCGGGTTCGGCCTCCCGCCCCCCACTCCGGACTGGGGGTTCGATATCCAGAACGGGCAGAAGTTCTTGCAGGCAGGGTATTGGTGGCTGATCACCTTCCCGGGGTTGATGATCATCGTCGTCTCCATCGCGTTCGGGATGATCGGGGAGGGAGTGAACGACCTCCTCAACCCGAGGAGGCGTCGGGCGACATGACGGCGAAGAGTAGGGGTGGCAGTGTGCGGTCTCATCCTGAAGGGAGGTGAAAGGGAATGTCGCGACGACGCGTTGGAGTAATCGCCCTGGCGATCCTGACGCTTGCCCTCCTCCTCTCACCTGGGGCGGTCGCCCAGAGGGAGAAAGGGACGCTCGTCATTGGGACGACCGACAGGATCACCGAGCTCTCCCCCGAAAACTCCTACGACTACTGGACGTGGCATGTATTCCAGCAGACCGCTGAGGCGCTGGTGACGTTCAAGCCAGGGACCACCGAGATCGGCCCCTCCCTGGCAACGAGCTGGACCATCTCCCCCGACGGCAAAGTCTACACGTTCAAGCTGCGCAAGGGGGTGACGTTCACCGACGGCACGCCGTTTGATGCGGCGGCCGTCAAGTGGTCCATTGAGCGTGCCTTGCGGCTCAATGGACCTGAGGGCGGTGTGGCCCTCATCATGAATATTGGGAAGATCGACGTGGTGGACGACTTCACCGTGCGCTTCACCCTCAAGCAACCCGACGCCACATTCCTCGCCCGGATGTCCGACCCCATTGCACCGGCCATGATCTTCAGCCCCAAGTCCACGCCGGCGAATGAGTTCGCCAAGGGGAGGTACGCGGGAACAGGTCCTTACCGCCTCGTCCAGTACGTGCCCGAGCAACGGACGGTGTACGAGGCCTACAAGGGGTACTGGGGCCCACAGCCGAAGAGCCCACGCGTCATCACCGTCTTCTTCGCGGACGCCTCTGCACTCGCCGCGGCCGTGGAGGCAGGGCAGGTGGATGTGGGCTACAGGACCTTTAACCCGGAGGATATCGTGCGCCTCTCCAAGAACCCCAACCTGCAGGTCCTGCGGGGGCCGAGCATGTCCGTCCGGTACATCGTGTTCAACGTGACGGCCAAGCCCTTCGACAACCCGAAGGTCCGCAGGGCGATCGCCTACGCCGTGGACCGGGAGCGCATCGTCCGGGACGTCTTCGCCGGCCTGAACTCCCCGCTCTACAGCATGGTCCCGCCTGGTTTGTGGAGCCACGTCCCGGCCTTCCCCAGGCGGAACCTGGACCAGGCGCGTGCCCTGCTCCGCGAGGCGGGGTACTCCCCCACGAAGAAGCTGGCGATCACCCTCTGGTACACCCCGCTCCACTACGGGACCACCGAGGCGGATGTGGCGGCGGTGGTCAAGTCGAGCCTGGAGCAGACGGGGATGATCAGCGTGGATGTCAAGTCCTTGGAGTGGGGCGCCTACGTCAAGGCCATGTCCAAGGGCGAGTTCGGGATCTTCTTCCTGGGATGGTATCCTGACTTCGTGGATCCCGACAACTTCCTCGCTCCCTGGCTGACGGAGTCGCCGGAGGGGCTGGGCACCTTCCTGAACAAGGCCACGAACCCGGCGGACAAGCAGGCCTACGCCAGGTTCCAGAAGCTCCTCACCGATGCCAAGCTGACCGCCGAGAAGTCCAAGCGGCAGGCCATCTACCAGGAGGCGCAGCGGCTTCTGGCGGAGACCGCGATCCTGCTGCCCCTGTGGAAGAACGACCAGCAGGCGGTGGCGATTGCTCAGAAGAACGTGAAGGGGATCGTGCTCGATCCCACCATGAACTTCCGCACTTGGCTCATCTACAAGGAGTAGTCCGGGAAGGCACGGCGAGAGGGTATGGGGGGCGGCGCGCCGCCCCCCATGCTTTTTTCTCAATAGCCAGCGGGAAGATCAAGAGGCCCCGGTCGTGGTGGCCAGGAGGGCCTTTGTGGCGTTCACCGTGAGCACGCCGAGGGCTCCCCCTGCCAGGAGGAGGGCGCCCACGCCCGTCAGGAGCAAGACCCCGAGGAGGAGAAAGGCAACCACGGCCAGCCCAATGGAGAAGCCCACGTTCTTGAGGACCAGGACTCCTGCGGTACGGAGCCCCTCCAGGACTCCCACGTGCCGGATGAGGACGAGGGGTAGGGCATAGAGCTGGAGCAGGCCCCAGAGTGCAAGGGCGTAGAGCCAGAGGAGGCCGAAGAAAGCTCCCAGGGTCAGCCCGGGCAAGAAGGGGAGGAGTGGGGACCTGAGGATCTCTGCAGGGGAGGTGATGTAGAAGCGGAAGTTGGCCACGATCAGGAGGACCGCCAGGGCATTCAGGGCGAAGAAGAACAGGCCTGAGATCAGGTGGCAGCGGAGTCCCTTCCACAGCGCGGTCTGCCTCCCTTCCACGACGGCCAGGGCCGCCTCCCAGGCGGCGGCGGCGATGGGGCCGAGGAGGAGCCATCCTCCAGCGATGAGGGCGGGGCCAAGGGGTCGTGGGACGAACGGGCCGCCCCCGATCAGGAGGAACGGGAGGGAGGCGAAGAGGCTCGTGCCCACCACTTCCCGCGGATGGGCGAGGACGTCCCGAGCGGATTTGCGAAGGACCATCCCGAGGAGCTCCATGCGCCTCTTCCCGGTTCCTCCTCACCTCTTCCCGATAGCCTCTGGGTTCACGGGGTGGGGAGGCGTCCGCCCCTCGAGGACGCTCAGGAGATTCTCCACGGCCAGGAGGGCCATCTTCGTGCGAGTTGCGATACTGGCGCTGGCGATGTGCGGTGCCACGACCACGTTGTCGAGCTGCAGGAGGGGGTGGTCCGGGGGGACAGGCTCGGTCTCGAAGACGTCGATGCCCGCCGCCCAGATCCGCCGCTCGCGCAGGGCCTTGGCGAGGGCGATGGTGTCCACGATGGGACCCCTCGCCGTGTTGACGAGGATGGCCGTCGGCTTCATCAGGCTGAGCTCCCTGGCGCCAATGAGGTGGCGGGTCTCCGGGGTCAAGGGGGTATGGATGCTGACGAAGTCGGACTCCCGCAGGAGGGTGTCCAGGTCGGTGAACTCCAGGCCGAGCGTCTTCTCCAGATCCTCCCTGCGGACGACATCATAGTAGAGCACGCGCATGTCGAACCCCTTTGCCCGGCGGGCAACAGCGCTGCCGATCCTCCCCAGCCCCACGAGGCCCAGGGTCGCTCCGTACACATCCTGCCCCAAGAACAGCATGGGCTCCCAGCTCTTCCACTTGCCTTCCCGGGTGAACCGGTCCGCCTCGACGACCCGTCTCGCCGCTGCCAGGATGAGGGCGAAGGTGAAGTCGGCGACGGTCTCCGTGAGGACCCCGGGGGTGTGGGTCACCACGATCCCCCTGGCGGTGGCTGCGGGGATGTCGATGTTGTCGAAGCCGACGGCGTAGTTGCTGATGACCCGGAGCTTCGGCGCTGCGTCCATGACTTCGGCATCGATGGGATCCGTGACCAGGGAGATGAGCCCGTCTGCGTCCGCGACCTCCCGCTTGATCACCTCCTTGGGAGGGGGGACTGCGTCTTCTCCCCATACGGTGACCTGGGTGTGTTGCTGCAGGAGGTCCATCGCCTCCCCGGGCAGCCGGCGTGTCACATAGACCTTCGGCTTGGCCATCCCTCCGCCTCCTTTCCGGGAATGTCACGATCATCGCCGGAACGATCACCCAAGGGGGAAATACGTTCCTGCAACGGGATTTCCCTCTCCAAACAAAAGTTCAGGCTCGACAGCCTGCGGGGAAGCATGCTACGGTGGGAGGTAGAACGCGACCTCTGGGATGGCGCGTGAACATGCGGGGGTCCGTCAAAGGGGGGTGAACGGGATGGCAGTCACCGCCTGCGTCCTCATCAAGGCCGACCTCGGGAAGGCCAGGGACGTCACTTCCGCCGTGAGGGGGATCGCTGGTGTGAAGGAGGCCTATGCGGTGACCGGACCCTATGATGTCGTGGCCATTGTGGAGGCGGAGGACGTCAAGTCGCTGGGAGACCTCGTCCTCTCCAAGGTCCAGGCCACCTCCGGCGTGAAGGATACGTTGACGTGCATCTCCGTGGACTGAGGCGATTTGACAGGGCGTGCCGGACTCTCTACAATCTACCTCAAGAGGCGATGAAGAGGACGAGTAGGCCGATCCCCGCTCCCAGAGAGGGAGCGCGGCCGCTGGAAGCGCTCCTGGGTCGGGCCGGCTGAAAACCCCCTCGGAGCCGGGGCTCGAAGGGCGATTGCCTGTGTAGGGCTTCCCGGGATGCCCGTTAGCGCAAAAGAGAGCCAGGTTTGTCCTGAGCGGAGCGAAGGAACCTGGAAGAAGGGTGGAACCGCGGGCTCCCCGTCCCTTTGGGCGGGGAGCCCAGTTGTTCAGTCACCCCACCAAAACCTGCTCGCGGGTTTTGGCAGGGTCAAGCGCTATGGAAGAGAGCGGCTGGAGCTCCCTCCGGGGTGGGTGTCTTAAGATCACAGGAACGAGGTGAGGACCGTGGTGCGAATCCGTATCCAGCTCCCTGATGGACGGGCCTTTGCGTATCAGCCGGGCGTCTCCCTCGCCGAGGTCGCTGCAGACCTCGGTGTGCAGGCCCTCGTCGCCAAGGTGGATGGCAGGCTCGTGGACCTGAGCACGCGGGTGGATCGGGACTGCCAGGTGGAGTTCCTCGACTTCACCCACCCTGAAGGCCGGGCGACTTACTGGCACAGCTCGACGCACCTGATGGCTCAGGCGGTCAAGGAGCTCTTCCCGGAAGCGAAGCTGGCCATCGGCCCGCCCATCGAGGACGGGTTCTACTACGACTTCGAGATCGACCGGCCGTTCGAGCCACAGGACTTGGAGCGCATCGAGGCGCGCATGCGGGAGCTGGCCCAGAAAGACCAGATCATCGAACGGGTGGAGATCCCGCGAGAGGAGGCCTACAAGCTCCTGGCGAGCCAGGGGGAGAAGTACAAGCTGGAACTCCTGGAGGAGATCCCCGATGAGAGAGTCAGCTTCTACCGGCAGGACGGGTTCATGGACATGTGCCGGGGCCCTCACATCCCGCGTACCGGTTTGATCAAGGCCATCAAGCTCCTCTCCACCTCAGGGGCCTACTGGCGGGGGGACGAGCGACGGGAGATGCTCCAGCGCATCTACGGCATCTCCTTCCCTACGCAGGAGGAGCTCGACCGCTTCCTCCAACGGTTGGAGGAGGCGAAGAGGCGGGATCACCGCCGGCTGGGGAGGGAACTGGACCTGTTCAGCATCCACGAGGAGATCGGACCGGGACTGGTCCTTTGGCATCCCAAGGGCGCGCTGGTCCGGCGGATCATCGAGGCGTTCATCTCCCAGGAGCTCGAGCGCCGTGGCTACCAGTTCGTGTACACCCCCCACGTGGCCAGGGTGCGCCTGTGGGAGATCAGCGGGCACATGAGCTGGTACCGGGAGAACATGTACAGCGGCATGGAGGTGGACGAGCAGCAGTACCTGGTCAAGCCCATGAACTGCCCCTTCCACATCATGATCTACCGCTCCCAGACGCGCAGCTATCGGGATCTTCCCATGCGGCTCGCCGAATTCGGGACAGTCTACCGGTACGAGCGTCCGGGCGTGCTCCACGGCCTCCTGCGGGTCCGGGGCCTCACCCAGGACGATGCCCACATCTTCTGTCGGCCTGACCAGATCGAGGAGGAAGTCTCCTCCCTCATCGACCTCGCCTTCTCGATCCTCGGCGCCTTCGGGTTTCGAGATTACCGGATCGAGCTCTCCGTCCGGGATCCGGAAGATATGGGCAGGTACGCTGGTGGAGCAGAGGTCTGGGACGTGGCGGAGAGGGCGCTGGAGAAGGTCCTTGTGGGGCGGGGCCTTGCGTACAACCGTGCCGTTGGGGAGGCGAGCTTCTACGGCCCCAAGATCGACATCCACCTCCTCGACGCCATTGGCCGGTCCTGGCAGATGACCACGATCCAGCTGGACTTCAACCTGCCCGAGCGGTTCGACCTCACCTACATGGGCTCCGACGGGCGGGAGCATCGGCCGGTGATGATCCACCGGGCGATCGTGGGTTCGCTGGAACGGTTCGTGGGGATCCTCATCGAGCACTATGCCGGGGCCTTCCCCGTCTGGCTCGCGCCAGAGCAGGTCCGCGTCCTCCCCATCACCGACCGCCACCTGGACTACGCCCGCCAGGTGCTCTCCCGGTTGCAGCAGGAGGGGCTGCGGGCTTCCGTGGACGAGACGAGCGAGCGGATCAGCTATAAGGTGCGCCAGGCACAGATTGAACGGATTCCCTACATGCTCGTGGTCGGAGACCGGGAGCAACGGCACGGGCAGGTAGCCGTGCGGAGCAGGAGCGAAGGGGATCTCGGCCCTATGGCACTCGATGCCTTCCTTTCCCGCATCAAGCAGGAGATCGAGAAGAAATCGTAGCTTGCCAATGTGGGATTCTCAGGCGTGAGGGAGTGGTCCCCTCGCCACCCCGGCGCAGTCTGTAGGCTTCGTCCACGAGGACCTGACTGACGGTGACCGGCGATCCGGAACTCCCGCAGGGTGCGCCCGGGTCAACGAGGCCACCGCCATCCCCCCCGAGCCCCCAGCCCTGCTCGCAACAGTTCCCGACGTCCGAGGTCGGGGGCGGAGGCATCCCGCCGCCCGCGCGCCCGGGTCGGCATAGGGAACATGGTCCACAGGGGCATTGTCAAGGTAGACAGAGGGTAGGAAGTCTCCTAAAATAATCTGCGTGGAAGAATCAAACAATCCTTCGATTCTCCATGACTTCCTGGGAAGCGTGATCCGGAGGCCGCTCGCCTGGGTGAGCGTGGCAGTAGCCCTGGGGATTGTGGCGGGGGGGCGGGGCGGCCCGCTCCCCCTTGTCGTCGTCCTCGCCCTCCTCTCCTTGATCGTCGCAGTCTTCCTCGCGCGGGATCGCCCCCTCGGTGCAGTGGCGTTCCTGGTCGTAGCTGCGTGGTGCGCAGGCACCCTCCTCTACCGCCTGGCCACCATTCCTCCCGGCCCCGACCATGTCGCCTCGTTCACCTCCCGGCGTGTCCTCCTGCGCGGCGTCGTCGAGGAGATCGAGACCAGGGAAGGGCGGACACGTCTGGTCCTAGAAGCCCGCAGCGTCGTTACCGGGACGTTCCCCCGCCCCGTCCACGGCCGGATCCTCGTCTCTCTCCCTGGCGAGCGGCGGTTCTCCTACGGGGATCTCCTGGAGGTGAGAGGGAGGGTCCGCAGGCCCCACGATGCAGGGAACCCAGGGGAATTCTCCTACCGCCGGTACTTGGCCCGCAAGGGCATCCTGGCGATCCTCTCTGTATCCCGGGGGGAAGGGGTCCGTCTCCTCGCTCGGAACCGCGGGGATCGCGTGGGAGCCGCGCGATTTGCCCTCCAGGAGAGACTCTCCAGGACACTCATGGGAGGGATGCCTCCACCATACGGAGAGGTCCTCTCCTCCTTGACGTTCGGCACGGCTCCTCCGAAATCAGTCGCAGAGATGTTCACGAGGGCAGGCGTCGTCCACCTCCTCGTGGTCTCGGGGTTCCATGTGGGCCTGGTCTCCGGTACAGCCTTGAGTTTCCTCCGCCTGCTCGCCCTTCCCGTGTGGGTGGCGGTGTCCGTCGCGGCGTTGCTCGTCGGAGCTTTCTCCTTCGTGGTTGGTCCCCACCCTTCCGCTGTGCGGGCAACGATCATGGTCCTCCTGGGGCTGAGTGCGATGCTGCTGGGCAGGGAGAAGGATGCCTGGACAGCCCTCGCCTTCGCTGGCCTCGTGATCCTGGTCCTTGACCCGCTTGCCCTCTTCTCCGCCAGCCTGCAGCTCTCGTTCGCCGCGACAGCGGGGATCCTCTACCTCGCGGAGGATCTGACAGCACGCCTCCCCTTGCCCAAGCAGGTTGCTGTCCTGGTCGGAGTAAGCCTGGCGGCCCAACTGGCAACGGCTCCCCTCGTGGCAGCGAGTTTCGGTCGGCTCTCCCTCGTCGCTCCCGTGGCGAACCTGCTGGCCGTGCCCCTCTCCCTGCTCATCGTACCGCTGGGCCTCCTCGCGGCGTTCTGTGGGTTGTTCGCCGGTCCGGTGGCCGCGGCGCTCCTAGCCTTCCTCCGGCCCTGGGTGCAGTTCCTCCTGGCGAGTGTCGGGTGGTTCGCCTCCCTCCCCTTCGCCAGCGTGGAGGTTCCTCCCCCTAGCGCGTGGGCTGTTGCTGGGCTGTACGCGGCAGGATGCCTGGGTGTGGAGATGGCCCGGCGAGGCCTGCGGCCCACGAGACGCCAGGTAGCCCTGGCCTGCCTTGCCGTCGGCGCGGTGGTGATCTGGGTCCAGGTCGCAGGGGAGATTGACTCCAGGCGCCTCCGGATCACCGTCATGGACGTCGGGCAGGGAGACGCCATCTTGATCCGCTCCCCTTCGGGCAGGGTCGCCCTGGTCGACGCGGGAGGGGCTGTGGAGGGGTATGCGCAGGAGTTCGACGTGGGAGAGGAACGAGTGGTCCCCTTCCTCCATCGCCTGCGCGTCCGGCGCATCGACCTGCTCGTCCTGAGCCATCCTCACGAGGACCATGTGGGAGGCATCCCCGCGGTCCTGCGCTCCTTCCCCGTGGGGCTCGTCTGGGACAGCGGGTTCAAACACGACAACCCCTCCTACCCGCGCGTGTTGCGCATGATCCACGCCGGTCGCATTCCCTACCACCTGGCCCGCCGGGGGGACGCGTTCGATCTCGGCGCAGGTGTAAAAATCTTCGTCCTCTTCCCCTCTGGGCGTCTTGAGGTAGGCACAGGTTCGGACGTCAACAACAACTCCCTTGTCCTCAAGCTGGTGCACGGCCAGGTGAGCATGCTCCTCCCGGGGGACATCGAATCTCCCATTGAGGATCTGCTCCTCGGGTTGGGCGAGGCTCTGCGGAGCACGGCCCTCAAGGTCGCCCACCACGGGAGCGAGACCTCCTCTACTCCGACCTTCCTCACGGCAGTGCGCCCTGAAGTGGCCGTGATCTCCGTGGGGGAGGGGAATCCCTTCGGCCATCCCGACGCGAAGACCCTGCGGGCCCTTCGAGGCGTTGGGGCGAGGATCTACCGCACTGACCACCACGGAGCCATCGCCCTGATCTCCAACGGGAAGCGTTTGTGGGTGGAGACCTTTCGGCGCGAAGGCCTCAGCCAGGAGCCCGGGAACGGGAAGAGGAAAACGGAGGGAACGTAGGAAATCTCCCTCCTCAGGTGGGCTAGGGTTTGAGGGATGCCCGTGGCTACGAAGGGAAGAGCTCAGCAGCGCGCCGTCTACCTTCTCATGGGAGAGGAGGATCTCCTCCTGGAGGAGCGCCTCGCACAGATCCTCGACAGCCTCATCCCTCCCCAAGAGAGAGAGTGGAACCTCGATGTCCTCTACGCGGATGAGACCCCCGTGCAGGAGATCATCAACCGGGTGGATACGCTCCCGTTCTTTGGGGGACGGCGGGTCGTCCTCGTAAAGCGCCTGGAGGCTCTCAGCGCCCAGGAGCAGGAGCGTCTGGCCGGTTACCTGGAAGGGGGAGAACCCCCCTCCACCCTCATCATGGTCGCTGGAACGCTAGACAAGCGCCGACGCCTGTACTTGGTTGCCAAGCGGGTAGGGGAGGTGGTGGAGTTCCCCCGCCTGACGCCGCGGACGCTCCTCCCCTACGTGAAGAGGCGGGTCGAGAGGGAAGGGAAGCAGATCTCCGATGCCGTCGCCATGACCCTCATCACCCTTGTGGGGAACAGCCTCCGGGACCTGGCCTCAGAGATTGGAAAGCTCGTGGCCTACGTCGGGGAGCGCCGGGTGATCACTGCCAAGGACATCCAGGACGTGTGCACCCGGGGTCATGAGGTCACCATCTTCCAGCTCGTAGACGCCATTGGCGACCGGAAGCTCGACCGGGCGCTGGGCTTGTTGCGGGAGGTCCTCCAGGGAGGGGAACCGCCCCTTTTGGTCTTGTACATGATCGCTCGCCAGTTCCGGCTGATCCTCCAGGCGAGGATCCTCCTCGACCGGGGCCTCCCCGCTACGCGCCTTCCCGCAGAGTTAGGGGTCCCCCCCTTCCTCTCCCAACGCCTCGCTGCGCAGGCCCGGAGGTTCTCGCTCCGGGAGGCCCAAGGTGCCTTCAACCGACTGCTCCAGGCGGACATGGCCATCAAATCCGGGGCACAGCTTCCGGATCTGGCCGTCGAGCTCGCCGTCGTCGACCTCTGCCGCCCCTACACGTCGTAGTACAGGTAGAACTCCGACGGATGCGGCCGGAGGCGCACGTAGTCGACCTCCTTGCGGCGCTTGTAGGCGATCCACGCCTCGATTAGGTCCTCGGTGAACACCCCACCGCGGAGGAGAAACGCGTGGTCCTCTTCCAGGGCGCGGAGCGATTCCTCCAGAGAGCCGGGGACCTGCCTGATCTTCCTCGCCTCCTCGGGAGGCAGCTCGTAGAGATCCACATCCATGGGCGGCCCCGGGTCGATCTTGCGGAGGATCCCGTCGATCCCGGCCATGAGCATGGCAGCAAACGCAAGGTAGGGATTGGCACTTGGATCCGGCGGGCGGTACTCGATGCGCTTGGCCTTAGGGTTCGTGGAGTAGACGGGGATCCGGATGGCCGCGCTGCGGTTGCGCTGGGAGTAGACGAGGTTCACAGGGGCCTCGTAGCCCGGGACAAGGCGGCGGTAGGAGTTGGTGGTGGGGGCGCAGAAGGCCAGCAGGGCTGGGGAGTGCTCGAGGAGCCCGCCGATGTAGTACATGGCCAACTCGCTGAGCTGGGCGTATCCCCGCGGGTCGAAGAAGAGGTTCACACCCTCCCTCCAGAGGCTCTGATGGGTGTGCATCCCGGAGCCGTTGTCCCCGAACAGGGGCTTAGGCATGAAGGTTGCCGTCTTCAGGTGCTCCCTCGCGAACGTCTTCACCAGGTACTTGTAGAACTGAAGCCGGTCTCCCATCTCTGTGAGGGTCGTGAAGCGCAGGTCGATCTCACACTGGCCAGCGGTAGCCACCTCGTGGTGGTGGACCTCCACTTCGAGCCCGGCCTGCCTCATCTTGCGGACGAGCTGGGAGCGGAACTCCTGGAGGCTGTCCGTCGGGGGGACAGGGAAGTACCCCTCCTTGTATCGCGGCTTGTACCCCAGGTTCGGCCGCTCCTCCCGGCCGGTGTTCCAGGCACCCTCCACGGAGTCCACGAAGTAGTACCCCGAGTGGACGTTCTGGTCGAAGCGCACCTCGTCGAAGACGAAGAACTCCGCCTCCGGCCCCCAGTAGCTGGTCGTGGCGATCCCCGTGGAGAGGAGGAACCCCTCGGCCTTCTGGGCGACTGCCCGCGGGTCCCGGGAATACCGCTCCCGGGTCACCGGATCATAGACGTCGCAGATCAGGACGAGCGTGGGAGTCTTGCACATGGGATCCACCCTGGCGGTGCGCGCGTCGGGGATCAGGACCATGTCGCTCTCGTGGATCTCCTGGAACCCTCGGATGCTGCTCCCGTCGAACCCAATGCCCTCACGGAAGAGGTCTTCCGAGAGCTCCTCCACAGGGATGGAGAAGTGCTGCCAGCCGCCCAGGAGATCGGTGAACCGCAGGTCCACGATCTCGACCTTCTGGCGCTCGCACAGCTCCATGACCTCTCCGGGCGTTGCCGCTGGGCGTTCGCGGATGCGCTCCCTGGTCACTGCCATGGGTTTCCCTCCCTACTCCTTCGTGGATGGGATAGGTGCTGCGTGCTGGGCGTCGCTGGGCCGACCCTGTCCCGGGGATACGCCGGGGATGCGCTCGAGGAGCTTCTCCAGCTTGACCCCGCTCAGGGCCTCGAGGAGAGCAGGGAGCTGGGCCACCACCTGGGCGACGTCGCCTGTGATCCGGGTGATCCCTGTTCCGCTCCCGTCGGTGTTCACGACGACGATCTTCTCCGTCTTGGCCAGGGGCTCGGAAACAGCCCTGGCCAGTTGCGGGAGGACGTTGATGACCAGCTCAGTGATCGCCGCCTCGTTGTACCGCGACCAGGACTCCGCTTTCCTCATCATCGCTTCGGCCTCCGCCGTTCCCTTCATCTTGATGATCTCGGCCTCCGCCAATCCCGTCGCCTTGATCTCCTCGGCCTTCCCAATCGCCTCGGCCTCCCGGCGGTAGCGCTCCGCTTCCGCCAGCACCTCGATGCGCTGGCGTTCGGCCTGGGCGGGCTTGAGGACCGTGGCCATGAGCTCCTTCTCCTTGCGGGCGATCTCCCGCTCCTCCAGCTCGATGGCCTTCTCCTTCTCCACGATGCTGACCTGGATCTCCTCGGCCTTGACCTGCTGGCCGATACGGTACTTGTGCAGTTCATAGGCCAGGTCTGCCTCGGCGCGCTTTGCCTTGATCTCCGCCTCGTAGGCCGCCTTATGTACCTCCATGGTCCGGCGGGCCTCCTCGATCTTGGTCTCTGCTTCGAACCGCGCCTGCTGGGCTTCCTTTTCCGCCTCGGCCTCGGCTTTGATGGCGTCTCGCTTGACCTGGGCGATGCGCGGGCGGGCGAGGGCTTCCAGGTACCCCTGGCTGTCGAAGACGTTGCGGATGGTCAGGGAGATGATCTCCAGCCCCATCTTGATGAGGTCCTCGGAAGCGGCCTCGCGGACGCGCCGTGCCAGCTCCTGGCGTCCCCGGTAGATCTCCTCCACGGTCATCGTTCCAAGGACGGCCCGCATGTGCCCTTCCAGTGTCTGGAGGACTGTCTTCATGACGTCCTCACGGGACCGCGACAGGAACTGCTCTGCGGCGACGGCGATGCTCTCCTCATCCCCCTTCACCTTCACCTGGGCGACCCCGTCGACGGTAACGGGGACAGCGTTTACGGTGTAGACATCTGGGGTCCGCACCTCCAGTGTCATCAGCTCCAGGGACATGCGCTGGACCTTCTCTTTGATGGGCCAGACAAATGTGCCCCCGCCGCGCACCAGGCGGTACCCCACAGTGCGCCTCTTCCCATCCGGCCCCACGATCACACGGCGCCGGCCGGAGATGATCAGGACCTCGTTGGGCCCGACCTTCGTATACCGTACGGCCCATGTGATGATGCCGGCGATCAGGAGGATCCCACCAAGGATCGCTATCCAAAGTCCCACCATGTACGTGTCACCTCCTAAGCAAATGGACAGAAATCGTGCTCCGTCGTAGCATCTGGAGCTTCCCCCGTGTCGGGGTGACTTCAAGCTGTTCTGCTCGAAGCACTTCCAACAGGTTGCCCGAGGACGGACGAGGCCATCCGGTCCCCCATCTGCCTCCCCTCGCCTATGAGGGATGTGGACCCGAGGAAGGAGCTGGGAGCACGGGAGGCTTCGGTTCGGCGGCGGAGGTCCATCCCGAGACGCGCGCACAGCTCCCACGGGTCAAAGGAAGCGTACAGGCAGGCGCCTTCCGTTTCGCCCCGGCAAAGGTAGACTTCTTCCCACCGCCAGACTGGGAGCGCCTTTTCCCCCTCCCCGAAGGGCGCGCTTTGCCTGCCGGTGAGGGCGTACTCGGTAGGACGGAGCGTCGGCTGGAGGGCTTCCCATGCATGCCCAGAGAGGCCGAGGATGGCCAGAGCGTCGGCTCTGGGGAGCCGACCTTTTTGATGGAGTTCCTCGCAGACCTGGCGCCACAAGGGGAGGAGAGCCCCCAGGTCCCCCTCGCACTTCCACACCTGTTCTAAGCTGTCCTCCGCGGAGAGGTGGGACCCGAGGTGGAACACGGGGATCCAGACCCCCTGGCCCTCGAAGACAGCGACGGGCAGGTGAAGGCGCAGGTCGAGGGGCGAGAGCTTCGCCACGGTCAGACGGTCGACACTGGCCCCGTTGGTCAGGGCCAGGTAGTGGCGGAACTTCTCCGTCAAGCCGCCCAGCGACCGGTCGACGATGCGCGGGCCCGCCGGGATCGTTGCCACGAGCGCCCCAGCGTCTGCGGACACCGGGATCCACCGTCCCTTCGGGGGGACGAGCCAAAAGGCGGGGAGGCGGATCCCGAACAGCTCCCTTACTGCCTGCACGAGGAGGCTCTGGAGCGCCTGGAGGTTCCCGGCCCGCACCCATCTCCCGGCCACTTCGGCCTCGTAGACTTCCCTGAGGAGGAGGTCGCCTGGGGTTGGGTGCGGACGCCAGTACACGGGGATCCGCGCCTCCTCCGCTCCCGGGATCCCCTCTGGCCGCACCAGGAAGTAGTACCGCGGTTGACCTGCGGGGTCGTGCAGGGAGAAGGAGGGGTTCCGCGCGAGCCTGACCTCGACGATCCCTGCCCATGGGGCTGCGCCGTTCAGAGCCAGGTCCCGGGGAGGCCCTGGGATCGTCTCCTCCTGGTCGCGGATTTCCTGGAGGTTTCGTGCGGGCGTTTCCTTGGGAGATCGTTCGGCCGCATTGCGGGTCCGATGGATGAACCGGCTTGGGAGAACGAGCCACAGGGTCATGAGAACCCCGAATGCCGCGATGGCAAGCCATGCTTCAAAGGACATCCCCATCACCTCTCTCCTCAGCACTCCTTCAAAATCCTGAAACGGATTCGGGTGCCCATTGGCGGATCACTTTCCTCCCGCCATGGTGAAAGCCGGGAGGTACTCCTGGGGGTAGCACGCGGTCCCATGCTCGGGAAGATCGAGCCCAGAGAGTTCCTCCTCCCGGGAAGCCCGGAGGCCCATCGTCCTCTTGAGCAGCCAGAACATCAGGAAACCCGTCGCCAAGGACCAGGCGGTGACCGTAGCGATGGCGATGAGCTGGGCGACGAGCTGACCCCATTGTCCTGCGATGAGGCCTGCGACGTTCCCGTAGGTCCCATCTGCAAAGATCCCAACCGCGAGCATTCCCCATAGCCCGCCGCCGGCGTGGACGGCGATGGCCCCCACAGGATCGTCCACACGCAGGACGCGCTCCACGAATGCGAGGGTTCCCATCATGATGAACGCGGCGACGACCCCGATGATCACCGCGGCCCACGGGGAGACGTAGGCGCACGGCGCCGTGATCCCCACGAGCCCGGCCAGCGCTCCGTTGCAGGCGAGGCCGATGTCCGCCTTCCCTGTGCGGGCGAGGCTATAGTAGATCGCAGCGACAGCGCCGGCTGCCCCTGCGAGGAGGGTGTTGACGGCGACCACCGAGATGCGCAGGTCGGTGGCGGCGAGGGTGCTCCCGGGGTTGAAGCCGAACCACCCGAAGAAGAGGATGAAGGTCCCCGCGACCACGTAGACCATGTTGTGGCCGGGGATCTGGTTCGGCGTGCCATCGGGGTTGAACTTGCCGATGCGCGGTCCGACCATGGCGGCGCCCGTCAATGCTACCAGACCTCCCACGGCGTGGACCACGCTGGAGCCAGCGAAGTCCCTGGCCCCAGCGCCGAACGGGAGATTCGCCAGCCATCCCCCGCCCCACATCCAGTGTCCGTAGATGGGGTAGATCAGGGCCCCGATGAGGAAGCTGTAGGCGAGGTAGGCGGTGATCTTCATGCGTTCTGCAACAGCTCCTGCGACGATTGTGGCCGCTGTGGCGGCGAAGACCATCTGGAAGAACCAGAGCATGAGCGTGCGCACATCGTAGGAGGGTCCGGTGAGGAAGAACCCAGACCAGCCCAAGAAGGGGTTCCCCCGCTCCAGCCCCGGGGCCAGCTTGGAGCCTCCGAACATGAGCGCGAAGCCGAATGCCCAGAACGAAAGGGAGGCCATGCAGAAGTCCATGAAGCTCTTGGTCAGATAGTTCACTGTGTTCTTCGAGCGAATGAGGCCGGCGCCGAGGAGGGCGAATCCCGCCTGCATGAAGAACACGAGGAAGGCCGCCACGAGCGTCCATGTGAAGTTCACGGGGGCGTTGGGATCTGCACGCAGGACCTCTGTTCCTGTTGGATCCCCTGCGGCGGCCGGCACGGCTGCTGCTAGGATCAGCACCACGAGCCCAATCAGCCTTCGCATCGCTCCACCTCTCCTCTCCCTCCTCCGGGCCTCCAGAATTCGATCCTGGCGGGTGCCGGAAAACGAAACGGCGCCTCCCCTGCCTCTCGGCAGGTGAAGGCGCCGTTGCCTTCTGCAGTACAGCCTCGTACTTGCTTCTCCTTATACCATAGGGGTCAGAGGTTTGTCAAGGGAAAAGTTTCGGGAGCTTCCTCAACCTGCCAAGATCCGCGAGGATTTTGGCAAGGCCTGACAGGGCGGCTTCACTGGATATTTTGGAGAGGAGGGTTGAGGGCGAGGAGGGCGATGCCGGCGGCAAGGGAGACGAGTGCGGCAACGGTGACCGCCCTTGGTACGCCCATGAGGCGCGCGGCAAGGCCCAGGAGCAAGGAGCCCAGGGGCATCCCTCCGAGGAACGTCAGGCTGTACACACCCATCACCCTCCCGCGGATCTGGTCCGGGACGAGGGTCTGGACGAGGGCGTTGGAGAGGTTCACGACAAGGATCGTGGATGCACCAATGGCGGCAAGCAAGAGCAAGGACCCGGGAAGCCACCACACCCAGGCAAAAGCGAGCATCAGGAGGGGATAGAGGAGGCTCCCTAGGGTGAGCGCGCGCCCCCGAGGGAGTTGCTGGCTCAGGGTAGCAAGGGTGAGAGCCCCCAACAGCGCCCCCAGTCCCCGCGCTGCCTGCAGGAGCCCATTCGTCCGGGCGTCGCCGTGGAGCACGTCCACTGCCCAGGCCGGCATGAGGGAGGTGAGGGACCACCCGAACACGCTGACAGACGTAACCAGAAGGACTACGGTACGGACCACCGGATGGGAGGCGACGTACCGGATCCCCTCGCCGACCCCGGAGGGGGCAGGGCTCCCTTGGTCAGGATCACGGCCTGGCCGGATCTCCATGGATAGGAGTGCTGCGATGACGGCGAGGAAGGAGATCCCGTTGAACACAAAGCACCACCCGGGACCTAGGGAGGCATAGACAATGCCAGCCGCGGCAGGGCCGACTACCGTTGCGCTGTTGAACATGACCGCATTGAGGGCGACGGCGTTCGTCAAGTCCTCGACGCTGACGAGCTCCCAGACGAATGCTTGGCGTGCAGGTGCGTCGAAGGCGTTGGCGATCCCCAGGGCGAACGCTAGGGTAACGATGTGCCAGGGCCTGACCGTCCCCCCAAAGGTGAGCCCGGCGAGGAGGAAGGCGAGGGCCATCATGCTGCCCTGGGTGACCAGGAGGAGGGTACGGCGAGGCACCCGGTCAGCCACAGCGCCCCCATACAACATCAAGAGCCAGGAGGGGGTTCCCGCAGAGAAGGCCACGTAGCCAAGATAGGCAGGCGATCGCGTGAGCTGGTACACGAGGAATCCCTGGGCTGTGGCTTGCATCCAAGTTCCGAACAGGGAGACCGTCTGCCCCAGGAACCACAGGCGGAAGTTCCGGTGCCGGAACGCACGGAATGTTTGGATTCTGGCCATTGTGCGGATCATGGAGAGCCGATGCCCTCTAGGGCACACAAAGAGCAAGTACCACCCAATCCATCAGCCCATCTTCCGCACCCTCTGCCCGGCACGGAGTGAATTTCCGAGGGATAGCTTACCGGGGGCCGCCGGGATAAAGTCGAAATTGTCATAGCAATGATTTCTGCCATTGCGCGTCCAATGTTCATCTTGGTGAGCGCAATGGAGATCCTTGCTAGTACCCCCTCCGGCGTCCCCGTCGCGGTCCGCTGCGTGGCCGACGAAATCGGCCTCGTCCGGCTCCTCGATGAGGCCCTCCCCTGGGACGACCGACAGTGCAAGTTCTCCCCCGGCACCCGTCTGCTCGTCCTCATCTTTGCCATCCTCTACGACCGGACTGCCCTGTACCGGGTGCAGCAGTTCCTGGCCTATCAGGACCTGCCCCTGCTGGTAGGCCGACCCGCCGTCCCGGAGGACTTCAACGACGACGCCCTCGCCCGGGCCCTGGATAAGCTCTGGCAAGCCGGGGCGCAACGGGTGTTCACCACCGTGTGTGCCCGCAGCATGGGCACCTTCGGCTTGGACTGGCCGAAGTTGGTGGCCATCCACGGGGACACCACATCCATCAGCGTCTACGGTGCATACCCCGAGGACGAGCCCGGGGCCATCCGGATCCGCCACGGCTACAGCAAGGACAAACGGCCGGATCTCAAGCAGTTCGGGATCGGGCTGCTGGCCACCCGGGAGGGGGTCCCCTGTCTGGCCAGCGTCCATAGCGGGAATCTGGAGGACAAGAAGTGGAACCATGGCCTGCTGGACCGCCTGGCAAAGGAACTGCCGGCCGAACTGCTCCAACGGCTGCTCTACGTGACGGATTCCGCCCTGGTGACCTACGAGAACCTGCGCAAGTTGGAGGACCTGGGCATCCGGTTCCTGTCCCGCCTGCCCGAGACCTTTGGGGTGGCCCAGGTACTCAAGACCCGGGCCTGGGCAGAAGGCGGGTGGCAGGACATCGGGAGGCTGAGCGAGGTCCTAGGCGCCGCGTCGTACCAGGTGTGGGAGACAGTGTGCGAGCTGGACGGGCGGACCTACCGGGCCCTGGTGGTGTACTCGACCAGCCTGGACAAGCGCAAGGAGCAGGCGCTGAAGCGCCAGGAGGAACGGGAGCGGGAGGAGTTGGAGCAGGCCGTTCGGAGGCTCCACGAGCAGCGGTTTGCCTGCCAGGCGGATGCCGAAGGCGCCCTGCGCCGGCTCCAGGAGGAGGCCAAAGCCCAGTTCTGGGCCGTCCAGGGCCAGGTGGTGGCAGAACAGGAGCGAGTCAAACGACCGGGGCCTGGCCGGCCCCGGAAGGGCGAGGAGCCCGAGTACCAGACCGTATACCGGGTGCAAGCCGAACTGGTGGTACAGGAAGGGAAACGGGAGGCCGCCCGGCGCCTGGCCAGCACCTTTGTTCTCCTCACCAACACCCCTGAACCGAGCGCCCGGGACCTGTTGGCGGAGTACAAGGGGCAACAGACGGCGGTGGAGATCCCGTTCCGGGTGCTGAAGGGATTGCCGGTGTCGCCGGTATTCGTCAAGAAGCCGCACCGGGTCGAGGCGCTGGCATGGGTCATCCTGATGGCGTACCTGATCTACGCGCTGATGCAGTACCGGGTCCGGCAGGCCATCGCCCATCGGGGAAAGCCCCTATGCAGCCCGGTCCGAAAGAAGGACATGCGGCCAACGGGGCGTTCCATCCTGGACATGTTGCTCATGATTCAGACCGTCAAGGTGCGCTTGCCCGACGGGACGGTGGCACGATACGTCACTTGTCCCACCGAACACATCGAGGACTTGTTGAATCTGTTGCGCATCGGGAAGGAGGCATACACCACGGTTCCTTACACGTAATGGAAACTTGAGGGTTCAGCCAAAATCCCGTTGGACGTCCAGCGAGGGTGCGAAACGTGGGTTGTAGTGTCAAGAGACAAGAATTATCCCCTCGCCCCTTCCAGGTGAGGCTTTTGGGGAGGAAGTCACTTGGAGTGCTTGTCGGCGACCTTCGTGGCGGCGTAGGCGTCGGGTTTCGTGCGGGCTGCGTACCCGGAGCCGGTCACCATGCCCACGACCTCGCGGATGATGGACTTCGTCTCACCCCGATCGCCGACGTCCAGGTGGATCTCGATGGGGAGTTGCGCGTGGCCGTTCCGCGCCAGCGCCCCCGAGAGCTTGGAGGCCACTTCGAGGCTCAAGGCGGCCTCGTAGAGGATCCGCTGCCGCAGGCTCGTGATCTTCCGGTTGTACTGCTTCCGGTAGAAGTAGCGGGCGCCGTGGCCGATCCGGTGGATCACGACGGCGGTCACAAAGCAGGTCTGGTCTCCCACGAGGGAGTCCGTTCCGACGATCAAGTGGTACTGGTGCTCCGGCTCCTCCTCAACGAACGCCACGATGGAGCGGAACATCTCCTCGAAGGAGACACGCCCGTAGGTAGGGCTTGTGTACTCCACGGCTCCTTCACCCGATCCGAGTATAGTCCGCACCCTGTCCGGGCGGCAAACGCGGGATTCCTCTGCGCGTCAGAGTTCCCGACGACCTTCCAGCGCCTTGGCGAGGGTTACTTCGTCGGCGTACTCGATGTCCCCGCCCACCGGCAGGCCGTGGGCGATCCGTGTGACCTTGATCCCAAGCGGCCGGATCAGGCGCGTGAGGTAGATTGCCGTGGCATCCCCCTCGACCCGGGGGTTCGTGGCGATGATCACCTCCCGCACCTCACCTCCCTCCAACCGCTGGAGGAGCTCCCGAATCCGGAGGTCCTCCGGCCCGATCCCGTCCAGCGGCGAGATGGCGCCCTGGAGCACGTGGTAGCGGCCCTTGAACTCCCGCGTCCGCTCCATGGCCAGCACATCCCGGGGATCCTCCACGACGCAGAGGACCGAGGGGTCGCGGGTGGGGCTCGTGCAGATGGCACACGGATCCACGTCGGTAAGGTTGAAGCAGATGGAGCACGACCGCATCCGCGCGCGGGCATCGAGGATCGCCTGCGCGAGTTGCCGGACCTCCTCCTCGGGCATCCGGAGGATGTGGAAGGCTAGGCGCTGGGCCGTCTTCGGCCCCACGGTGGGGAGTCGCGCGAGCTCGTCCACCAGGCGTGCGAGTGGGTCCGGGAGGTACATCCTCGTCTCCCTTCAGCCCAGAAGTCCGGGGATCTCAAGGCCGCCGGTGGCGGCCTGCATGCGGGATGCCGCAAGCGCCCTGGCCTTTCCGAGCGCCTCATTCACCGCGGCGAGCACCAGGTCCTCCAGGATCCCCACGTCGGAGGGGTCCACGGCCTCCGGCGCGATGCGGAGCTCCAAGAGCTCCCCCTTCCCGCTCACCACCGCCCGCACCACCCCACCCCCACTCGTAGCCTCCACGCGTTCTCCTGCCAGCTCCTCCTGGACGTGGGCGATCTCCTGCTGAATCTTCTGGACCTGCTTGAGCATCTTTGCCAGGTTCAGCATCTCAATCCTCCTGCTCCGGATCCTCGCGGACGCTCGTGCGGAACTCCACCACCGGCCCCAGCAGGCGCGTGGCCTGTTCTACGAGCGGGTCGCCTCGCGTGGGCTCCTCAACGGAGGAGGTCTTCTCGCCCGGCACGAACGCCAGCCGAACGGGTGCACCCAACGCCCGAGTACACGCCTCCTCCACGATCGTGCGATGGCGGGGGTCGCTGAGGGTCGTCGCCGCAAACGTCCCGCCGGTGTGGACTTCCACCACGAGCGTTCCCTCTTCGAGGCGAAGGGGCCGGGCCTCACTCAACAGGGCGTGGGTGTAGGCGCGTCGGTGCTTCACCTCTTCCAGGATCCGCGGCCACGCTGCCGCGAGCTGCTCCAGTCCCGGGCCTCCGTCCGGGGGTGGGGTGGAGGGGGGCCGAGTCTCCCCTACCCTCGCCTCTGTGGGCGTCTCGACCTGCGGGGGTCGTCCCTCCGCGAGCACCCGTTCCAGCCGCAGCACGCGGGCCTGCAACCCCTCGAGGTCGGGATCCGCCTCCGGCCGCACGAGGCGCAGCAGTGCCAGCTCCAGCATCAAGCGCGGCTGGGTGCTCCACCGCGCCTCCGCCTCGCCGGAGGCGAGTACCCCGATAGCCCGCACGAGTTCGTTCACCTCGAAGCGGGCGGCCTGCTCGGTGAGCGCGCGGTAGCGGTCCTCCCCTACGTCCACGAGCTCCCGCGCCCCGGGTGCCGTGCGCACCACCAGGAGGTCGCGGAAGTGCTCCACAAGCCGTCGCAGCACTTGGCGCACGTCCCGGCCGCTTTCGGCCACCTCCGCGGCCACCTGGAGGACCGCCGCCGCGTCATGGGACTGTACTGCCTCCACCACCCGGTCGGCGATCTCGTCCTCCAGCGTGCCCAGAAGCCGCGCCACGTCCGCGCGGGTGATGGAACCGCCCTTCGCCGCCGCAAGCTGGTCCAGCACGCTCTCGGCGTCCCGCAAGGCACCGTCCGCACTCCGGGCGATGAGCTGGAGGGCGTCGTCCTCCACCAAAAGACCCTCATGCTGCGCGATCGTCCGCAGACGTTCCACCACGAGGGGGGTGGGGATGCGCCTGAACTCGAACCGCTGGCACCGGGAGAGGATCGTAGGCGGGAGCCGGTGGGGTTCTGTGGTCACCAGGACGAAGACGGCGTGGGCCGGCGGCTCCTCGAGGGTCTTGAGGAGCGCGTTCTCCGCCTGGTCGGTGAGCATGTGGGCCTCGTCGAGGATGTAGACCTTGTAGCGGCCCTGGGCGGGCACCAATCGCACTTTTTCGCGGATCTCCCGGATCTCGTCGATCCCGCGGTTGCTGGCTGCGTCCAGCTCGATCACGTCCAGCGCACTGCCTTCAGCGATGGCCCGGCACGGTTCGCACGCGCAGCACGGGTGGGGGGTCGGTCCATGTTCGCAGTTCAGCGCCTTGGCGAGGATCCTGGCGGTGGTCGTCTTCCCGGTGCCTCGGTGGCCGCTGAAGAGGTAGGCGTGGACGATGCGTCCGGTGGCGATGGCGTTCTGGAGGGTCCGGGTGACCTGCTCCTGCCCGACGACCTCCTCAAACCGCTGGGGGCGCCACTTCCGATAGAGCGAGATGTGCGTCATGGCCACCTTCGCTATTCTACCGGAGGGCGGACTGAAGTGGCCGAGTTCCTGCGCCTGGGTCTTCTGGTGGCGGTCGCCGTCGGCGCGGCGTACGGTGCCCTCTGGGTCTGGCGGGACGGCCGCGAGCGCGGCCTTGGAGGCGTTGCTCTCGGGTGGGCGCTGGGGACCGCCCTCTTGTTCCCCGCCTTCTTCCCGATCTACGTGCTCATCGAGCGGCCCCGCCGACCTGAGGAGGGCACATGGGATCTACCGGAGGTGCTGGGCGTGGCCACCCTCGTGGTCGTCACACTCCCGCTCCTGGTGAGCCTCGCAGGAGGGCTCGTGGTCCGGTTCGAGTCGCTCGTGGGCGCGGTCCTCCTCCAGAGCGCGCTCTTTATCGGCGGATGCGTCTACGTGGCCCGTGCGCGCTACGGGCTTCCCCTCCAGGCCCTCGGGTACCGCACCGACCGGTGGATGCGCGACACTGTCGTGGGGATGGTGGTGGGTGTACCCCTCGTGTTGGCCGTCCACCACTTGGTCCAGCCGGCGTCCGTGTACCTGCTGGGGCTGCTCATCGGGCATGACCGGGCCCACGCCCTTGCCCTCCGGGAGGAGGCCATGAACCCCATCGTGCAGGCGCTGCCGCCGCTAGAGGAGTCAGAGCGGGTCGTGCTCATGGCACTCGTGGTGGTCGTCCTCGTACCGGCGGCCGAGGAGACGTTCTTCCGGGGGTTCGTATACCCGGCGCTGCGCCGTCACCTCGGCGTAGGGAGAGCTGCGCTCGTCTCGGCGGCGTTCTTCGCGGCCGTGCACCTCCAGGTGGTGAACTTCCTGCCGATCCTGCTCCTCGGGACCGCCCTCGCCCTCGCGTACGAGCACACGGGGTCGCTCGTACCGGCCGTGGTGATCCACGGCGTGAACAACCTGGTGGCCCTGATCTCGGCGTACGCGGGGCGATAGGCCGTGGAGACCCTCGGACGGACGATGCGCAGGACGTACCTGGAAGCTCCCCAGCGCCTTGTGCTCCGGGAAGTCCCCGTGCCGGCGCCGGAGCCCGGACAGGTCCTCGTGCGGGTGCACGTGGCCCTCACGTGCGGCACGGACCTGAAGACCTACCGCCGGGGGCATGCGCGCCTCCCGATCCCCGGACCCTTCGGGCACGAGGGAGCCGGGGAGGTGGTCGCCGTAGGTGAGGGTGTGGAAGATTTCCGGCCGGGCGATCGCGTGGTCTGGCTTCCCACCGCGCCCTGTGGTGCCTGCCGCGCCTGTGGGGTGGGCCGCGGGAACCTCTGCGCGCGCCTATTTGAGCCCGACCGGTTGGCGCTGGGGACCTACGCCGACGGCCTCCTCCTCCCCGCGCAGATCGTCCGGCGCCACCTGTTCTTGATCCCGCCGGACGTGCCGGACCGGGTGGCCGCCCTTTTGGAACCGCTCGCCTGCGCGGTCCGGGGGGCCAACAGGCTTGGCCGCGTGGACGACGTCCTCGTGATCGGAGGTGGCCCCATGGGCCTCCTCCTCGGGCTCGTGCTCCAGGCCCGAGGAGCCTCAGTCACCCTGCTGGCACGCCGTCCGGCCGGTGCGGTGTGCGCCCGCGCCTTCGGCGTCGCGGTCGTGGAGGGGAGCCTCGAAGAGCGTACGGCGGAGTTGCGGGCGCTCCGACCGGGCGGGTTCGCCGGTGTGGTGGAGTGCACCGGGCACGCGGCGGTGTGGGAGGCCGCGCTGCAGTTCGTGGCGCCGGGCGGACGGCTGCTCCTGTTCGGGGGACTTCCGTCCGGGACGCACGTCCCCTTCGACGCGTACCGGCTGCACTACGAGGAGGTAGACGTCTTCGGCTCCTTCCACTACGATACCGAAGACGCTCAGGCGGCGTATCGCCTCCTCCCTCAGCTGGCCGAGCAACTCGTGCGGCTCGTGACCCATACCCACCCGCTTGATGGCATCGTCTCCCTCTTCGAGGCGCTCGACCGGGGCATGGACGCCCTGAAGGTGGCCGTGGTCCCGGATGCCCGGAGGTCGGGATGAGCGCGGTCCGGGCGACCATGCGTGCCGCGATGCTACGGGCGCCGGGTGAGGTGGAGGTCGTCGAGCTCCCCGTTCCGCGCCCCGGGCCCGGTGAGGTCGTCGTGCGCGTCCGGGCCTGCGGGATCTGCGGATCGGACCTGATGGACTGGTACGTGTCCCGCCGGGTGCCCTTCGTATTTGGCCACGAGGTGGCCGGGGAGATCGCGTCGGTAGGCCCCGATGTCGAGGGGTTCGGCGTGGGAGACCCGGTGTTCGTCCACCACCACGCGCCCTGCGGGACGTGTGCAGCCTGCCGACGGGGGGACGAGGTGCACTGTACGGTGTGGCGCACGACCCACCTGGACCCCGGGGGGATGGCGGAGTACGTGCGGGTGCCAGGAGCGATCGTGCGCGCGGAGGTGCTCCGACTCCCGCCCGGTGTGGGGTTCGACGACGCCGCGCTCGTCGAGCCGGTGGCCTGCGCGGTCAAGGCACTGCGCCGGGCCGCCGCGGTACTCGGCGGTCTAAGGGGCTCTCAAGACGCGCCGGGGGCGGCGCTAGGGGGACTTCAGGTGCTGGTCCTGGGGCTTGGGTTCAGCGGTCAGGTACTCGGAACCCTCGCACGGGAGCTCGGGGCGGAGCGGCTGCTTGCGGCCGATCCCGTGCCTGCCCGGCGGGCGCGGGCCCGGCGCTGGGCCGACACAGTGTTCGATCCTGTGGCAGAAGACCTTGCCGACGTGGCGCGGGCCGACGGAGTGGATCTGGCGGTGGTGGCCACGTCGTCGGCGCAGGCGCTTGAGGCGGCGGCTTCGGCGGTGCGGCCAGGAGGTGTCATCCTCCTGTACGCACCGCTCCCACCAGGTGTACTGCTTCCGCTCCCCGCCCACGACGTCTTCTTCCGGGAGGTGACGGTCGTCCCGTCCTACTCGGCCGGGACGCGCGACACCCGCGAGGCCCTTGCGTGGATCACCCGGGGCGTGATCCGCGCGGCGCAGTTCGTCACCCACCGGTTCCCTCTCGAGCGGGCGGGCGAGGCCTACCGGACTGCACGGGCGGGTGGTCCGGCCATCAAGGTGATCGTGGAGGGCATCGGTTGATCATCTAGACGCGAGTTCGTGCAAGTGGCCGCGGAGCGTTTCGGGGGTGCGCTTAGAAGGCGTACGGTGCCGTTTCCGGGTTTTCTCGGAGGGCCGTCCACTCCGCATCATCCAGGGGCTGCGGGGGGTCGCGCTCGGCGTCCACCGGACACACGAACCCGAAGGGCTCCTCGCCCTCGTTCACCCACCGGTGCGGGGTCATGGGCGGTACGTACAGGAGGTCGAAGGGCGCGAGGTCGAACACGTGCGGGCCGACGACGGCCCGGCCACATCCCCGCAGGACGAGGATGAAGTGGACGTGGCGGTGCTTCTCGAAGCTGGAGTACCCGCCGGGCTCCAGCTCGAAGTACCGAAGCTCGAAGGCTGCGGGGATCCCGGACGCCAGGGTGAAGCGGTGCACCCTGCGCCAGCCCATGCCCCGCGCCTCTCCCAGATTGAACTTGTAGGCCGTAGGCTGAATCCCCTCCCAGCGGAACTGCTGGGGGTCGAACGCCACCTTCACCGCCGCCTCCGCACAGAACAACGCGGCCGTGCACCCGCCGTCGACGAACGCACCCGCGGCGGGTTCCGCGCAGCCAACTCCGGCCAGGTGCCCCTGCGGCACACGGGAGGAACCGCTTACCGTTGCTTCCTTCCGGACCTGGCGGGGTTCGCGGGCTCCCGTTGCGCAGGACCCAGCCCTCCTCACCGCACGCGCGGGCCGGACCCGTAGGCACGCCGCCTCGGGCGGGAGTTCGGCCCCCCTATGGCGGGTTGGGGGTACAGGGAACCGCCAGCTCCCCGCCTAGCACGGCCGCGCCCCGAGTATACCACCCTCGTCGCAGGCCGCAGCCTACCGGAGAAGACGGAGGACGATGCGCTGAGCCACATGGAGGGCCAGGTGCGCGAGCCCTCGGGGAAGCTCCCCCCTTCGTACCCGACCCTCCAGCACCTCCAGGTCCACCACCCGCACGGCACCGTCCGGGAACCGCACAACGTCCACCTCCAGGTCCACGTAGGCGCTGAACTCCGGGTACACCTCCACGGGCGTGTTCACGTTGTAGATCTCGCCCAGGTCCGTCCCATCCTCCCGGAAGTACCGACGGCGCACACACCACGCGCCCTCCACGAGCTCCACAAGACCCCAATCCCCATCCCGCTTCTCGGCCCCGAGGCTGTCGTACGTCCCGCCCGGTCGGAAGGCGCGGCGGATGGTAACGGCCCCGATCTCCACCTGCTCCACGGTACCCCGCAGCACGACGGTCCGGCCGCCGGGCTTACGGTGGTGGACCCGGTACGGCGCTCCGGGCCGGATGCGGTCCCAAACGAGGGAGCGCTCCAGGGTTCCCACAAGACGGACGTCTCCTACCTCCTCGGCCTCCCGGAGTCTCCCTTCGTCGCAGACGCGGAGTCGGTGGTGGCCGGGGAGGGTGGGCGCGTATCGAGCCCGCACGCGGTCCAGGTACGCCTTCACGGGGGAAGGGAAGTCCACAGCACAGACCCGCGTGCCATTGGATTCCGACCGCGCGGAGAACACCGCGAGGGGAAGGCGTCGGCGCAGGCTCCGCTCCACCTCCCGCACGGCCCCGCGAGGGCCGACCACGAAGATTCCCTGTCGATCGGGCTGGTCAGCGATGCGCACCTCCGGTAGCACGGGCTCTGGCGGAAGCCCGAACCGCTGTTGGATCGCTGCCGAAGGGTCTGCGATGCGGAACCCGCCCTCCACGAGAAGGGCCGTGAGGGCGGTCGTGTAGATGCCCCGTACCCTAACGGTGGTACCCGATCCCACGGATCCGCACCCGCTGGCCATCCAGGGAGACGCCCGCGCCGGTGATCTCCTGCACGAGCCAGAGGTTCGTGTCCACGTGGTCCGTCACCTCCGGGACGCGAAACTCCGTGGTCCCCTCGGCGAGGGCCGCGTACACGACGAGCTGGTCGGCGAAATGCCGGTCCACCGTGGCTCCGGACCGGAGGTCTTCTAGGAGCATGCGCGCTACGTCGTCGGCGATGGCCTCGGAGGGTCGTCCGGGGGCGCCGGCGCGGTCGGCGCCCAGTCGCACGCCCGTCGTGGTCTCCGCGAAGACCGCGAGGGCCGCTCCCGGCTGGGGCGCGGTCTCATCGTTCACAACCTCGATTCGGGCTTCCAGTCCGGCTGACCTGAGCCGGTGCGCGCAGCGCTGGGCCATCCGCTCCCCCACCCGGCGCGCCCGGAGGTGACTCGCGAGCGCGATCCCCCACACCCGCACCACCGCTCCCTGTTCTTGGAGGTCGAGCGGCCGGAGTGGACCCGTCGTGGGCTGCACGCGCAGTTCTACGATCCCGCCGCCCGTGGGCACGTACCCGGGCCGCACGATCTCCAGTTCGGCCCGGATCCCCATCCGGCCGAGCATCGGAAGGACGACGTGCTGGAGGTGGAAGGCCGACGGTGCAAAGTCCTGGAACAGCCCGCCCCGGATCCGGAAGGTGCTCGGCCCGGGCCCGAAGGCCGCGACCGGCAGAACGGTCATCGCCAGCAGGGTGGCGGATCCGGCGGTGCCGATGTCCCACACGAACCGGCCGCTCCGCAGGTGTCCGGACGGCCGGAAGGTAAACGCCTGAGATCCCACCTCCGCCCCCTCTACCTGCGCTCCGCACACCTCGGCCACGGCCTCCACCGCCCGAAGGTGCTGCGGCCGCAGGCCAGGTGGGTTACGCCGGGCACGCACGTTCACCACCCGTAGCTCCTCTCCCAGGAGGGCCGCGAGGGCTACGGCCGTCCGCACGATCGTGCCGCTCCCGGAGCGTTGGGATCCGTCGATCTCCCGCATCCGCCCCCACCATACGGACTCGTGGGGCCCGCGCCAACCTCCTTGACCACACAGACGCCACCGGCTACAGGAGGAGCAGACCACTACCGGAGGTGCGGCGTGTCGTGGCTCGTGGACCCGTCCGCGTGGATCGCGCTCCTCACCCTCACCGCCCTTGAGGTGGTCCTGGGGGTCGACAACGTCATCTTCATCTCGATCCTCGCGGGGAGGTTGCCGCGTCGCGAGCAGGCCCTCGCCCGGCGGGTGGGCCTCGTGCTGGCGGCCCTGTCGCGCATCGCGCTGTTGCTCTCCATCAACTGGCTTGCGCGCCTCAGGGCTCCGCTGTTTACCCTGTTCGGGCAGGGGTTCTCCGGCCGCGACCTCATCCTCATGGGCGGCGGGCTCTTCCTCGTGGCGAAGGCCACGTACGAGATTCACCAGCGCCTCGAAGGGGAGGAAGGACACGCAACGGCCCGTGTCGCACCCTCGCTGGGGAGCGTCGTGGCGCAGATCGTGCTCCTTGACCTCGTCTTCTCCCTGGATTCGGTGATCACCGCGGTGGGGATGGCGCGCCAGGTGGAGGTCGGTGAAGATGCTTGCGCTGAGCTTCCTGCTGCTCATTGGAGTCGTGCTCATCGCAGAGGGGTTTGGACAACACATCCCCCGCGGCTACATCTACTTCGCCATGGGGTTCTCGGTGTTCGTGGAGCTACTGAACCTGCGGATCCGGCGGGGTGAGCCGGTGCGGCTCCACGAGCCCTACGTGCCGTCCGGCGGTTCCTCTGGCGGAGGGGGTGGGATTTGAACCCACGAGGCAGGGTGTAACCCGCCTACGCGCTCTCCAGGCGCGCCGGATCAACCAGGCTCCCGCACCCCTCCGCGCCTTCCTTTAGGATACCAGACGGCGCGCAGGGCTTCGGACTGCGGTCGGCTCACGGTACAATGCCCCTGAGATGCCGTTCACGGTGAGGGACTTTCAGAGTCTAGTGCGGCTGCTGGAACGGCAGCCCGCGTGGAGGGACGCGCTACGGGCCACCCTGCTGGGAGCGGAGTTCACAGAGCTTCCGAACCTGGTTCAGGAGCTCGTGCGGGCCCAGCGCGTCACGAACCGGCAGATCCGTGCCCTCGCAAAGGCCCAGGCGGCCGTTGGGGAGCGCCTGGAGGGCGTAGAACAGACTCTCGCCCGGCTCGCAGCCGCCCAAGCGCGCACGGAGGAGCGGGTGGGGCGCCTTGAGGAGCGGACAGATCGTCTGCAGGAGGCTGTTACGCGCCTAGCGGAGGCCCAAGCGCGCACGGAGCAGACCGTCCGCTCCCTGGTAGAGACGGTGGATGCGCTCGGAAGGGAGGTGGGCAGGCTCAAGGGGGACAGCTTGGAGCGCGCGTACCGGGATCGGGCCGCCTCCTTCTTCCAGGACATCCTTCGGCGCATCCGGCTCGTGGATCACCAGCAGTTGGGCCTGCTCCTGGACGACGCCGTGGACGCAGGGCGCATCTCGCGGGAGGAGCGCGCAGATGCCCTGAGGGCTGACGTGGTCGTCAGTGGTGTATGGGACGGGCAGGAGGTCTACCTGCTGGCGGAGGTATCCGCGACGGTGACCGCCCACGACGTCGATCGCGCCCGTCGCCGCTCTGCCATTCTGGAGAAGGCCACGGGGCGACCGGTCCTCGCGGCCGTAGCAGGAGAGCGACTCGCGGACGATCCACAGACCCGGCAGGAGGCGCGATCGGTGTGGAGGGTGCTGGACGGTCGCGTCGAGCCTCCTCTATGACCTCGGCGGCGATGGCGTACTGGCTGTTAAAAAGCGAGCCCGACGAATGGTCGTGGGAAGACCAAGTCCGGGCCGGGACCGAGGTGTGGGACGGGATCCGGAATCCCGAGGCCGTCCGGAACCTCCGGGCGATGCGGCGCGGCGACCTCGCCTTCTTCTACCACACCGGAGGGGAGCGCCGGATCGTGGGGATCGTCGAGGTCGTCCGGGAGGCATACCCAGACCCCAACGACCCGCGGCGGGTCGTGGTGGACGTCCGCGCGGTCCAGCCCCTTCCGCGTCCGGTACCCCTGGAGGAGATCCGACGGGACCCTGCCCTCGCACACCTCGCGCTGGTACGCCGGCCGAGGCTTTCGGTCGTACCCGTGGACTCCGCATCCTGGCGGCGGCTGTGCCGGATGGGTGGACTCAGAGCGCGGTCTTTTCCGGCCGCACCGCGGGTCGTACGATAGGAGCGGCCGCCCGGAAGCATCTTGCAGAACGATCAGGCCGAACTGAGATCCAGCGGGGTTGGGAGGAGCCCGTGTCAGACCGCTACAGCCGCATGCTCGCTGAGTACACCGCGTCCTGCGCGTGGGAGCGCCTGCCTCCAGAGACCGTGCACGAGGTGAAGCGGCGCCTGCTGGATAGCATCGGCGTGGCGATGGCCGCCTTCGCCGAGCCGGCACCTAAGGCCGCCCGCGCGTACGCCTACGATCTCGCGTCCCACGACGGCGCGACCCTGTGGGGGACCACCGTGAAGGCTCCGCCCGGGGTCGCGGCGTTCGCGAACGCGGTGATGGTGCGCTACCTGGACTTCAACGACACCTACCTCTCCCGGGAGCCGCTCCACCCCAGCGACATGATTCCTTCCCTCCTCGCCCTCACGGAGTGGAGGGGTCGATCACCGAAGGAGTTCATCGTCGCCACCGCCCTGGCGTATGAGGTCGGCGTGTGCCTGTGTGATGCCGCGGGCCTGCGGGCTCATGGATGGGACCATGTGAACTACACGGCGCTCGGTGCGGCCTGCGGGGCCGCCTACCTCCTGGACCTCGGGCCTCAAAGGACCGAGCACGCCGTCGCCATCACTGCAATCCCCCACGCGGCGATGCGCCAAACCCGGGCCGGAGAGCTCTCCATGTGGAAGGGCGCAGCCGCGGCCGAGGCGACCCGCAACGCGCTGGAAGCAGCCCTCCTCGCGTCGTGCGGCATGACCGGTCCCTCCTCGCCCTTCGAGGGCGAGATGGGGTTCTTCCGACAGCTCCTGAGGGGCGAGGGGTTCGACGAGGCAGCCCTGCGGCCGCTCGGAGAGCAATCTCCGCCCACCCGGATCCGCGACACGTACATCAAGTTCTGGCCGGTGGAGTACCATGCCCAGAGCGCGGTGGATGCGGCGCTCCAGCTGCGCCGAGAGATCGGGGACCCGATGCGGATCGCCTCGGTCCACATCGACACGTTCCGGGCAGCCTACGAGATCATCGCCAAGGATCCCGAGAAGTGGGAGCCCCGCACCCGGGAGACCGCAGACCACTCCCTACCCTACATCGTGGCCGTAGCCCTCCTGGACGGAGAGGTCACGCGGGCATCGTTCGAGCCCGCTCGCTTCCAGGACCCAACCCTCCGCACCTTCCTCAGGGAGCGGGTGACGTTGCAGGAGGACCCGGAGCTCACCCGTCTCTACCCTGAGGGGATCCCGAACCGGATCACGGTGCGCACCCACGACGGGGCAACGTACGTCCGGGAGGTACACTTCCCCCGGGGGCACGCCCGCAACCCCATGACCGACGGGGAGGTCATCGAGAAGTTCAACAGGAACGTGGGGACCTTCTGGACCAGGGCGCAGGCCGAGCGCGTCCTGGCGTGTGTGTGGCACCTGGAGGACCAGCCCGATCTCCGGGAACTCCTCGTCGCGATGCGGATCTGAGGCCATGACGTGGCTTGTGCGGTCCGGTGAGGGAGAGCACCCGGCGCTGCGGCTGCGGGCCCTCCTGGATTCCGGGGAGACGATCGTCGCCCCCGGCGTGTTCAACGCCCTCGTGGGACGCCTAGCCCAGGAAGCGGGCTTCCGGGCCCTCTACGTCTCGGGGGCGGCCCTCTCGGCGAGCCTCGCCCTGCCGGACCTGGGGCTTCTGACGCTTCACGAACTCGTGGACACCGTCCGACCCATCGTCCGCGCGACCGGCCTCCCGGTGATCGCCGACGCGGACACGGGCTTCGGAGAGGCCCTCAACGTGATGCGCACGGTGCGCGAGCTGGAGGAAGTCGGCTGCGCGGCGGTGCAGATCGAAGACCAGGTGATGCCCAAGCGCTGCGGACACCTGAGCGGGAAAGAACTCGTGCCCGCCGAGGCCATGGCGGAGAAGGTCGCTGCTGCCGTGCGCGCCCGCCGACACCTCCTCATCGTGGCCCGCACCGACGCCCGCGCGACTGAGGGTCTGGTGGCCGCGATCCGCCGCGCGCAGCTCTACGCGGAGGCCGGAGCGGACGTGATCTTCCCGGAGGCCCTTGAAAGTCCGGAGGAGTTCCGGGCCTTCGCCGACCAGGTACGCGTGCCCCTGCTGGCCAACATGACGGAGTTCGGGCGCACGCCGCTTTTATCGGTGGACGAGTTCGCCGCGTTGGGGTACCGGATCGTGATCTTCCCGGTCACCGCCCTGCGGGTCGCCGCCCGCGCGGTCGAGGAGCTCTTCTGGGACCTGCGCGAGCGGGGCACACAACGGGACTGGCTCCCGCGCATGCAGACCCGTCGGGCCCTCTACGACCTCATCCGGTACGAGGCGTACGAGGCCTTGGACGCCACCCTCTCCAGGAGGAAGGTGTAGCGATGTCGGAGATCCCCTACAGCCCAGGACTGGAGGGCGTCGTCGCCACCGTCACCCGGATCTCGTACCTGGACGTGGAGCACGAACGGATCCTCGTCCGCGGCTACGACCTCATCGAACTCGCCCGACACCGGTCGTACCCGGAGGTCGCCTACCTCCTCCTGTATGAGGCCCTCCCCACGCCCGAAGAGGCCACCGCGTTCGAACGACAGCTGGTCGGCCATGCCGAGCTCCCGGACGGGGCGTACCGGTTGCTGGAATTGCTCCCCAAGACGACCTCGGTGATGGACGCCGTACGCACCGGGCTCTCGTTCCTCGCGGGGTACGAGGATCCCCACGTCCTGGCCGATCCGTCACGGTCGGCGAACCTCGCAAAGGGGATGCGGGTCCTCGCGAAGGCCCCTACGCTCGTGGCCAACGCCTACCGGGCGCTCCACGGGCAGAGCTTCGTGCGGCCCGATGGTGAGGGCGGGTTCGTGGACGGGTTCCTCCGCATGATCCTGGGCACCGCGCCGGATCCCACCGCCCGTCGGGTGTTCGACGTGATCCTCACCTGCTACATCGAGCACGAGCTGCCGAACTCCACCTTCGCCGCACGGGTGATCGCCTCGACCCTTTCGGATCTCTACGGGGCGGTGGTCGGCGCGGCCGCCTCCCTCAAGGGGCCGCTCCACGGGGGGGCGAACGAGGCGGCGACGCAGATGCTGCTGGAGATCCTCCAGCAAGGGGGTGCGGCACGGGCCGAGGCATACGTGCAGGAGAAGCTACGGCAGGGCGAGCGGATCATGGGGTTCGGGCACCGGGTGTACATGCGCAGGCATGACCCCCGTGCGGTCCTCCTCCAGGAGTTCATCCCGCAGCTATTGGACCGCCGGCCCGAAGGCCAGGAGCTCTACCGGATCTACCGGACGGTTGAAGAGGTCATGGCCCGCGAGAAGCGGATCTACCCGAACGCCGACTACCCCATCGGACTCCTCCTCTACCTCCTCGGAGTCCCGATCCCCCTCTACACGCCAGTCTTCCTCTGTGCCCGGATCGCGGGCCTTGTGGCCCACGTCGTGGAGCAGCAGGCCGAAAACCGGCTGTTCCGGCCACGGGTCCGCTACGAGGGCCCGCCCTACCGCCCGGTGCCACAACCGGCCCGACGCTGAACCCGGCAGGAGTCGGCCGCCCGAGTGACGAAGTGACGAACGGAGGGTCAAAGTCGGGAAAGTATCCCACTATCTGGGAAAAGTCGTGGCGCGTCCCCGGACCCTGGAACCCGACGGGCTGCGCACGATCCAGCGGGCCGCGGAAGTCCTGCGCCACTTCTCCGCCGACCGACCCACCCTCGGACTCCAGGAGGTAGCCCGTTCCCTGGGCCTTCCCCGGAGTACCGCCCACCGCCTCCTCCGCTCGATGGAGACCGCTGGCTTCCTCGTGTATGACCCAGACCGTGAGACGTACCGGCTGGGGCTGTGGCTCGCGCGCCTGGGAGAGGTGGCGGTGGCCTCCGTGGACCTCCGGGCCGCGTCGCGGCCCTACCTCCGGTCGCTCGCCGCCGAGACCGGTGAGTCCGCCTTCCTCCTCGTCGTCCAGGGCGCCTCTGCGGTGGTGATCGACGTCCAGGAGACTAGCTCCCCGCTCCGGCTCACCCTCCCGGTGGGAACTCCCTGGCCGCTCCACGCTGGCGCCAGCAACCGCGTGCTGCTCGCCTTCCTGCCCCCTCACCAGCGGGAGGAGATCCTCCGCGGGCCTCTCGAGCGGATCACGCCCCGCACGATCACCGACCCCGACCGACTCCGCCGGGAGCTCGATCGCGTGCGGCGGCGAGGGTTCGCCTACTCCGTCGGCGAGCTCACCCCGGGAGTCGCCGCCGTGGCCACCCCCATCCTCGCCCAGGGACGGCTCCTGGGCGGGCTCGCGGTGGCCGGCCCCGCCGGCCGCCTCACCCCCGGCCGCGTGCCGGCCGTCGTCCGCCGCCTGCGGGAGGCTGCGCAGGCCATCGCCCGTGACCTTCTCGGCACACCCACAAAACCCATGATGAGGAGGTGACCCCTCGATGCGAAAGGCGTTCGGAATCGCGTTGGCCGTCCTCCTGCTCGCCGTCGGCGCGGGGGCGGGCCCTGCCGTGCGCGGGACGATCGTGGTCACGAGCTACGGCGGCTCGTGGGAGGAGTTCATGCGGAAGGTCATCGTGCCCGGGTTCGAGTCCCAGTACCCGGGCACGAAGGTGGAGCTGGCGGTGGGTCTATCGCGGGACTGGGTTGCCAAGCTGCGCGCGGCCGGCAAGGACAACCCGCCCTACGACGTGGTGATCGCGAACACCGTCTGGGTCTCGGCGGCCCGTAGCGAGGGGTTCTTCGAGACCTTCACCGCCGAGCGCGTCCCGAACCTACGGGACGTGTGGCCGGAGCTGCGGAACCCGCAGGACAACGGCGTGATCTTCGCCATCAACCCGCTGGGGATCGCCTACCGCCGGGACCTCATTCGGACGCCGCCCAAGCGCTGGCGGGACCTGTGGAACCCCGAGTACCGGGGTCGGCTCGGGATCTACAGCATCAACAACTCCGCCGGGCCGATGTTCATCATGATGACCGCCCGCATCTTCACCGGCGACCCGAAGAACTTCCGGGCCGGCGTGGAACGGATCAAGGAGCTCAGGCCCTTCCGGCAGACCGACTTCTCCGGCGACATGGAGAAGCTGCTTACGGCCGGCGAGGTCCACATCGGGATCCTCGATGCGCCTGCTGCCTCCCGTTTGAAGCTGCAGGGGGTGCCCATCGAGTTCGTGGTCCCGCTGGAGGGGATGTTCATGTTCGAGCAGGACACGAACGTCACCGTGGGGTCCAAGAACAAGCCCACGGCCTTCGCATTCGTGAACTACATGCTGGATCCGGCGACGCAGGAGAAGTGGGCGCGGCAGTACTTCCTCACGCCCGCGAACCGCAAGGTGAAGATCGAAGGGGAGCTCGCCCGGCTCATCCCGGTCCACACCGGCCCCCAGATCCGGTCCATCGTGAAGTGGGACTGGGAGTGGTTCAACCGCGGGGCGCGCGAGCAGATGATCGAACTGTGGAACCGGGAGATCGTCGGCCGCTAGGGAGATGGCCTCGATCCAGCTGGAGGGCGTAACGAAACGGTTCGGTCCGGTGGTGGCCATCCACCGGCTGACCCTACACGTCCAGGAGGGTGAGCTCCTCACCCTCCTAGGCCCCTCCGGGTGCGGCAAGACGACGACCCTGCGTCTTGTGGCCGGCTTCCTCATCCCGGAGGAGGGCAGGATCCACTTCGGCACGCTCGACGTGACCCACCTCCCCCCGGAGCACCGGAACGTTGGGATCGTGTTCCAGAACTACGCCCTCTTCCCGCACATGACCGTGGCCCAGAACGTGGCGTTCGGGCTGGAGGTTCGGGGGCTCCCGAACGCAGAAGTCCGTTCTCGGGTGGGCGAAATCCTCGAGCGGGTGCAACTGCGGGGTCTGGAGCACCGGTACCCCCACCAGCTTTCGGGCGGACAGCAGCAGCGGGTCGCCCTCGCGCGGGCCTTGGTGATCAACCCGCAGGTCCTCCTCCTGGACGAGCCGCTCGCGAACCTCGATGCCAAGCTCCGGGAGGAGATGCGGTTCTACATCCGCCACCTCCAGCGGGAGTTCGGGATCACCACGCTCTACGTCACCCACGACCAAGCGGAGGCGATGGTCCTCGCGGACCGCATCGCCCTGCTCCGGGACGGCATCCTCCAGCAGGTGGCCCCTCCCGAGGAGATCTACCGAAGGCCCCAGAGCAGGTGGGTCGCGGACTTCGTGGGCCTGTGCAACTTCCTCCCGGGCCGGGTCCTGGGACGGGAGGACGGGTTCCTCCTGGTGGATACCCCCATCGGCGTCGTGCGGTGCAGCGGCACGGCCGATGCGGGCCGCGTGCTCGTATGCGTCCGGCCCGAGTCCCTCCGCCCGGACGCAGGCGGGACGAACCGGATCGTGGGAGTCGTCCGCGAGCGGACGTTCCTCGGCAACCTACTGGACCTGCAGGTCGCCTGTCCGGGAGGCGTGGTGCTGCGGGTTCAGCTCACCCCGACACAGGACGCGCGGCCGGGCGAGCCTCTCCACCTGGAGTTCAGGCCTCAAGACGCGTGGGTTGTTCCGGAGGACGGCTGACATGGCGCGCGCCGTCGAGCTGGCCCGACCCGAACCGCGCCGACCCGTCCGGAGCGCACCACCGGCGGTGCTGTTGCTCCTGCCGGCCGGGCTATTCCTGGTCGTCTTCTTCCTCGTCCCCTACGTGAACATGGTCCGGATGAGCTTCCTCACGAAGGCCCAGGGCGCTGCGTTTGCGAACGTGGTGACTCTGGAGAACTACCTGCGTATCTTTGGGGATACCTTCTACTGGCGGGTGATCGGCCGCACGTTCTGGCTCGCAGGCCTCACCACCGTCCTCACCCTCGTCCTCGGGTACCCGCTGGCGTACGCCGTCGCGCGGGCGTCCGGGCCGCGACGACCGCTCCTCCTCATGCTGCTCCTGGCCCCGCTCCTCGTAGGCGCGGTCGTGCGCTCCTACGGGTGGATGATCCTGCTCGGCCGCGTGGGCCTCATCAACCAGGTGCTGCGCGCGCTGGGCCGGGGCGAGGCCGAGCTCATGTACAACATACTGGGTGTCCTCATCGGCCTCGTGCACGTTTACCTCCCGTTCATGGTGCTTGCGGTCGCGGGTGCCCTGGAGCAGATCCCGCCCGACGTCGAGCTCGCCGCGCGGTCGCTGGGTGCCTCTCCATGGCGGACCTTCTGGCGGGTCACTTGGCCTCTTTCGCTTCCGGGCGTGTTCTCCGGCGCGATGCTGGTGTTCGTGCTGGCCCTGAGTGCCTACGTGATCCCGATCCTCCTGGGAGGGAACAACGTGCTCGTGATGCCGATGCTCATTGTCCAGATGCTCCTCGATGCGTTCAACTGGCCGTTCGGCTCGGCGATGGCGATGGTCCTGTTCGGCTTGGCCTGCGTCGTGCTGTGGGCCTACGTGAAGGCCATGAACCGGGCGTTGCGCTGGATCCCCCGATGAGCGCGACCCTCCGCCGGCTCGGCTTTCTTGGGACGGTGGTCGCGGTCTACCTCTTCCTCCTCGCGCCCATCGCGATTGTGGTCATCGCCGCCTTCAACGCCGGGGAGTACCTGCGCTTTCCGCCGGAAGGGTTCTCCCTCCGCTGGTTTTGGAAGTTCTTCGCAAGCGAGCCCTTCGTCCGCGCCTTCTGGTTCAGCCTCAAGCTCGCGTCCTTCGTGACCGTGCTGAGCACCGTGCTGGGTGGTGCGGCGGCTTTCTACGTCGTGCGACACGCCGGGCGCTTCCGGGACCTTCTGCGGCTGTTCCTGGTGGCACCCCTTCAGCTTCCGGCCATCCTCACCGGGATCGCCCTGCTGATCTTCTTCTACAGCGTGGGACTTGGGACCCGGGGGATTGTGGGCTTGCTGATCGGCCACACGGTCGTCTCGATCCCCTACGTGTTCCTCATGGTGGGCGCCGTGTTGCTCCGGTTCGACCGCACCCTGGAGGAAGCCGCCCGGTCGCTGGGTGCTTCTCCCTGGACCACCTTCCGGCGGATCACGCTCCCGCTCATCCAGGGTGGGGTGATCTCCGGTGCCCTGTTCGCGTTCATCACGTCCTTCGACCAGTTCCCGATCTCGTTGCTCCTGGTGAACGTGGGGAACACAACCCTACCGATCCAGCTCTTCGACTACCTCCGGTTCTCGTTCGATCCCACGGCCGCGGCTGCCTCGACGGTGAGTGTGGCGATGAGCGTGGCCGTGGTCTGGCTCATCCACCGGCTGGTGGGGCTCGAGCAGGTGACCTGGGGAGGACCGCGGTGAGCAAAGCGCGCACCCGCGTGGGGATCGACATCGGCGGGACGTTCACGGACCTCGCGCTCGTGGACGGCGTGGGCCGGGTGTGGCGGCACAAGGTGCTCACCACGCCGCACAGCCCGGACGAGGCCGCTCTGAGGGGACTAGAGGAGCTGTGCGACCGGGCCGGCGTGCGCATGCGGTCTGTTGGCGCGGTGGTCCATGCGACGACCCTCGTGACGAACGCGCTCATCGAGCGCAAGGGAGCCAGGACGGCACTCCTCACCACCGCCGGGTTCCGGGACGTGCTGGAGATGGGCCGGGAGCAGCGGTACGACATCTACGACCTGTTCCTGCGCTTCCCAAAGCCGCTTGTACCTCGGCGCTGGCGCGTGGAGGTGGACGAGCGGATCACGCGGGATGGATCGGTCCTGAGGCCCATCGACCTCGACGGCGCGCGCAGGGTGGTGGAGCGGCTCGTGGCCGAAGGCGTCGAGGCGGTCGCGGTGGTGTTCCTGCACGCGTACCGGAACCCTGTGCACGAGCAGAGGGTGCGGGAGTTGGTCACTTCCCAGTTCCCACACTTGGTGGTGTCCGTAAGCAGCGAGGTGTGTCCGGAGATCCGGGAGTACGAGCGCACCTGCACGACGGTGTGCAACGCCTACACCCAGCCCCTCGTGGACCGGTACCTGGCGCGGATCGAGGAGGCCCTCCGGGACGTCGAGGGTCAGTTCCTCCTGTTCCTCTCTTCGGGCACGCTCGCCACCCCGGAGGTCGCGCGCCGCTTCCCCGTGCGGTTGCTGGAATCCGGCCCGGCGGCCGGAGCGCTCCTCGCGGGCCGGATCGCCTTCGAGATCGGTCGACCGGAGGCCGTCGCCTTCGACATGGGCGGCACCACGGCGAAGATCAGTCTCGTGCTCGGTGGACGGCCCCGGATCGCCCCGATGATCGAGGCTGCGCGCGTACACCGGTTCAAGCCCGGCTCTGGGATCCCGATCCGCACGCCCGTCGTGGACACCGTGGAGATCGGAGCGGGTGGCGGGTCCGTCGCCCGGATCGACGCCATGGGACTTTTGAAGGTGGGCCCCGAGAGTGCCGGGGCCGATCCTGGGCCAGCCTGCTACGGCCGGGGCGGAGAGGACCCTACGGTGACCGACGCGTGCGTCGTGCTGGGCTACTTCGACCCTGCCACGTTCCTGGGCGGTGGGATGCCGCTCGATGCCAGGGCGGCCCAGAGGGCCATCGGGCGCCTGGGCCAGGCCCTCGGCCTCGATCCGGTCCAGACCGCGTGGGGGATCTACGCGGTGGTCTGCGAGACCATGGCCCAAGCCGCGCGCCTCCACTTCGCCGAGCGCGGTCAGGATCCCAGACGCTTCACGCTGGTGGCCTTCGGCGGTGCGGGCCCGGCCTTCGCCGCACGGCTCGCGAGGCTACTCGGCATCCGGGAGGTGGTCGTGCCCCAGGGTGCCGGCGTCGCCTCGGCCCTGGGTCTGCTGGCCGCACCCCCGGGGTTCGATCAGGGCCGCTCCTTCGCCTGCGACCTGCACGACCTCGCACACCACTGGGAGACTGTCGAGGGCATTCTGCAGGAGATGGAAGAGGCAGGTCGAACGGTCGTGGTCTCCGCCGGCGCCGATCCACGGGGGATCCGGATCGAGCGCCGGGCGGAGCTGCGCTACGCGGGCCAGTTCCACGACCTGGAGGTCCCGGTTCCTCTCCCCCTTGGTCCCGCCAGCGGAGACGAGCTGAGGCACCGGTTCGAGGAGCACTACCGCACCCTCTACGGGGTCTTGCTCGACGGGTATCCGGTGCTCGCCCTGAACTGGCGCACCCTCGTCGTGGGGACATCGCCTTCGCTGAACCTGCACGGGGACAGCGCCCCTCCGCGCGGCCCGGGCCGCTTGAGCCGCCCGATCTACCTGCCTGGGGAGGGCTTCACCGAAGTCCCCGTGTACCGGCGTGAGGCGCTCCCGACGGGATCGGCCGTGGAGGGGCCCGCCGTGATCCAGGAGGACGAGGCGACGACGATCCTATGGCGGGGCGACCGCCTCTCCGTAGACCCCCATGGAAGGCTCCGGATCGCGATCGGAGGAATGCCGTGACCCCTTGGGATCCGGCCACGCTGGAGATCCTCTGGAGCCGTCTCGTGCACATCACGGACGAGTGCTGGGTCACGATCGCCCGTACGGCGTTCTCCACCATCGTGGGTGAGGCGGGCGACTTTGCCTGCGAGATCCTGGATGGGCGGGGCGAGTCCATCGCCCACTCCCCGCGCTCGATGCCCGTCTTCAACCTCACGCTCCCGCGGGCGGTGAAGGCTGTGCTGTCGGTGTTCCCGCCGGACTCGCTGGAGGACGGGGACGTCCTGATCACGAACGACCCCTGGATCTGTGCCGGCCACCTCTTCGACGTGGCGATCGTCACCCCGGTGTACCGTTCAGGCCGACTGGTGGGCCTCGTCGGCTCCATCGCCCACTGGTCGGACATCGGGGGAACCAAGGACCCGGGACACGCCCGGGAGATCTACGAGGAAGGGCTCCAGATCCCACCCCTCAAGCTGTACCGCGCGGGCCGGCTCAACGAGGACCTCGTGGCCCTCATCCGGCACAACGTCCGCAACCCCCAGATGGTCTTCGGGGACCTGCAGGCTCAGGTAGCAAGCAACCACGTGGGTGCCGAGCGCCTCCTCACGTTCATGGACGAGTATGATCTTCGGACACTTGAGCCGCTGGCGGAGGAGGTCCAGCGGCGGGCGGAGCATGCCATGCGTCGGGCGATCGGAGCCCTGCCGGACGGCACGTACCGGAGCCGGATCGAGTTCGAGCTCTTGGGGAAGCCTGCGCACCTAGGGTGCGAGGTACGGATCCGTGGAGACGAGCTCACCGTGGACTGGGTGGAGGTCCCTCCGGAGCAGCCCATCGGGGCGCTCAACTGCACGTACTCCTACACGGCCGCCCACACGGTGTACGCGCTGAAGTGTCTGCTCACGCCGGAGATCCCTTCGAACGCCGGGTGTTTCCGGCCCCTCCAGGTGCACGCGCCTGCTGGAAGTGTGCTGAACTGCCGGTACCCTGCGGCCACGAGCCAGCGCACGATGGTGGGCTGGTTCCTGGCCCCGGCCCTCTTCATGGCCCTGCAGGAGGTACTGTCCGACCGCGTCCAGGCCTTCACGGGCCTCCCGGCCTCCGTCTCCGCCTACGGGTACGATGCCGCGGGCAAACCCTTCCACGACCACATCATGTTCGGCGGAGGGCAGGGCGCGGGGCGAGCCACCGACGGCCGCTGTGCCCTCATGTTCCCAACGTCTGCCGGCAACGTCCCCGTGGAGCTGTTCGAGCAACGCACGCCGATCCTCGTGGAGCGTAAGGAGCTCATCCCCGACTCAGGAGGACCGGGAGAGCACCGGGGAGGACTCGGTCAGCGCGTGGTCCTGCGAAAACTGGAGGACGACGGCCGGCCCGTACTCCTGAACATCCTCACCCATGCCGTCGGCCGTCCGATGCCGGGGCTTATGGGTGGAGGGCCTGGCCGCGACGCGGCGGTCCGGTGCGAGGGCGCGGCACCGCTGGGCCGAGCCGGGGCGTGCATCCTCGTAGAACTCCGTGGCTCGGATCAACGGGTCACGGTGGAGACTGCAGGCGGGAGCGGGTTTGGGGATCCTGCGCGACGCGCACGGGAGGCCATCGAGCACGACCTCGCGGAGGGGTACGTGACCTCTATCTGAGCCAGCTGGCGGAGGGGGTGGGATTCGAACCCACGGGCGAGGTTTTTGCCCCGCCACGGTTTAGCAAACCGCCGCCTTGGACCGCTCGGCCACCCCTCCGGGCCGCCCTCCATGATAGGGGTCGGTTCGAACTCCCGTCAAACCTCCGCCGGCGCTCTCTAGACCTGCGCGTACCGTTCCAGGATCAGCGCGATGTGCTTGATCCCCTCCAGGTAGTCCTGGATCCGGATGTTCTCGTTCGGCGCGTGGACGTTCGCACCCGGATACCCGACCCCGGTCCCGACCGCGGGTGTGCCGAACCGGCCGCAGACCACGTCCATGGGCCCTGTGGCCGCCATCATGGGAAAGATGAGCGGCTCGCACCCGTACACCTCTTGGGCAGTCGTCGCTACCACCCGGACGATCTCCGCGTCCATCGGTGTACGGGCCGGGTCTTCGGACCCGAGGTCGGTCACCCGGATGTCACCGAACCCGTGCCGCACGAGGTGCGCGCGCAGCTTCGCGACGACGTCCTGGGCCCGCTGGTTCGGCACCAGCCGGAAGTCCACCTTGGCCCGGGCAACCTTGGGGAGGACCGTTTTGGAGCCTGGGCCGGCGTAGCCGCTTGCAAGGCCGCAGATCGTGCACGTGGGCTGGAACAGGTGCCGCTTCAACAACTCCACCCCTCGGAGCCCCAACAGGTACCGGTCGAGCCCCAGGTCCCGCAGCAGCACCTCGTCGTCCCGTGTGGCGGCGATCCGCGCGAGCTGCGCCACGTCTTCCGGTGTGGGCTCGGCCACGTCGTCGTAGAACCCCTCGATGAGGATCCGCTCGTCTTGGCCCTTGAGGGTCGCCAACGCCCAGACGAGCCGCCAGGCCGGGTTCGGCACGATGGTCCCAAGGGAGGAGTGAAGGTCGCGGACGGCCCCGCGGGCTTCCAACTCCACGTACGCGATCCCTTTCACGCCCAAGTAGAGGTTGGGGATCTCCTGGTGGTCCTTGCCTCCAGACTCCCACAGGCACCCGTCCGCCTCGAAGAGAGTGGGGTACGCCTCCGCGTACTGACGGAGGTGGGTGCTCCCGATCTCTTCCTCGCCCTCCACGAGGAACTTCACCGTCACCGGCATGCGGCCCGTGACCTCCCGCAGAGCCTGCACCGCGCACATCCGTGCCACGAGGTTCCCCTTCGTGTCGGCCGCACCCCGGCCGTAGATCTTGCCGTCCCGGACCTCGGCTCCGAAAGGGTCGCAGATCCACTCCTCCAGGGGCTCAGGCGGCTGCACGTCGTAGTGCTCGTAGATGAGCAGCGTCTTCTGCGACATCCCCCTGACCTCGCCGTACACGAGCGGTGCGGCACCCGGTAGGTGCAGCACCCGGACCTGAGCCCCGATCTCCCGGAGCATCTCCGCCACGAGCGCAGCACACGCCTCGATTCCGACCCCCTGGGCCGAGATGCTGGGCTGGCGCACGAGGCGCTGGAGGGCGGCGATGTAGGACTGGGCGTGGCGGTCGATGTAGGCGAACACCGACTTCATGGCCCCTCCTGGGATCCGACGAGGATCGCGCGGCACTGCTCCGATTGTACGACGAACTGTGGAGGACTTCCGGCCTCGCCTTGGGCGAAGCGAGCCTCCCACGGCTCGAGGGCCCGGAGGATTCGGTCCACGTCGAGCCCGCGGACGCCGGGCCGATAGGGCTCGAGCCGACTCCGCGCCCGTCGCCATAGGGTCACGGCCCCGTGACGGTTACCCTTCTCGTGGTGGTAGAAGGCTGCGGCCACCTGCACCAAACCCTGGTAGAGGGCACGGTCCCCTTCCGGAGCGGCGCGCCACAGGCCCTCGAAGTACTCGTGGCACGCGAAGAATAGACCGCAGTCGAAGAGCACAAGACCTCGGTAGAACTCATCCGGCAGCGTCGGGTGTCGGGGGTGGCGCACGAGGTGGAGGACCGCCCGGTACATCCGGAGGGCCTGAGACTGAACGTACGTCCAGAAGGGCCGGTAGGCGCGGGGGAGGGCGAGCCGGCGGCTCCCGCGCCACAGGAGCCGCCGGCCCACTAGAGGCACTAGGTCCCGCATCGAGACCCGCCAGCCGAAAGGTGCGGCGAAGGCGCGGGAGGCGGCCCGTGCCCGCGAGAGGGGGACGGCCTCGCCCGCGCGGGCCACCTCGGCATAACCCCGAAGCCAGGGGACGAACCGAGCCTCGCTCGGTGCGGAGATCGCCTCCAGCGTGAGCGCGCTCAAAGTGTGCTTGAGCCGGACGTACATCGCTCAGCGGTCGGCGGGATACCGGCCGAACACGAGCGCTGCGTTGATCCCACCGAACCCGAAGGAGTTGCTCACGATGTACCGCACGGGCGCACACCGCCCGTGGAGGGGCACGTAGTCGAGGTCACACTCCGGATCGGGCTCGATGAGGTTGATCGTGGGAGGGAGGTAGCCGTCGCGGAGGGTGAGCATGGAGATCGCCGCCTCCACCGCACCGGCCGCACCCAGCGGATGGCCGTGCATGGACTTGGTCCCGCTCACCGGGATCCTGTACGCCCGTTCCCCGAACACCATCTTGATCACGCGGGTCTCGGTGGCGTCGTTGAGCGGTGTACTGGAGGCGTGGGCGTTGATGTGGTCGACCTCCTCGGCCGCAACTTCAGCGTCCTGGAGCGCCAGGCGCATCGCCCGGGCCGCCTGGTGCCCTGACGGGAGCGGGGCGGTCATGTGGTAGGCGTCGTTCGTGCTCCCGTACCCTAAGACCTCCCCGTAGATGCGGGCACCCCGCGCGAGGGCATGCTCGAGCCGCTCCAGGAGGAGGATCGCCGCACCCTCGGCCATCACGAAGCCGTCCCGGTGGCGGTCAAAGGGACGGGAAGCGCCCTCGGGGTCGTCGTTGCGGGCGGACATCGCCCGGATGAGGTCGAAGGCCCCGAAGATGAGGGGGGTGAGGGGGACCTCCACCCCACCCGCCAGCATGAGGTCCACCTCGCCGTCCCGCACAAGGCGCATCGCCTCCCCGACGGCGATGGCGCCCGAAGCGCAGGAGTCGGAGTTGGCGCTCGTGGGCCCCGTGATCCCGAGGTCGATGGCGATGTTGCACGAGGCGGCCCCGCCGAACACCGCCAGCGCCAGGGTCGGCCGCACCCGCCGGATGCCTCCCTGAAGGTACACACAGTGCTGCTCCTCGGCAAACGCAGCACCGCCAAGCGCGGTCCCGATGAACACGCCGATCCGGTCCCGGTCCACGGATTCCAGGTCCAGGCCCCCATCCGCCACCGCCTGCCGCGCGCACACCACTGCGAACTGCGCGAACCGGTCCAGGCGCCTGGCCTGCTTGGGCTCCAGGAACGCCGAGGGATCGAAGTCCACCTCCGCGGCCACTTGACTGTGGTACGCCGAAGGATCGAACCGCCGGATGCGCCGCACGCCCGAGCGGCCCTGCCGGATCCCCTCAGCCAGCCCCTCCACACCGATCCCGATGGGCGTGATGGCACCGATCCCCGTCACCACCACCCGGTGCCTCATGCTCCCTCACCTGCCCGCCGCTCCGCCTCCTCCTTCACCGCCTGGAGCGTCCTGCGCGCGATGGGATCCAGGAAGATCGGTCCTATGATCCGGTCGCTCGCGAGCCGTCCTACGACCGGCCAGGGCAGGACGAAGTCGTGCACGAGGATGACCTCCGTCCCGCTGCGCACCGGCTCGAAGCGCCACTCCACCGTCATCCCCCGCGTGATGCCGCCGATATGCCGGAAGCTGAGCCGCCACGGTGCCTCGCGCTCCTGAACGGCCACCCACCGCGCGGGCCAGCCCCGGATCCGACCGCCCATGGTGAAGGTGAGCCGGTCCGGCTCCCGCTCCAGCACCCGGCACCACCGGTACGCCCGCACGAGCTGCGGCCAGTGCTCGACATCCCGGGCTACTTCGAACACAACCTCGCGGGGTGCCCGGACCCAAACGGTGTGCTCCAGGTGCACGGTCACGCTCCCACCCGCAGCAGGTCACCCAGCCACCGCAGGCCCCACGCGATCCTCCCCTGCGGGGCGTCGTTGAGGGCGCCCAGAAGATGCGACCCGAGTTCGGGGTGCGCTGCCACCTTCCGTACGAACCACGCCGCAAGCCAGCGCCTGCGGGCACCCCACACGAGCAGGCGATCCAGATCCGTGAGACGTGCGAACATCGCGCGCCAGGTCCTGTCGTACTCTCCGAGGACGCGGGGGTCTCCCGTCGTGAGCGCGGTGTGGGCGAACTCGGAGGCAGTCTCAGCACTCTGAAGTGCCAAGAAGATCCCCCGACCCGTCATCGGGTCAACGGTGCCCGCCGCGTCCCCCGCAAGAAGCAGACCCTCTGCGGCCATACGGCGCGGGGCGTAGCCCAGCGGGCCGGCACACACGA
>Ga0101945_1000160_pt1 | contig 148040 bp, 140 predicted proteins | sample DewCreD2012metaG_2_FD_75246 | JGI IMG/M metagenome (GOLD analysis project Ga0101945, IMG submission 75246) | Hot spring sediment bacterial and archeal communities from British Columbia, Canada, to study Microbial Dark Matter (Phase II) - Dewar... ... | reverse complement strand
GGCGCAGACGGCGGGGTACGCGCTAGTCCTTTCCCACCGCTCGGGCGAGACAGAGGACACCACCATCGCCGACCTGGCGGTGGCGACGGGTGCCGGGCAGATCAAGACCGGCGCCCCGTCGCGGGGCGAGCGCGTGGCCAAGTACAACCAGCTCCTGCGCATCGAGGAGGCTCTGGGCCCCGACGCCGAATTCGCCGGGCGGCGTGGGCTGAGGGTCCCCGCCTGACCCGGCAGCGCAGGACCCTTCCCCCGGTATCGTCCGACCCTAAGCAGGATTCCCCATGTATCCGTCCAACTCTAGGAGACGCCAATGCCGGAGCTTCCTTCGTCCCGCCGCCCCTTCATCCCCCCGGCGCCGCGCCACCGCTCCGCCCGCTGGATCGTACCTCTGCTCGCCCTGGTCGTGGCAGGGGTCCTGCTGCGCGCCTACGTGCCAACCACCCTGGCCGCCTACCGGCTGCGCCGCGAGGCGGCGCGTCTTGAGCGCCAGGTGCAGACCCTGCGCCGGGAGAACGCGCAACTGCGCGAAGAGATCCGCCGGCTGCACACCCCGGTCTATATCGAGCGGCTGGCCCGCGAACAGTTGGGCCTGGTCAAGCCAGGAGAGATCCCGGTGATCCTCCTGCGGCCCACCCCCTCGCCCAAGCCAGCACCGTGAGCGCGTCGCCGGCCCTCTCCCGCCGGAGTCAGGTCCCGCCGGTCCGCCCGTTTGGTCGGCGCGCACACATCAGCCGCCCGATTGACACCTCCTGGGTCCCTGCATATAATGCGCTTGCCCAACTTCCAGGTGTCCACGCGGAGGAGGCCAGATACCGCCCCAGATGAGCGTTGAAGTCGGCACTATCGTCGAAGGGACCGTCGTCAAGATCACGCACTACGGGGCCTTCGTGGAGTTGCCCGACGGCAAGAGCGGCCTCGTCCACATCTCCGAGATCGCCGACACCTACGTCAAGGACGTCAAGGACTACCTGAAGGAGCAGGAGCGCGTCCGCGTCAAAATCCTTGGCGTCAACGAGAAGGGTAAGCTCGACCTCTCCGTGAAGCAGGCCCTCTCCCCCGAGGAGCGTGCCGCCCGCGCCCGGGCTCGCAGCTCCTTCGAGGACAAGCTCAAAGCCTTCATGAAGGAGTCCGAGGAGCGCCTCCTGGACCTAAAGCGCAACACCGAGGCCAAGCGCGGCGGCCGCCGCCGGAAGTAGGTCCCCCGCTTACTGGCCCCGCCGGGCCAATGCAGCCAGCACGCGGGCGGGCGTCATCGGCAGTTCGGCGAGCTCGGCCCCGGTGGCGTCGGCGATGGCGCTGGCCACCGCCGCGGCGCCGGCGATCACCGGCGGTTCCCCCACCCCTTTGGCCCCGAAGGGGCCTTCCGCCGAGGGCACCTCGACCAGCACCGCCTCCAGCGGGGCCACCGTCGTGGCCCGGGGGAGGGCGTAGTCGGCGAAGGTACTGGAAAGCAGAGTCCCGGTCGCATCGTAGGCCAGCCCTTCCAGCAGAGCCCAGCCGGTGGCCTGCGCCGCGCCCCCGAAGATCTGTTCCTCCACCACCGCGGGATTGATGGCAAACCCCACGTCCTGGACGACCACCTGCCGCTCCATGCGGACCACGCCGGTCTCCCGGTCGACAGTCACCTTGACCAGGTGCGCCGCGAAACCCGGAGACTGCCGTGGGGCGGCCACCGCACCGCGGCCGAACACCGGCGGGTACCTGGCACCAAAGCGCATCGACCGCTCGGCGACCTCGTCCAGGTCCATCCCACGAGAGGGCACCCCGCGCACCCGCACCTGTCCCTCAGCGATCTCCAAGTCGTCCTCCCGCGCCTCCAGCTCCCTGGCGGCGATGGCGAGGATCTGCCGCCGCGCGTCCTCCGCTGCCAGACGCACCGCCTGCCCCACGGTATACAGGGTCTTGCTGCCCGCAGACATGCCCGCGTAGGGAGCCTGGTCGGTGTCGGCTGCAACCACACGTACCCGCTCCACCGGAACCCCCAGAACCTCTGCGGCGATCTGAGCCATGGACGTAAAGGTGCCGGTGAGGTCCACTGCACCCACCACGACCTGGAACGTGCCATCGGTGTTGGCGCGCACGCAGGCGCTGGCCGACTCCACTCCCCCGGTCCACCCGCCCACCGCCACCCCCACGCCGTTGCCGGGACGCCGGTCCCGCCAGATGGGGTGCTCCCGGACCTTCTCCAGGACTTGGCGCAGGCCGATCCGCGGCCAGGGGCGCCCGGAGGGCTGCGGGTCGCCCTCCGCCGAGGCGTTCTGCAGCCGCAGGTCGATGGGGTCGCGGCCGAGCCGCCGGGCCAGGCGGTCCATCATCCCCTCGATGGCGAAGGTGGCCTGGGGCGCCCCGGGGGCGCGGTAGGCGCCTACCGGCGGCAGGTGGGTCATGACGTCGAAACCTTCGACGAGCAGGTGGGGGACCTTGTAGTACCCGCCGAGCAGCGTCCCCGCGATGGCGGCGGTGCTGCCGGGCTCCGCGCCGCAGTCGAAGACCAGGCGCGCCTGCAACGCCAGGAGCGTCCCGTCCCGCCTCGCACCAATGCGCACGGTGATCGCGGCTGCCGGCGCCACGTTGGCCACCAGGAAGTCGTCGCGCCGCGGCAGCACCAGCCGCACCGGCCTACGCACCGCCAGCGCCAGGGCCGCGGTCAGTCCCTGGGTGAAGAGGATCTTGCTGCCGAAGCCGCCGCCGATGGCCATGGGTACCACCCGCACCTGCTGCTCGGGCAGCCCCAGCAGGTCACACACCTGCGCCCGGACATAGAAGATGCCCTGCGTAGCCGTGTAGATGGTTACCCCACTGCGGACGAGGTCGGGCACGGCCACGGTGGCGTGCGGCTCCAGGTACCCCTGGTAGACGCGGGCGGTGCGGAAGGTCTCCTCAAGGACCACCTCCGCCTCCTGGAACCCCCGGGCAACGTCCCCCCGGGCATAGCGGACCACGCCCGTCGCGTTGCGCGGTCGTTGTTCCCTGACCTCCTGCACCGCCACCGCGGCATGCCCGCCGACCTGACCGTCCCCCCCCACCGCCTGAGGGTTGACCAGTGGGGCGTCGGGCCGCATGGCCTCTTCCGGGTCCAGCACCGCAGGAAGCACTTCGTACCTCACCGCTTTCGCCAGCGCCTCCACACCATCCGCGGCCGCCGCCTCGCTCTCCGCTAAGACCGCGGCCACCGGATGCCCGGCGAACCGCGCCTCGCCCTCGGCCAGCAGCAGGTGCTCCTCGCGGGAGGCCCCCGCGGCCAGCGGCAGGTCGTCGGCCAGGAGGACGGCGGTGACGCCGGGGATGGCCAGGGCCGCGTCCCGGTCCACTCTCAGGATGCGCGCGTGCGCATGCGGCGAGAGGAGCAGCCGGGCGTGGAGCATCCCGGGCAGGCGCAGGTCCTCAGTGTAGCGGACGGCCGCCGTTACCTTCTCCTTGCCGTCTGCCCGCGGCATGCTCCGCCCCACTTGCGTGTTCATGGCTCGTCCTCCCCGGGCCCCTGCCTCCGCACGTGCCGCGCTAGGCCTCGATCCCCAGCAGCGCGGCCACGTCTTCGAAGGTCCGCCAGGTGATGTCGTCCCGCTGCAGGCGGCGGGAGGACTCGGCGATGCCGGCCTGCGCCTCCAGCGCCCGCAGCTGCTCGTCCATCCGCTCCAGGAGGTTCCGCAAGCCGACGGCCAGCCCCTTTGGCGGAAGGTGCTGCAGCGCGCCACGCACGCGCTCCAGCGCCTCCACCTCGTACTGCCGTGCCAGACGGTCCAGCTCCAGGGCCTCGGCCCGGGAGAAGGCCACCAGGCTGCGCCGCTCCTCCAGCGCCTGCAGCACGGCCCGCCGCACCTCCCGCAGAAGCGCCTCTTCCACGACCTAAGACCCGCCGCCGGCCAGGTGGGGGATGCGCACCTCCTGGTCGCGGTACTGAAGCTGGTAGAGCTTGGTGTAGATTCCGCCGCGCGCCAGAAGCTCCTGGTGACGCCCCTCCTCCACGATGCGGCCCTTGTGCAGCACCAGGATGCGATCCACGTGCTGGATGGTGGAGAGGCGATGGGCGATGATGATCGACGTGCGGCCGCGCAGCACCTTCTGCAACGCCTCCTGGATGAGGATCTCCGTCTCCACGTCCACGCTGCTGGTGGCCTCGTCCAGCACCAGGAGGATCTCCGGGTTGTGGGCGATGGCCCGGGCGAAGGCGATGAGCTGCTTCTGCCCCACCGAGAGCGTCGCGCCGCGCTCCTTCACCTCGGTGCGGTAGCCCGCGGGCAGGCGGTCGATGAAGCGGTGCGCGTTGACAAACTGCGCCGCACGGCGCACCTCCTCGTCGGAGATATCCGTGTTGCCCAGGCGGATGTTGTCCTCCACCGTACCGGAGAATAGGAAGACGTCCTGCAAGACCAGTCCGATGTGCCGCCGCAGGTCGCGTTGCGCGTACCGGCGCACGTCCACCCCGTCCACCAGCACCTCTCCCCGCTGGGGGTCGTAGAAGCGGCAGATCAGGTTGATGATGGATGACTTCCCGGCGCCGGTGTGCCCGACGAAGGCCACGCTCTCCCCCGGGCGGATGTGAAAGGAGATGTCCCTGAGCACCCAGTCAGGCGCGCCGTCTTCGGAGGGGGCGTAGGCGAACCACACGTGGCGGAACTCGATCTCCCCGCGCACCCGCTCCAAGGGCAGGGGGCTGGGAGGGTCCTCCACCTCCACGGACTCGTCCAGCAGGCGGAAGATCCGCTCCGAGGAGGCCATGGCCGCCTGCAGGATGTTGTATTTCTCCGCCAGCTCCTCGATGGGCTCGAAGAAGCGCTGCGCGTACTGGATGAAGGCCACCAGCAGGCCGATGGTGACCGAGGCTCGGAAGACCCCTCCTCCGAAGACCAGGATGAGGGCGATGGCCAGGGCGCTGATCACCCCCACCGAGGGGTGGAATAGGGCGAAGGCGCGCAGGCCGCGCAGGTGCCAGCCCAGCAGCTCCCGGTTCAGTGCGTCGAACTGCTGGAAGTTCCGCCTCTCCCGGTTGAAGAGCTGCACGATGGCCATGCCCGTGATGTTCTCGTTGAGGTAGGCGTTGATCCGGGCCAGCCGCGTACGCACCGCTCGGTAGGTCTCCCGCGCCTGCACCCGAAACAGGACGGTGGCCAGCATGATCAGGGGAATGACGGTAAAGGTGATGAGCGCCAGGCGCCACTCCAGCAGCAGCATCACCACCACAATACCCACCAGGGTGATCAGGTCGCCGAAGATGCCCACCACGCCCTGGGTGATCATCTCGTTGAGAGCGTCGATGTCGTTGGTGATGCGCGTGACCAGCCGGCCCACGGGGGTGCGGGTGTAGAAGCCAATGGAGAGGCGCTGCAGGTGACTGAATAGGGCCAGGCGTAGGTCGTACATCGCCCGCTGGCCCACCAGCTGCATGAGGTAGCTCTGCAGGTAGCGGAAGGCAAACCCCGCCAGGAGGATGGCCACGTACAGGGCGGTGAGGGTTCCCAGGCCGGCCAGGCGTCCCGGGGTGATGTGCCGGTCGATACCCAGACGTACCAGATACGGGCCGGCCAGGGCGGCGGCGGAACTGAGCAGCAACAGCAGCACGGAGAGCCCCACCAGACGCCAGTAGGGCCGCACGTATCCCAGGAGCCGGCGCATCAGCCGGCCGTCGTAGGCCTTCCCCAGGATCTCCTCTTCCTGCAGGTAGACCGACACGCTACTGCTCCGCTTCCAGCTCCTCCTGGAGGAGCTGCTTGCGGTAGAGGTCGGCGTACAGACCCCCCCGCGCCAGCAGTTCCTCGTGGGTCCCTCGCTCCACGATGCGTCCCTCGTCCAGCACGACGATCTGGTCCGCGTGGCGCACGGTGGAGATGCGGTGAGAGATGAGGATGCTCGTGCGCGTGGCCAGGACCCCGCGCAGCCGCTCCAGGATCTGGGCCTCGGTGTGGGTGTCCACGCTGGAGAGGGCGTCGTCCAGGATGAGGATGGCGGGGTCGCGAGCCAGCGCCCGGGCCAGGGTCGCCCGCTGCTTCTGTCCTCCCGACAGCGTAACCCCCCGCTCGCCCACCATGGTGCTGTAGCCCTGGGGGAACTCCGCCACCTCCGCCGCCAGCTGCGCCACCTCCGCCGCCGCCAGGACACGCCGCCCGTCGGCGGACTCCAGGCCGAAGCCCAGGTTCTGCTCGATGGTCTCGGAGAAGAGGAAGGGCTCCTGGGGGACGAAGCCGATGGCCCGCCGCAGTAGGGCCAGCGGCAGGCGCCGGTTGTCCACCCCGTCGATCAGGACCTGGCCCTCGGTGGGATCGAAGAGGCGGGCGATCAGGCTGACCAGGGTGCTCTTCCCGCTGCCTGTCGGCCCTACCACCGCCACCGTGCTCCCCGCGGGGATGCGCAGAGAGATGCCGCGCAGCACCGGCTTTCCGTCGTAGGCGAAGGAGACGTCGCGGAACTCGATCTCCCCTCGGATGGCCCGCAACGGATGCGGGTCGGGGTGGTCGGCGATGGCGGGGCGCACGTTGAGGATCTCGTCTAGCCGGCCCATGGACGCCATCCCCTGCTGGATCAGGTTGGTCACCCACCCCAGGGCGATCATCGGCCAGGCCAGCTGCCCCAGGTAGGCGTAGAACTGCACCAGGGTGCCCACCGTGATCCGGCCCTGCACCACTGCCAGACCTCCCTGCCACAGGAGGACGGCCGCGGCCACGCCCAGGATCAAGGTCATCGACGGCCACAGCGCACCCTGCACCACCATCAGCCGCAGGTTCCTCCGTATGAACTCACGACCGAGCCGGGCGAAGTCGGCGATCTCATAGGGCTCCTGGGCGAAGGCCTTGACCACGCGGATGCCGGAGAAGTTCTCCTGCGCCCGGGCCGAGAGGGTGCTGAACTGCTCCTGCACCTGCTGGAAGCGGTGGTGGATCTGCCGCCCGAGGAGGAAGAAGCTCACGGCGACTAGCGGCATTATGGCGCCCACCCAAAGCGCCAGGCGGGGGTCCAGCCGGACCATCCACCCGCCCACCAGCACCAGCATCACCGGGGTGTTCACGGCGTACATGATCCCCGGCCCGGCCAGCCGCTGTACCGCGTGCAGGTCGTTGATAGCGCGGGCCATCAGGTCACCGGTGCGGGTGTGCTGGAAGAAGGCCAGGTGCAGGCGCTGCAGGTGGGCAAAGTAGGCGTTGCGTAGTTCGTACTCGATACGTCGGGAGGCGCCAATGATGCTGGTCCGCCAGAAGAAGCGGATGGCCGCCGCCAGCAAGGCCAGGCCCACGTAGGCGGCGGCCATCCCCAGCAGTGCCGAAAGGGAGACCCCGGCGCGGATGCCGTCCACGGCACGCCGCAACACGGCGGGGGCCAGGAGTGCCACGCCGGTGGCCACCACGCCCAGGACGAAGCCCTTGGCGTACTCCCACCGGTGTCTGAAGATGTAGCCGCGCAGGCGTGGGCTGATCATGGGGTCGGCGGGCAGACCACTCCCCGCTTCACGAGGAAGAGCGGACAAGCTGCAGTACGAAGGGGTTGGTGGCCCGCTCCCGGCCCACCGTCGTGGGTGGGCCGTGCCCGGGGTAGAGGACGGTCTCGTCGGGCAGCGGCAGGATATGCCGAGCTATGGAGGCCAGCAGCTGCGCCCCGTCTCCGCCGGGCAGATCGGTGCGGCCGATGCTGCCGGCGAAGATAACGTCGCCGACGAAGGCTGCGCCCTCCCCAAGGAGGATCAAGTGCCCCGGGCTGTGCCCGGGAGCGTGGAGGACACGTAACGTCAGCGCGCCCGCGGTCAGATCCTCCCCCTCCTGCAACCAGCGGTCGGTGGGAGGCGGCGCTTCCACGTAGAAGCCGAAGATCTGCGCCCGCACCGCAGATCCCTCCAGCGTCTCCCGCTCCTCCCTCAGGGCGAGGAAAGGGAGGCCCGTGGCATCGCGGATGGCACGGACCGCGCCCACGTGGTCGAAGTGGCCGTGCGTGGCCACGATCAACTCGGGGACAAGCTCCAGGCGGCGCAGGCGGGCGAGGATGCGGTCCGGCTCATCCCCGGGGTCGATGATCAGCGCCCGGCGGGTCTGGGCGTCCGCGACCAGATAGCAGTTGGCCTGCAGAGGTCCCACGGGGAGGAGATCCACCAGCATGCCGCCAGCGCCTACCACCCGGCCTTGGCCAGCGGGAAATGGCCGAGGTAGGAACGCGCCTGCCGGAGGCGCTCCGCCAGGCGGTCGGGCCATCCCTCCCCGTCGATGTCCGCCACAGGCATGAAGAGAAGGGCGTTGGCTCGTCCCAGGCGGATGCCGAACTCCACGCCGGGGTAGGGAGCATCCACCCAGCGCACCGATGGAACATCCAGGGTGACCTCGGGGGCGACGGCGGTCAGCGCGGAGCGGAGTCGGCGGCGCGCCTCCTGGGCGGAGAGGGCCATCAGGGATTCAGCGCAGGGCGGCGACGGCGTACTCGTTAAGCGCCGCGCGGCAGGCGTCCTCCGGCGTCGACCCCGTGGCCAGGACGTCCACAACCTGATTGCCGCGCACCAGCAGCACGGCGAAGACGGGCGTGCCGTCCTTGAGACGCAGCCCGAGCGCCACCGTATCCCCCGACGCTCTCGTCTTCTGCAGGTCAACCAGCAGTCGCGCCAGCTCCGACATCGCACCAATATTATACCCGGCAGGCGGCCAGATCGGCCGCACCGGAAGCAGGGAGACGGACGGCCTGTCGGACGTTCAGCGCTGCTGCAGCCGGCTGATGAAGCTCTCGATAGGAATAGCCGTCAGCGTCACGATGCGCACGCTGCCCCGCGCGCCCAGTTCCACCGACACCCGGGCGACAGTGTCGCTGTCGGGTGCCTCCACGATGTTGACGAAGTCATAAGGTCCCAGCACCGCGTACTGCTGGAGGACCTTCACCCCCATGGCCTCGATCTCCCGGTTCACCTCCCTGATCCGGGCGGGGTTCTTCAAAAGCGTCTCCGCGCCGCTTTCGGTCAGCGTGCTCAGCATGATGTACGTGCCCACCCTGCCCACCTCCCTGGTCGATCTGTGCCCTCTTCCTCGCCCCCGGTGGCCAGTTCTTCGCGTCCGGGGCCCGGCCTCCTGTGGAGCGCCCGCACTTCAGCAAGGTCACCTGGATGACTTCAGCATTGCTGAATATATCGGGTGCGAAAGGAAGGAACTTCAGCGAGTCTGTCGAACGGGCCCATGACGGGGCTGGCCGGGTGGGGTCCTCCCCTTCCCGAGGGGCGCACCCGGGAGGTCTAAAAACCATACCTCCTGTCGATAACAAGGGTGCAGACCACTCGGGGAGGTTGATGATGAGGAGGATCCTTGCCGCGCTTCTCCTGGCGCTGACCCTGGGAGTTCTCGTCCCCGCCGCAGGTCCGGCGTTCGCCGGCAGGGGGGACGTCGACTCCTTCGGCTCTACCAGGAACTAGCGCGGGCATATCCCGCACCTGAGGCTTCGACCCGGGCCGGCCCGGCTCAGAGCGCCCGCGGGGGTGGAGCGTGACGCTGGGGGCCAGGATCCGGGAGCTGCGGCGCGCCAGGGGGCTGACGCAACGGGCCCTGGCGGGGGCCGACCTGTCGGAGAGCTTCATCAGCATGCTGGAGCACGACAAGGTCCGGCCTTCGGTAGGCTCGCTGCGTCTCCTGGCCGACCGGCTGCGCGTCCCGCTTTCCGCCCTGATTGACGATAGGCCTCGCCCAGACGAGGCCGACGCTCTCCTGCGCCACGGCGACGTTCTCCTCCGGCAGCACCGCTTCACCCCCGCCATGGAGCACTATCAGGCCGCTCAGGCACTGGCCGAACGGCTGGGCGACCCGCAGCGCCTCGCGGAGGTCCACCTGGGCATGGGGCAGGCGCTGCTCGGGGTCAGGCAGTTCGACCTGGCCGAACACCACCTTGAACAGGCTGGACGCTACGCGCAGGAGACGGGGGATTTGCGCCTGCGGGCCCTGGTGGCCCAGGCGCGGGGTCTACTGGCCATCCGGCAGCGGCGTTTCTCCGCGGCCCGGCCGTACCTGACAGAGGCTCTGAACCTGATCCGGCAGACCTCGCCCCCGGACCGGCGTCTAGAGGCGGTGATACTCACCAACCTCGGCCGCGTGTACGTCAATCTGGCCCTGCCGCTGCAGGCTCTGGAGTGCTTCCAGGCGGCCCGACCGCTGCTGGAGGCGGCCTCCGATCCCATGGGCCTGGCCACGCTGCAGGTCAACAGCGGGATGGCTTACGCTCAACAGCGCGCCTTCGAAGAGGCGGCCCGGGAGTTCCGCCAAGCGGCGGAGTTCCTATTGGTGCAGGAGAACCTGCAGCTTCTCGGCGCGGTGAAGCGCAACCTGGCCATGCTCCTGCTGGACCGAGGGGATGCGGCAGGGGCGGAGCCGCTCCTGCGCCAGAGCCTGGCCATCGCCCGGCAGCTCGCCGACGACGCAGGGCAGGCGCACACGCTGACCGAACTCGCCCGCGCCGCGCTGGCGCAGAACAGGGTGGCGGAGGCGGAGGACCTGGCCCGCGAGGCCAGGCGGCTGGCCGGGCAGGTCGATGACCCTGCGGAGGCAGCCCTGGCGGTCATGGTCCTTGCGGCGGCAGCACACCGGCGGCAGCGGCTGGAAGAGGCCGCTGCCTGGTACCGTGAGGCCGCCGATGCATTTTGGAGCCTGGAGATGTTCAGAGAGGCCGGCGACGCCCTGCGCGAGCTAGGCTTCGTCTACCTGGATGCAGGAAGGGAGGGAGAGGCCGCACACGCCTTCGCCCGCGCCTTCACTGCGCAGAAGGCGCTGGCGGCCGCACAGCCATGAGGACCGCCACACCCCGGACGTCCAGCACGCCGGAGACGATGCTCCGCGAGCTGGCCCGCCTCAGCGTGCAGGCCAGTCCCTCGCGGCAGTTGCCGCACCCAGACGGACTGCTGCAGGAGGTCCTGGCAGAGGTGGACGTCGAGGGCACCACCTACCGCCTCTCCCGCCTCCGCCGGCGCCCGCGGACAGTGGACCTGACGCCGCGTGAGTTGGAGATCGCCCGCCTGGTGGCCAAGGGGCTGCCTACCAAGGCCATCGGCGCCATGCTCGGTATCAGCGGGTGGACGGTGTTAACCCACCTGCGCCGCGTCTTCGCCCGGCTGGGCGTACACAGCCGGACCGCCATGGTGAAGCGGCTCAGCGACGAGGGCCTGATCTAGTAGATCACGTTTAGCAGCAGGAAGACCACGACCCCCAAGGCCAGGCTCACCGACCACAGGAGCACCGCCCAGCGTCCGACCCGGGGGTGGGCTGTGCGGGCGACCTCCGGGGCGGGCGTGCCCAGCCCCACCAGCAGGTTGTAGACGACCAGCGGCACGGAGAGGACCGACAGGAGGATGTGCACGAAAAGGACCGGGAGGTAAATGTAGGCGCGCACCTCCGCCGGCCCGGGAAACGCCTTCGTCCCCCCCAGCGCCACCCTCGTGACGTAGAGGAGGAGAAAGATTGAGATGCAGGACGCAGCCGCCAGCATGGCGCGGCGGTGGGTGCGCAGGCGGCCGGCGCGGATGGCCCGCCATCCCGCAAGCAACAGGAGCAGCGCCGCGGCGTTGGTCCCGGCGATGACGAAAGGCGCCACGCTCAGGGCGGAGAGCAAGACGGGCGGCAGATGGTCGGGCGGTTTCCTGGAGAGAACTGCCCCCAGCACCCCGTAGACGGCCAGAGTGAGGAGGGCCGTACGCGCAGACGGCGAGCGCACGGAGGGCTAGGGGCGGAGGAGGAAGACGTTCAGGGCGTCCCGGGCCACCCCGGCGAAGAGCAACACCACCAGGACCAGCGGTACCACCACCACGAAGACCAGGTTCAGCCGCTCGTAGCGCAGGTGCATGAAGTAGGCGGCGATGAGGCTGGCCTTGAGCAGCGCCAGGACCACCAGGAGGGCCACCAGTAGGCCCCGGGGCAGACCGGCCAAAACGACCCCGATCTCCAGCACCGTGATGACGAGCAGCCACAGCCAGGTCAACACGTAGACCCGGTACCAGGCCCCGCCCTCTGCCCTCTCCTCCTCTGCCATGACCGCCTCCTCGCCTGCGCCGCCTATACCAGGTATAGCAGGGTAAAGATAAAGACCCAGACCAGATCGACGAAGTGCCAGTAGAGCCCGGCGACCTCGATGCTCTCCGCCGAGGCCCGCCCGCGTCCAGCCTGCACCGCCTTCACCAGCAGGTAGAGCACCCCGCTGGTGACATGGCCGCCGTGAAAGCCTGTGGTGACAAAGAAAGTGGCGGGGAACATGGCAGGGAGGTCGCCAGCCCGGTGGCCGACGAACCCCGTCAGGCGGGCCCCCTCCCGGATGAAGCTTGTCCACTCAAAGGCCTGCATCCCCAGAAAAAGCAACCCCCCCAGAATGGTCAACCACAGGAAGCGGGCCGCCGCACCCCAGGCGCCCCGCCGCGCCGCAGCCACGGCCATGGCCATAGTGGCGCTGCTGCAGATGAGGATGAACGTCATCGGGCCTACAACCGCGGTGATGTTGAAAAAGTCGGCCTGCCGGGGCCAGGTGCCGGCGGTGAGGCGCACGGCCCCGTAGCCGGTGAGCAGCGCGGCGAAGGTGAAGGCATCCGAAAGCAGGAAGAGCCACATCATCAGCTTCGTCCAGGAGACGCCAAAGGGAGACTCCCCGCCGCCCCACGCCGATGTGGTGCTGCCCTGCCGCCGGCTGACCTGCATGGCCTCGCTCATTCCACTGCTCCTATGCCTTTAGGATGAAGAACACGTAGAGCCACAGCGCGGTGAGGAAGTGCCAGTAGATGGCCACGTTAGGAAGCAGCGCAGCCCCCGGGTCGGACCAAGCTGTCGCTGAACTCCACGCGGTCGCGCCCGCTGTCCTCCTTGCGCTCACGATCCCCGTCACGCCCACCGCCGGCTGCGTCCCCGTCAGGCGGTACAGCGCGTACCCCAGTCCCCCCAGGCCGCCCAGGAGATGGACCCCGTGGACTGCGGTAAGCAGGTAGAAGAAGGCGCTGTGGGGGCCCGAGGCCAGGAAGACTTCCGCCGCCACCAGCTCCCGCCAGGCGGCGACCTGTCCCAGCAGGAAGGCGGCGCCCAGCAGCACGGTCACGCCCAACCACATGCGCGTGCCGCCCGCGTCCCCGCGGCGCCAGTGCCGCAGCGCCCCCTCCAGGACGGCACTGCTGGCCACCAGCAGTCCGCTGTTCACCCACAGCAGCGGCGGCAGCGCCACCGGCGTCCAGTCCGGGGCGGTCCGCCGCGCGGCGTAGGAGACGGTGAAGGCGACAAAAAGCATGGTCACCGCGGCGAGGAACACCCACATCCCCACTCGCGCCGTGGCGGCCGCCGGGGCCTCTTCCTGCCCCCATCCCTCGCCGTGGTCGCCGGGCGGCCCGGAGCCGTCCCCCCCGCCCTGCCGCCTGCCCGGCACCTCGGCCGGTGCCAGCATCCGCTGTGCCATGGGTCCTCCGCTACCTCCCATGCTGCTCGTCGCCGCCGGAGCCCGCGGGCTCCCCGCCCACGGGGACGGCCAGAGGTGCCGCCTGCGGGAGGAAGTCCTCCGCGGCGCCGGGCGGGCTGTAGTCGTAGGCCCAGCGGTGCACCACCGGCAGGGCCGGGCCCCAGTTGCCGTGCGGCGGAGGCGAAGGCGTGGTCCACTCCAGGGTGGTCGCTCCCCAGGGGTTGCGCTCCGCCCGTGCACCGCGGAAGAGGGAGCGAAAGAAGTTGTAGAGGAAGATGAATTGCGCGGCGAAGAGGACGAACGCCGCCAGGGAGACGAAGACGTTCAACGGGGCCAGCCCCTGCAGGTGGGCGTAGAGCTGCGGGGAGTAGATGCGGCGCATCATCCCCATGAAGCCGGCGTAGTGCATGGGAAAGAAGGTGGCGTAGATGCCAGCGAAGGTCAGCCAGAAGTGCCACCGCCCCAGGCGCTCATCGAGCATCCGACCGAACATCTTGGGGAACCAGTAGTACGTCCCGGCGAAGGCGGCGAAGATGGCGGCGCTGGCCATGACGAAGTGGAAGTGGGCTACCACGAAGAAGGTGTCATGGAAGTAGATGTCCACAGGCGGCTGCGCCAGGACGATGCCGGTGAGGCCTCCGGTGACGAAGAGGGAGAGGAAGCCCAGGGCAAATAGCATGGCGCTGGTAAAGCGGATCTTCCCCCGCCACAGGGTGGCCAGCCAGTTGAAGGTCTTGATGGCCGAGGGTACGGCGATGACCAGCGTGGTGGTCATGAAGGCGGTACCGAGCAGTGGGTGCATGCCGCTGGTGTACATGTGGTGTCCCCAGACCAGGAAGGAGAGGAAGGCGATGGCCACGATGGAGCCCACCATGAAGCGGTAGCCGAAGATGGGTTTGCGCGCGTTGTTGGCCAGGATGTCGGAGACCATGCCCATGGGGGGGAGGATCAATACGTACACCTCCGGGTGGCCGAGGAACCAGAAGAGGTGCTGCCAGAGCAGCGGGTTGCCCCCGGCATGGTCGACCGGCGTCGTCCCCACCACCAGCCCGGCGGGGATGAAGAAGCTCGTACCTCCCAGCCGGTCGAATAGCAGCATGATGGCCGCGGCCAGCAGCACGGGGAACGCCAGCAGGGCGAGGATGGCCGTTACGAAGAGCGCCCAGACGGTCAGCGGGAGGCGGAGCATGGACATCCCCCGGGTGCGCAGCTGCAGCACCGTGGTGATGTAGTTCAGCGAGCCGAAGAGGAAGGCGACGATGAGGATGGCCAGGGCGACCAGCCACAGCGTCTGGCCCGGTCCCGATCCGGGCGCCGCCTGGGGAAGCGCTGACAGCGGCGGGTAAGCCGTCCACCCGCCGCCGGCTGCCCCGCCGGAGACGAAGAAGGAGGCCAACAGGACCACGATCGCCGGCGGGTAGAGCCAGTAGGAGAGCATGTTCAGGAAGGGAAAGGCCATGTCCCGCGCGCCGATCATGAGCGGGATGAGGAAGTTGCCGAACCCGCCGGTGAGCAGGGTGGTGAGCACGAAGAAGATCATGATGGTGCCGTGCATGGTCACCGCAGCCAGGTAGAACGCCTGACTCATCTGCCCCTCCGGCATCCCCCCGGGAAAGAGGCGCCCCAGCAGAGGCCACGACCGCCCTGGCCAGCCCAGCTGCAGGCGTATGAAGATGGCCAGCAGCCCGCCGAGGATAGCCATGGCCATGGAGGTGAGGGCGTACTGGATCCCGATGACCTTGTGGTCCTGGCTGAAGATGTACCTGCGCCAGAAGCTCAACTCGGCCGCGGTGTGGGCTTCCACGTGCGGAATCGCGTGCGCCATCCCCCTCCTCCTGTTGACCTCGCCCTCCGGCGGTGCCCGGGCGGCCAGCTTACGGCCGGGCCTGCGCGGCCAGCCAGGCGTCGAACTCCTCCTGCGTCTGCACCACGATCCTCCCCCGCATGACGTAGTGCAGCGGCCCGCAAAGCTCGGCGCAGGCGATCTCGAACGTCCCCGTGCGGCTGGGCGTGAACCAGGTGCTGGTCACCATTCCCGGAACTGCGTCCTGCTTGACGCGGAAGGCGGGGACGAAGAAGGAATGCACCACATCCTTGGCCCGCAGGCGCACCTCCACCGGGCGGTTCACCACCAGGTGCAGCGCCGCCGCCGTACTGATGTCCAGCACCAGATCATCCCGCCCTGCCGGGTCGGTGGGGTCCAGAGCGAACGGGTTCTGCCGCGGGGAAAAGAAGCGGGGGTCGAGGCGGCCGAACCGGCCGTCAGGACCCGGGTAGCGGGCCTTCCACCCGAACTGCTCCGCCCTCACCTCCACCACCAGGGCGCCCGGCGGCGGCGCGCTGTGGATGCGCGCCCACAGGCCGGCGGCGGTCACCGTCAAGCCGGTCATGACGATGGCCGGGATTATGGTGTAGGTGAGCTCCAGCGCCCGGTGCTCGTGCCAGTAGCTGGCCCGCTGCCCCCGATCTCGGTAAAGCCAGACGAAGAGGGCCAGCAGCCCCTGCACCAGAATGAAGGCGGCACTGATGATGGCCAGGGTGACGAGGAAGAGCCGGTCCACAGGCCGGCCCTGCAACGAAGCCAGGGGCGGCAGCCACCAGCGTCCGCGCGCCACCAGCGTCGCTGCCACCGCTCCCGCCACCAGCAGCCCCAGGGCGACACCCAGCGCAGCGGCGGTCCGCCTGCTTGCTCCTTGATCCGATGTCGTCATGAAGTAAGGCCTTTTGGGCGATGTAGAAACGCCGGAACAATGTTAACCACAGCAGGCCTACCCCGTCCAGGGTCAAAGGCGGTTGTCCTGGCCTTGGCCTCTCAGAAGCGCTTCAACGTCCGCGCGCCAGGGGAGCGCACGCATGGTCCCCCAGCGGGTTGTGGCCAGGCCGCCCGCGGCGTTGGCGAACCGCACGGCGCCCTCGAGGTCGAACCCCTCAGCCACGGCCACCGCCAGGGCACCGCTGAACGCATCGCCAGCCCCTGTCGTATCGACTGACGCGACGGGAAAGGCAGGCAGGTGCCGGATCTCCCTCCCCGTGGCCAGCAGTGCGCCGGCACCGCCTCGCTTGATGACGACCGCCTGTGGTCCCTTGGCCAGGAGGGCGCGCGCCGCAGCTTCCGCCTGCGTCTCACTCTCAACAGGATGGCGCACCAGGGCAGCCGCTTCCAGCTCATTGGGAGTCAGGATGGTCGCGTCCCGCCATATTTCCTCCGGGAACGGGCGTGGAGGGCCCGCGTCGACGATGCACGGTATCCCGTGCTGCGCTGCGCCGCGGACCGCAGCAGCGACCGCCTCAGGGGGCACCTCGAAGTCCACCAGCACGGCGTCCAAGCGGCTCCAATGTGGCGCCAGCGCCGTTTGGACCTGCGGCGCCGACAGGTAGCTGTTGGCACCGTCGACAACCAGGATGGTGTTCTCGCCGCTGTCATCCACAAGGATGAAGGCCACCCCTGTAGACTCCTGGGAGTGGACGGACACCCCATCTACAACCACGCCCTCCGCGCGCAGGGCTGCCAGCTCCTGGCTCCCAAACTGGTCGTCCCCAACGCAACCCACCAGGATCGCCAGCGCACCCAGCCTGGCGCAGGCGACTGCAGCATTGGCGCCCTTCCCGCCCGGGCCGATCTGGAACCGATGCGCCAGGAGGTTCTCCCCGCGTGCGGGGACGCGTGGCGTGTACACCAGCAGGTCCGTGATGATGCTGCCTACTGTTGCTACGACCGGCATGGTTTCATCCCGCCCAGGTCCATATCCTCCCCTAAGGCGCCGTAGGTTCGCTCTCGGGCCGCGGGCGTGTGTAGCGGGCCACGAAGCTGTAGGGCGAGGGCCACGGGACGTGGCTGACCTCGGCCAGCCTCTCCACATACGCTTGCGCCAGCGACCACCCCACCGCACCCAGGTTCTCCTCGAGCTGTGCGGGGGTGCGGGCACCGAAGATCGGCGCGGTCACGCCCGGGCGCTGCAGGAGCCAGTTGAGGGCCACCTGAGCCGGCGTCTTCCCGATCTCGACCGCAATCTCCGCCAGGGCGTCGATGACGCGCCACGCCAGGTCCGTCGCCCGCTGCTCGGGGAGGTCCTCGTACCGATCGCGGCGGCCCGCCCGGCTGTCGGCCGGCGGAGGCTGATCTTTCCGGTACTTGCCCGACAGCCACCCGCCGGCCAGGGGCGACCACGGGATGACGCCGATCCCCTCGGCGCGGCACAGAGGGAGGAGCTCCCATTCGGGGCTACGCACCAGCAGGCTGTACTCCGGCTGCAGGCAGTCTACCCGCACCCACCCGTGGAGCCTGCTCAACATGATCGCGCGGTCGAGCTGGGAAGGTGTGAAGTTGGAGGCCCCCAGGTAGCGGACCTTGCCCGCTCGTACCAGATCGTCAATGGTCTTCAGCGTTTCATCCAGCGGCGTCGCAGCATCCCAGCAGTGCATCTGGTAGAGGTCGATGTAGTCAGTGTGCAGTCGCCGCAAGCTCGCTTCCACTGCGGTCAACAGGCGGGCACGGGACAACCCCTGGTCGTTAGGTCCAGACCCCGTGGGGAAGAACGTCTTTGTGGCGATCACCAGGTCGTCCCTCCGACCGCGGCCGGCGAGCCATGTGCCGAGGATTCTCTCGGCCTGCCCAGCGTTGTAGCTGTCGGCGCTGTCGAAGAAGTTGCCGCCGGCCTCCACGAAGCGATCCAGCATGGCATGAGCGGTGGCCTCATCGGTTACCCATCCGAACGTCTGGGTGCCGAAGCACAACGCCGATACTTTCAGGCCTGTCCGCCCCAGATACCGGTACTCCATCGAAACTCTCTCCTTTCCCACGGGCATCCCCGCGCGACGCCGGTTACATCTCGCTGCCCGCCAGCACACTGGAGGTGAGATAGCGCTGCAGCGCCAGGGTTATTGCGACCACTGGTGCAATGGTTATCAGCGACATGGCCGAGAGGGCCCACCACTCAATACCTCGCTGGTTGTGCTGCGCGGCGATGAGGATCGGCATCGTCCGGGCATGGTCAAATGTAAGGATGAGTGCAAAGAGGAACTCGTTCCACGCGAAGATGAAGCACAGCAGGGCTGTGGCCGCCAGCCCAGGTGCGGATACGGGCAACACCACCCGCCACAGGATGTGACCGCGCGACGCGCCGTCGATCTTGGCCGCCTCCTCCAGACTCAGCGGCACCTGGCGGTAGAAGTTGTGCATGAGCCAGGTAGCCAGCGGGAGGTTGAAGGTGGCATAGACCAGGACAAGCCCCAGGCGCGAGTCCAGCAGCCCGGCCACACGGAACATCAGGAAGAGAGCCAGGGCCGTAACGATGGGTGGCATGATCCGCTGTGAGACGATCCAGAACAACACGTCAGCATTGCCCAGCGGACCCACACTTATGCGGTAGCGGCTGATGCCGTAGGCTGCGGCAGCTCCTCCAGCCACCGCCAGTGCCGTGCTGAAGATTCCCACAAGTGCGCTGTTGAGGAGCGGGCCGGCCACCGACTCTTTCTCGACGCCTCGGATGATGGCACTCCACGCCGCCAGCGTAGGCTCGAAGTCTATCCAGGGCACGAAGCGGGGGCCCTGGCTGACGGCCAGGGGGTCCTTGAATGAGGCCGTGACCAGCCAGTAGAGAGGGAAGAGAACCACCGCAGCCCAAAGAGCCAGAAGCGCGTACCTGGCTACTTGCCTCCGCCTCACGGATGCTCCTCCCCTTCCCGGGTCCGCCGGGTAATGCTCAGGAAGACCATGGCAGCCATCACTACCAAGAGAAAGAGTCCCATGGCCACGGTGGCCCCGTATGCCAGGTCGAAGGACAGCAGGCCGACGTAGTAGGCCTGCAGGGTCAGGCTTTCGGTGCGGGTGCCCGGTCCACCGCCGGTGATGATGAAGATCTCGTCCACGATCTTGAAGGCCTCCAGGCTGCGCAACAGGACGGCCGCTAGCGCCGTAGGAGTCAACATTGGCATAAGCACGTACCGGAATATCTGCACACCGGAAGCTCCATCGATCTGGGCCGCCTCCACCACCTCCGTGGGGATGCCGCGCAGGCCAGCCAGCAGGAGCACAAACAGGAAGGGGGTCCAGTGCCACACGTTGGTGATGATGATGGAGACCAGCGGCATGTGGGTTCCGCTGACCCACCCGACGGGCACCAGCCCGACCTCGCGAAGGATGGCATTGAGGGGGCCGATGGACTCATCGTATATCATCCGCCACATGTATCCGATAGCGATCGGGGTCAACGTCATGGGAATGATAAACAGTACCCGGAAGACGCCGCCGGCTCTCAGGGGAGCGTAGAGGAGCAATGCCAGCGCCATCCCCAGGACGAACTCCAGGGAGACGCTGGCCAGGACAATGGCGATGGTGTTGCGAACGCTGGTCCAGAAGCGGCCGTCCGTGACGAGACGCACCCAGTTGGAGGCGCCGGCGAACTGCAGCTGCAGGCCGCCGACGAGCGAGACCCGGCTGAGTGTTAGAGCTACGGTGAAGGCGAAGGGGAAGAGGGTAAAGAGCAGGAGAAGCGCGACCGCGGGGAAGAGGAACGGTCTGGCTGTCTCCCGGGAGCGACCTGGGGTGGGGAAGTGGATCATGGAGAGAGCGGGTACCCGCACAGTGCGTGCGCGGGTACCCGCCGCGATCCTACTTCAGTCCAAGCCAATCCCGGTATAGCGCCTTCTGGCGCTCTCGGCCCAGATCGTTGGTGATCCGCTCCCACTGCGCTGCCGCCGCGTCCAGGGCTGACTGGGCAGAGACCTGGCCGGCCGCAGCCCGCGCCAGCTGCGTCTCCAAGGCGTCCAGGTAACGGGCCTGCCCAGGCATCTTCAGGTCGAGCTGCGCGTTGGGGTGGGAGAGGGATCGCTCGATGGCCTTCAGATAGGACGACAGGTCGGGCTCCACGAAGCCAAACTGCTTCCAGCCGGAGAGGTCCCTGAAGTGGGAAAACCTGAATGGGTTGAACCCGGTCTCCGACGTGGTGACGGCCACGTAGCTGTTGGCGGGTTCCGCCAGCGTGCGGCAGAAGTCGTATCCCGCCGCGGGATTGCGGGCGGTCGCCGCCACGCCACAGACCCAACCGCCAAACGCCAGGTACGGCGCCACATTGGGCCGATCCAGTTTCTTCCATTGTTTCGTCTTGTAGTCGTACACCTCGCTGGAACCCGGCAGCACCATGGTCCCGATCTTCCCCTTGACTACTGACTTGATGTCCGTGCTGCCGACGATGCCCGTGTCGCCCCAATCCTTGGCCAGCGCGCCCGCGCCTGCCGCGAACTGGCTACGCACGTCGCCGGAGTCGAAGTTGATCATCCCAGGAGGCCCGAGCTTGACCAAGGCCACCCAGTCCTCCAGCGCCCGCACGAAACCGGGGTTGTTGATCTGGGGGACCATGGTCTCCGGATCAAAGAAGAGACACCCCTTCAGACCGGGAGGACAGACGTACGCCGCAGCATGGGACATGAAGAACCAGAAGGCCTGGCCGCCACGCTTGAAGGCTTCCAGGACCCCGTAGTGGGTTCGGCCGTCCCCCACCCAGTCCCACCCATTGAAGAACTCTGCGATGTCGCGATAGTCCTTCCATGTCTGGGGGGGACGCAGGTCGTAACCGTACTTCTTCTTGAAATCAGCCCGGTACTTGGGATTCTCAATAGCGTCGCGCCGGTAGTAGGCTAGGTGGACATCGCCGTCCACCGGTAGACCGTAGAGGCGGCCTCCCCAGTTCACGGTCTGCTGGTAGGTGGGAAGGATGTCGTCCCACTTCAGGCCGGCGTCGGCCTTGATCCGGTCGCTGAGATCCAGCAAGTACCTGTTGCCGGCGAAGTCACCCAGCCAGGCCGAGGCGAAGATGACGACGTCGTAGACTCCGGTTCCCAGGGCGAAAGCGGACATCATCTTGGTGTAGAGTTCGCCGAATGGCGCGGTCACCAGCCTGATCTTGCCGCCTGTGGCCGCTTCCCACTTGGGAGCGAACATCTGGACGGGTTTGGCGATGTACGGTGGGTTCTGGGTGAACACGGTCAGCGTGACGCCTGCAAAACGAGCCGGAGCGGCCCAGGCAGGCATCAGAAGCGCGACAGTCAACAGCAAGCCGCCGATGATCCTCGCGTACTTCTGAATTCGCCCCATCGCTCACCTCCCCTAGATGCCTCACGCAGCGGCGACTCCGTTCTCACCTCCCCTCCACTACTTGACGTAGGGCCTCTATCACCATACGGACAAGAAGTCCTCATCGAGTAACGCACATACAGTATACCACTTGCCCTTCGCCAACATGACTTCGCCTCGGCCACGACTATCCGCGGCGCGCATGCCCAGGGGAAGGGCGCCTAGAGAGAGGCTCCAAAGATGCAGCCGGGCCGGAACTGCGGCCGTCGCAGCCGCGCCTGGCGGACCAGGTCGAAGCGAAGGCGGATTATTTTGCCGCCCACCTCCCGCGGAGGCACCAGCCAATGCCGCCCCGGAGAGACGTCCCATGCGTTCGCCTTATGGGACCTTCGAGGAGGGCTAGGTCGAAATGGTGTCTCTGTCTCGCCTACGAGCTCCGCGTGTCCTCCCCCGGCAGGGGAACCTCCACGGGGGATGCGGCGGCTTCCCCCACCTGTCCCAGCGCCACGGAGCGCTGGTAGGCCGCCCACACCGCCTTGGAGAGCACGGTGCGCAGGCCGCCCTTCTCCAGCTGGTAGAGGGCGGCGGCGCTGGTGCCGCCGGGGGAGGTGACCATGTTACGCAGCTCCGCCGGGTGCAGCCGCGACTGCTCGGCGAAAATGGCGGCGCCTCGAATGGTCTGCACCACCAACTGTCGCGCATCGGCGCGGGAGAAACCCAGGTGCACCGCCGCATCGATGAGCGCCTCCATCATCAGGAAGACGTAGGTGGGACCCGTTCCGCTGACGGCCGTCGCCATGTCCAGGAACGTCTCCTCGGCCACGGGCAGGTCCCGCCCCAGGGCGCGGAGGATGGCCTGGGCCCAAGCGCGCTGCTGCGGCGTCACTGCAGGTGTCGCCGTCCACACGCTCATCCCCTCACCCACCTGCGCCGGAGTGTTGGGCATGCACCGGACGATCGCCTGGTGCTCCAGCCCCTCCGCCAGGGTGCGGATGCGGGCTCCGGCGACGATGGAGAGGACAAAGGCGCCCGCGGGGACGGCGCCGCGCATCTCCCGCAGCACGCCGGGGAGCGCCTGGGGCTTTACGGACAGGACAACGATGTCCGCCCCGGCGGCGGCGGCCCGGTTGTCGGTGGTGGCACGGATGCCAAACAGCGCGGAGAGCTCCTCCAGCCGGGCCTGTCGGGGATGGCTGGCGGTGATCGCCTCGGGTGTGACCAGGGCCCTGGTGAGCAGCCCGCGGATCATGGCCTCGCCCATGACGCCGGCGCCGATGAAGGCCAACCGCAGATCGTTGAGCATCATTCCCTCCTTGAAAACACGGCGCCGCCCTCCTACCTCTCCCGCTTCAGCGAGACGGCGACGCCGCCGTGCACGCGCCCGAACGCCGTCGGATCGCCGTCGATCCAACCTGCGATGTTCACCGGGGCTGGGGGCGCCTGCACAGCGACCGCTTGACTTCTAGCCGCCGACTCCGGGCTGGTGGCCCCAGGGGGATTCGAACCCCCGTTTCGGCCTTGAGAGGGCCGCGTCCTGGTCCCCTAGACGATGGGGCCTGACGGAGACCAGTGTATCATGGGGCCATGGTTGCACGAAGCCCGCGTGTGCGTCCGGTGGGGCCGATGCTTGTCGCCGGCGCGGGGGCGCTGTGGGGCACCATCGGCGTCGCCGCCAAAGCCGTCTTCCGCTACGGCATCTCCCCGACGGATGTGGCACTGTGGCGGGCCGGCGGAGCGTTCGCTCTGCTCCTGGCCGTGGCGCTTCTGGTCCGCCGCGACGCCTTCCGCATCGCTCCTGGGGACCTGCCTCTCTTCGCGGTGCACGGGGCGGTGGGGGTGGCGGTCTTCATGACCGTATACCTGACGGCCATCCGCCTCTCCACGGTGGCCACCGCGGCCATGCTGCTGTACACCGCTCCCGCGTGGGTGACGCTGCTTGCCCGCCTGCTCTTCAACGAGCCACTGGGCCCCCGCAAGCTGGCCGCGGTGCTTTGCACCGTCGCCGGCAGCGCGCTGGTGGTGCGCGCCTACGATCCGGCGGCGCTGCGGCTGAACCTGCCCGGGGTGCTCGCCGGGCTGACCGCTGGGCTGACTTACGCTCTCTACAGCGTCATCGGCAAGCACGCGCTGCGTCGCTATGCGCCCTTCACCACGGTCTTCTTCGCCCTAGGGTTCGGAGCAGTGTTCCTCCTGCTGGCGCTGCGCCGCTGGCCCGCCCTCCCCTCGCCTGCGGCCCTGCCGGGCGTGCTCTACCTGGCCTTGGTGCCGACGCTGCTGGCCTACCTGCTCTACACCACCGGGCTGGGCCTGATGGAGGCGGGCCGGGCCAGCATCGTGGCCACTGTGGAGCCGGTGGTGGCCGCGCTGCTGGGAGTCCTTCTGCTGGGAGAGATCTTCGACGGGTGGCAGTGGCTGGGCGGAGGGCTGGTCCTGACGGGGGTGGCCTTGAGCCGGTGGGGGTAGCGGAGGTGGGGTCAGCGCAGAGCGCTCAGCGGGTCCGCTTCAACGCAGCCTGGTGGGCTGCAGCCTCCGGCCCGTCGTCCAGGGGGTCAAGCGGCGCCTCGCCGTGGCGGCGGCGAAGGGCCAAGGCGATGAGGTGGTCAGCGAACCAGGGGTTCTTCGGGAGCAACGGGCCGTGGAGGTAGGTGCCGAAGGCATGCCGGTAGACGGCGCCCTCGGTGCCGTCCTCACCGTTGTTGCCGCCTCCCGCCAGCACCCGCCCCAGGGGGCGAGCGCCGGGACCCAGCCGCGTCCGCCCGCCGTGGTTCTCAAAGCCCACCAGGGTAGAGGGCTTCCCCGGTGCGGGAGGCTCCCAGCGGACGACGATGTTGCCGATGAGGCGCGGCCGCCGCTTCCCGGGGTGGATGGTCGTCAGGTCCAGCAACCCGACCCCCGGGAGGTCGGCGCCTTCCGCGGGGCGGTAGAAGTGCCCCATCAACTGGTACCCGCCACAGACCGCCAGGAGGACGGCCCCTGCCTCCACCGCCTCTCGCAGCGCCTCACCCTTCCCGGACTGCAGGTCCCGGGCCGCCAGTACCTGCTGGCGATCCTCCCCCCCTCCGATGAAGTAGAGGTCGTAGGCCCCGGCGCGTAGCGGTGCCCCCGCCGTTACCTCCGCCACCTCCACGGCGATGCCACGCCACCTCGCCCGCCGCACCAGCACGGCAATGTTGCCCCGATCCCCGTAGAGGTTCAGCAGGTCGGGGTATAAGTGGCAGATGCGCAGGTCCAGACCCACCCTCAGTCCTCCCAGGAGGTGTGCACCAAGCCACGGCGCGCCAGGATGTGGCGCAGGCGCAGCATCGCCGTGTAGGTGGGCAGCACGTACAGCGGCTCCCCGGCCCGCAGCGCCTCCACGCCGCGGCGCAGCGCCCACCCTTCATCCGGCTCCACGACCACGGCGGCCTGGGGCAATCCCGCGTACTTCAGGCGCACGGCCATGTCGTGCGCCCGCATACCGGTGACCACGGCGAGACGACAGCGGTCGGACAGCATCTCGAAGTCCACGTCCCACAGCCAGGAGACGTCGCGCCCATCCGCGGTGAGGTCGTTGATGGCGATGACGGCGACAATGGGGCGGCCGTCCGCCAGAACGGTGCGCAGCACCTCGTTGAACCCCGCGGGGTTCTTGGCCAGCAGCATGTAGGCGGGATGCCCCGCGATAGTCATGCTTTCCCCGCGGCCGAAGGCCGGCGTGAACTCCCGCACCGCCGCGGCGACGGTCGGCAGCGGAATGCCCAGGGCCAGGACCGCCGCGGCGGCGGCCACAATGTTGTAGACGTTGTACAGACCGGGCAGCACAGTGGTGAGCGCCACGCGTTGTCCACCCGCGGCCAGGACGAAAGTGGAGCCGGCCATGCCGTCGAGGCGCACCTCCACGGCCCCCACGTCCAGGGGGGGACGAGCGGTGCCGCAGCTGGGGCAGTGGTACTCCCCCAGGTGCCCCAGGTAAGCCGCCCGGTAGGCGTATGGGACGCCGCAGCGGTAGCAGTAGCGGCCATCCGCGGCGTGCTCCAGCCGCTCCCCGCGGCGCAGGGAGGGGTCGGCAATCCCGAAGGTGCGCGCCCCTGCGCGGTTGCGCACCACGTCGGCCACCAGCGGGTCGTCGGCATTGTAGATCACCGCCGCGTCCGCGGGCAGGTCGCGCAGCGCCGCCCGCCACCGGTCGGCCACCAGGTCGATCTCCCCGTAGCGATCCAGCTGGTCGCGAAAGAGGTTCCCCAGGACCAGGATGCGCGGCCGCAGCGCTCCGCTGACCAGGGGGAGGGCCGCCTCGTCGACCTCGAAGACGCCCAGGTCGCCGCGAACCCGTCCGTCCAGCGAGCTGTGTGCCACTAGCGCCGCGGCGATTCCCGCCGGCAGGTTGGCCCCGGCACGGTTGTGTATGCACGCCCACCCCGCCCTGCGGCAGATCCAGGCCAGCAGCCGCGCGGTGGTGGTCTTCCCGTTGGTGCCGCTGACGAGCACGCTGCCCCGGGCCAACCCTCGGCCAAGCCGCGCCAGCAGGTCGGGGACGAGGACGCGGGCCACCCGCCCGGGCACCGTCGTGGCGCCCCCCAGGCCGAGGGTGCGGATCAGCGCGCCCGAGAGCCGACCGGCGGCGATGCCCGCGCCGAGGCGAAGATCGACCACACAGTCAGGATAGCGTCAGAAGCGACGGGCGCCCAGGTAGCGCTTGCGGTAGTACTCCTTTGCCAGCGGCGTGATGGTCACGCTGCCGTAGCCCGAAGAGGCGTGAATGAACAGCCCCTCCCCCAGGTAGATGCCGGCATGGGACGGGCCGCGGCGGTAGGTGGTGAAGAAGACCATGTCCCCCGGGAGCAGCTGCCCAGGCGGCACCACCTTGCCAGCCTGGTACATGGCCTCGGTGGTGCGCGGCAGCACCACGCCCGCGCGGGCGTAGACGTACTGCAGGAACCCCGAGCAGTCGAAGGCCCTTGGCCCCGTGGCCCCCCAGCGGTACCTGGTGCCGAGAAAGCGGCGGGCCATGCCGAGCAACCCGCTGGCCCAGGCGGCGCCCCGGTAGGGTGGGACGACCAGGCGGCGGGACGCCGCGACCGGGAATTTCACCGTGACAGGGGGCGGCGGAGCTTTCAGCCGCAGAACCTGGCCGACGCGCAGCGTGCCGTCTGCGGGGATGCGGTTCAGCTCGGCAATCTCCTCCACAGAAGTCTGGTAGCGGCGGGCCAGCGACCACAGGGTATCGCCCGGTTGCACGCTGTATGAGACGGTCACCGCGGCCGCTGCCGCGCTGCGCGGCGCCGGTATGACCAGGCGCTGCCCCGGCTGGAGCAGATGCACATCGCGCAGGGCATTGACGCGGGCTATGGCCTCGACGGTGGTGCCGTGGGCGGAGGCTATGGCCCACAGCGTCTCCCCGGGTTGGACGACGTGGCTGACGCTGCTGGCGGATGCCGCCCCGGCGGCCAGGGCAACCAGCAGGACGGTGCAGGCGAGAACGCGCATCGCCACCTCCGGAAGGATGACTACCTGGCCACGAGGCGCGCGTCTCGCGGCGGAGCGACGCAGGCCCCGCACGCAAGCGCTGGTTACTTCCCCTTTTACCCCAAAATCCCTCTCGCCCAGACGCCTTCCCGCGCGCCCGGGGGCAGCCGACCGGCGAAGAATATCAGAACTGCACCCGCACCGGCTCCCGCGCAGCCTCCTCCATCTCGAAGTACTCCCGCCCGCGGAAGCCCATGGCGCCCGCCATCAGGTTGGCCGGGAAGGACTGCCGCAGGTTCTCGTAGCGCAGCACGGTGTCGTTGTAGAACTGCCGGGCGAAGGCGATCTTGCTCTCCGTGCCAGCCAGCTCCTCCTGTAGCCGCTGGAAGTTCTCCGAGGCTCGCAGCTGGGGGTAGTTCTCGGCTACCGCGAAGAGGGTGCGCAGCGCCTGGGTGAGCACGTTCTCCGCCTGCGACTGCTCGCCCACCGAGCCCGCGGCGATGGCCCGGGCGCGCGCCTCCGTCACCCGATCGAAGACCCCCCGCTCGTGCGCGGCGTACCCCTTCACCGTCTCCACCAGGTTGGCGATGAGGTCGTAGCGCCGCCGCAGCTGCACGTCGATCTGTGACCAGGCGTTGTCGATGCGGTTGCGCAGGACGACCAGCCGGTTGTAGGTATAGACGGCGTAGAGCACGAACAGCGCCACAACGGCCAGCACGACGTAAGTCATCGTCGCCTCCTTCTCCCGCGCCGCCGAGGTCCCTCCTCACTTTTCGCCGGGCAGGCCCGGTCCCCTGTATCGGTGGAGCCTGGAGCGAGACCTCGTGGGGTACATGGTATAATACGTGCCGAGGCAGTGGGTGCACCGGAGAGGGGGAACCTGGCGTGCTTTTGATGAAGGTGCGAGGGGTGGCCCTGGACCAGCAGATGAACCCGGTTGTTCTCCTGGTGGACCAGCCGGAGACGATGGCTCTGCCCATCTGGATCGGGCAGGCGGAGGCGACGGCCATCGCCATGGAGCTGCAGGGCGTGCGCCCGCCCCGCCCCATGACCCACGACCTCTTCCGCGCGTTGCTCAACGAGCTGCGCGTCAGTGTCTCCCGCATCGTGGTCACCGACGTGCGGGACAACACCTACTTCGCCGAGATCCACCTGGCGCAGGACGGCGCGACGCACGTCATCGATTCTCGTCCCAGCGACGCCATCGCGTTGGCGCTGAGAATGGAGGCCCCCATCTACGTGGAGGAGAAGGTGGCTGCCCAGGCTATCCAGCTGAAGAAGCCCTTCGACGACACAGAGATGGAGGAGTGGAAGAAGTTCCTGGAGCGGGTCAAGCCCTCAGACTTCCGCACCACCCACTGAGCGGCGCGCCGCCGACCCCGGAATTCCCTGGCCTCACCACATGGTCAGGCCGCCGTCGATGACCAGCGTCTGCCCGGTTATGTAGGAAGCCCGCGGGGAGGCCAGGAAGACCACCGCCGCAGCCACCTCTTCTGGCTCGGCGAACCGGCCGGCAGGTATCACCTCCCGCAGTCGCTCCCGCTGCGCCACTGTCAGGTGCGCCTGCGTGCGGGTCTCCACGTAGCCCGGAGCCACGGCGTTCACCCGGATGTGCGGGGCCAGCTCCACGGCCAGGGACCGCGTCAGCATCACCAGCCCCGCCTTGGCCACTGCGTAGTGCGCCGCCCCGCGGTCCACCAGCCCGCGGATGGAGGCCACGTTGACGATGGCCCCGCCGCCACGGCGGCGCAGGGCAGGCAGGACCGCGCGCACACAGCGGACCGCGCCCAGGAGGTTGACATCCAGCATCTGCCGCCAGTCTTCTTCGTCGAGGTCGGTGAACGCGGCCCGCTGCACCATGCCCGCATTGTTCACCAGGATGTCCACCCCGCCCAGGACCTCCTCCGCCTGCCGCACCATGGCCACCACCTGGGCCTCCACCGCCACATCCACCTGCACCGCCAGGGCGCGGCGTCCGGCGGCGCGCAGTGCCTCCGCCGCCGCCTGCGCCTCCGCCGCCGCCGTGCGGTAGGTGAGCACCAGGGCGCACCCCTCCCGGGCCAGGGCGGCGGCCACGGCCCGCCCTATCCCCCCGGCCGCGCCGGTGACGATGGCGACTTTGCCGACAAACTCCATTCCCGGTCTCTCAGGTGGAGGAGAAGCCGCGGCGGTCGTAGGTGTACACCTTGCCGTTGGCCCGCAGGCGCACGGGGTTGCGCCACAGGGAGTGCACCGCCTTCAGGAAGAGGGCGATCCGCTTGGGCTCCAGCTTTCGCTCCTCATCCCTGTGCACCAGGGTCAGGTCGCGGTGGTCGCCCCCCAGCTCCACCTCCACATGGGGCTGCCCCTTGAACTGCTTCTGCTCGATGAGCATATCCCGCACCCGCTGCACCTCGTAGGACTTCTTCCGCTCCCGGGGATCGTAGACGAAGATGTCCAGGCGGCGGATCATGGCCTCGTCCAGCGCTTCCTGGATCAGCATCACGTCCTCGTAGTAGGCGCGCACTTCCAGGGTGGCGGCGAAGCCGCGGGCGTCCTTGATGGCCTTGTAAAGACTGTAACCGATGGTGTAGGGGGCGGGGCGGCTGGAGAGCTGCACGCAGATGGTCACCCACTCCCGCGGGTCGAGCAGTTCCCGCAGCAGCTCCGCCTCCACGAAGGTGGCCCAACCTTCGTTGCTGATGTGCGTGCGCTGGATCACGTCGAAGTACTCCGCTTCCTCACGCACCACCTGCAGGAGGTGCCGCTCGAAGTCCTCCAGCGGCGCCCGCTCTTCCAGGAAGTAGATCAGGCGGCGGCGGCGGGCCTCCGGGTTGCGCTCGAAGGCGTTGACCGTGGTGGCCACCGTCAGCAGCGCGTCCAGCAGTTGCTCTACGCGCTCGCGGCCAAAGCGCGCGGCGTAGTGACGGATGAGGCGGGCATGCAGCTCCGCCTCATTGAGCATGTTCTTGTTGGACTTGCGGTACCAGTGGTTGTTGGCAAAGAAGTCCACGTGACCGAAGACGTGGGCGATGACCAGCACGTTCTGCAGGTAGGTGTTGCTGGCGCGGAGGAAGGCGTGGGAGGGGCGGGTGTTCAGCACCAGCTCCAGGATGCTGAAAACCTCCCGGTTCTGCTGCGCCAACAGCTCCTTGTAGGCACCTCCCCAGTACCAGTGGATGAAGCGGTTGGGCAGGCCCATGCTGGCCACTTCCGCCATCTCGTCGGAGTCAGTGACGCGGAAATAGACCGGCTCGAAGGAGAGGCCCCGCGCCCGAGCCAGCGCCTCGATGCGCTCAATGATGGGAGCGTAGGCGTCCAGCGATCCCACCGCTGCGCTCCCGCGCCAGAAAGGTGAGGAAGTCGGTCATGGCCGCTCGGATCGTGGCCACATCCACCAAGTTGGCGAAGGTGGCGTTGGGGACGCGGCGGACCCGCTCCTGCACGTACTCGGAGAAGCCGCCGACGCCCCGGCTCCCTGGGTTGACGTGGCCGTAGGCGATGAGGTCGAAGCGCTGCAGCGCCTCCTCGTAGCGGCGCTTGGCCAGGTCGAAGTCTCCGGAGCTGGTCTCCCCATCAGTAAAGAGGAAGAGGAACTTGTCGTACTCGGTGGCCCCCTCCAATAGCTCCATGGCCTTCTCGAAGCCGCTGCTGATGTGCGTCCCCCCCGACGACTCCACGCAGAAGAACTCGTCGCGCGTCTTCTCCGCCGCCACGTCCTGAAAGACCACGTAGCGCCGCAGGTTGGTGGGGTAGCGGCGCTCCAGGTAGTACCAGAGGACGAAGATGGTCTTGCGCACCAGGGCCAGGTACTCCCCGCGCATGGACCCGGAGATGTCCAGGACGTAGACCTCCAGGGAGCGGTGGTTGCGGTAGGTGGTGGGATCCTCCACGAAGTACCACCCGTCCTGGCGCACGTCCACGTCGTAGTCCGCTACACCCCGCTCGCGCACATTGCGCAGCAGCGCGTGCAGCATGGTCTCCTCCAGGTTGAGGTCCGGGCGTAGGCCGATGCGGTCCAGGTCGTCCAGCTCCGGGAGGTCGTCGCTTTCCACCTCGCCGCCCCGGCCGGCCGTCCGCAGCGGCGGCAGCCTGATCTCCTCCAGGAGCACCTCCTGGGCTAGGCGGACGAACTCGTCGAACTCCAGTTCGACGCGCAGCTCCCGGCCGTGGTGGTCCCCGCCCAGCAGGCCGCCCAACGCCTGTACCTCCTCCTCGCCGCCCCGCGCCCCTGTCGCTCCCTGGCCCGCACCCGCCATCCCTCCGCCCTGGGCCAGCACCGCCGTCTCCTCCCCGTAGCGCAGCGTGGGCAGGTCCAGGGTCGTTATCTGCGTCTTCACCCGCCCGTCGACGATGAGCTCCCGCTGCTGAATCAGCTCGTGCAGGTGCTGCTTCAGGTAGTCCCGCAGCAGTTGATCGTGTTGGTACTGGGCGATGCGTCCCCGGTGGATGCGCAGCCCCATGGCTAGAAGCTCCGACCGATGATCTTGAATAGGGAGCGGGCGCAGACGGGGCAGTAGCCCCGCTGCTCGACAGCCGTCTGGTAGAGCACGTCCAGCAGCTCCTGACTCTTCTGGTCCAGCTCCTCGCTCTTCTCGTAGAGGCGCAGCAGGTTCTTGATCTTGTTGAAGACGATCTCGTTGATCACCGGGCGCAGGTGGTCGTTCTCCCGGTAGGACATGCGGCGCAGCTCATCCCGCCGCTCCAAGAGCACGTTCTCGAAGGCCAGGCGGCCCTGGCGGCTGATCTGCCGCTTCTGCACCATGATCCCCTCCACCTCATCCACCAGCTCCTTTTCCGCATCGCTGAGAGGCGCGCCGCTCACGTGGCGGGTGGCCGCGTCCAAGTAGTTGAGGTAGAGGTTCTGCCCGTAGTCGTAGAAGTGGGTGGGGACGATCTCCTCCACGATGGTGTCGATCTTGGAGTTGATGAGCTCCGCCTTAGCCTCCTCGAACTGCTTCAGCAGCTCCTTGACGTTCAGGTCCTTGATGGACTGGTGCTGGAAGGTGCGCTCGATGGCCTCCGCCAGCGCCTCCAGGTCCAGGCAGGGTCCCGCCAGCGTGTAGGCGTAGGAGAAGGCGTCCTCGAAGAAGCGGGGGGAGAGGCCGCGCTGCCCCTGGGATTCCTCCCGCGTCTTAAGGGCGTAGCGCGCCGCCAGCTCCAGGGCGTCGTCGGGGACGTGCTTCGCCTCGCCCCGCACCCGGTTGGCCCGCTGAATGAGGGTGGCGTAGATGCGCTTCTCCCCCTCCAGGTCCACGTTGTAGGGGAAGTCGATCTTGTGGATCCGCCCGCGCAAGGGTTCCATAATGTCTTCCGCCAGGAAGACGTTGTACTCGGGGTAGTTGCTGTGCCCGATCACCACCTCGTCCACATGCACGGAAGGGAAGTTGGCCAGGTCGATGCGCTTGGACTGGATCAGCTCCAACAGCAGGCTCAAAAGCTGGCGGCGGCTCTTGAAGACTTCCGTCCAGTCCAGGATGCCCCGGTTCGCCCAGATGATCTTCCCCTCGAAGTCGTAGGCGTCGGGATCGTAGGTGGAGCCCCGCTCCCGCAGCAGGGCGAAGTTGATGTTGCCCACGAAGTTGGTGATGTCCTCGCGCCGCAGGTCGGTGGGGGTGTGCTTGGCGATGCCCACCTTGTCTCGCGCCGAGATGAAGATGCGCCGCACGGGGACGCGGTCCCAGCCGTAGCGGGCGATGAGGCGGTCGCAGATGGGGCAGGGGACGGCCTCCTCGTGCCAGTAGAAGCCGCGCCGCTCCCGCTCGTCCGGCGGCACCAGGTCCAAGGGGTGCTGGTGGAAGGGGCATCCCTCCACGGCCATGATCAGGCCGGGCTCCGTGTGCGAGTACTCCTCCAGCCGTCGCTTCAACCGCTCCACGGTCATGGTCTTGCCCGACCCCTGCGGTCCCACCAGCAGCAGCAGACGACGCTCCATGCTCATGGAGTAGGCCTTGAAGTAGGCGACGATGTCGGCCAGCTGCCGCTCCATGCCGTAGATGCCCTCGAAGACCCGCGACGGCCCCATGACGTCGATCATGTCGGAGATGTAGTGGTGAGTGGTGCGGCGGAGCCTGCGGTCCGTCTGGGCGGCAGCCAGATACTCCCCCACGGTCAGCGGTAGCGTCATGGTTCCCTGGGGCCGACCCGGAGAAAACGCAGCGACCCAGCCGCATCCCGCTGGGCCGCCGGGCACACTACCTCCGGGCGCTCGCCTGCGCCCTCCCTCCTCGCCGTCCTCCTCGTCTGCTTCCGATCCCCGAGTCCCCTGCCCCGGTCAGCATGGCACGTTGTGGGTTACGACGTGGAACCGCGGAACGCAGTTCCCCGGCAGCGGAACTCTTGGGGCGCAGTATACGCACCACCGGGGCACGCTGTCAAACAGCGCAGCCCCACCTCCGGTGACGGACCGGCCCGCCCGGACCTCTCCGCGGGCGCGGAGGGGCACCTAGCCCCGGCGGGGGGCGACGAAGACGGCGCGGGCCAGCGCGGGGCTGACGTACTGCCGGCGCCCGCCGGATAGCAGCGCCAGCACCCCGTTGCGGCGCCGCTGCAGGACGCGCACATGTGTGCCGGGGAGGAGCCCCAGCGCGGAGAGGCGGCGCAGCAGTCGCGGATCCTCGTCGCTCACCCGGGCCACTTCCCCGCGGTCGCCGGGGCGCAGCTCCTCCAACCGGGGGTGCGCCTGCTGCGTTAGCATCCCCCCTGGGCCGGGGATGGGGTCGCCGTGCGGGTCGGCTACGGGGTCGCCCAGCAGCGCGGCGATGCGCGCCTCCACAGCCTCGGAGAGGGTGTGCTCCATCTTTTCCGCCTCGCGGTGGATCTGATGCAAGTCGAGACCGAGGTGCTGGCGGAGAAAGAGCTCCAGGAGCCGGTGGTGGCGGATGATCTCCAGAGCCGCCTTCTCTCCGGCCGCGGTAAGCTCCACGGTGCGGTAGGGCGCGTGCGCAACCAAGCCCAGGCGGGCCAGGCGCTTTACCATGTTGGTCGCCGACGCCGCGGAAACGCCCATCCGCTTCGCCACCGCCGTGAGGGTCACGGTCCCCTGTCCCTGGCGGATCTTGTAGATCCCCTTGAGGTAGTCCTGGATGGCGTGGCTCAGCGCGGTCACGGGAGGCACTCCTACGTGGCCACGAGCAGCCCGGTGAGGTACATGATGACCAGTCCCAGGACAAAGCCGGCGGTGTTGAGCAAGGTGGTCACCTCTCGAGCCGCCTCACCGGCCATCAGCCGGATCACCTCTACGACCACCTGGAAGATCGCCCCCGCTCCCACGGCCAGGAAGAGGGTGGCGAGGATCGGCGAATAGGTGAAGCCTCCGATCCAGGTGCCGCCGATGGTCGGAGCGCCGGCCACCATCCCCAGCGCCAACAGGTGACGCAGGCCCGCCCCCTCCCGGGCCACGGGGGCGACGATGCCCAGACCTTCGGTGGTGTTGTGCAGCATGAAGCCAATGACCAGAAAGGTGCCCAGGGCGATCTTTCCCAGGTTGTAGGCCGCGCCAATGGCCAGCCCCTCTCCCAGGTTGTGCAGCCCGATGCCGGCAGCGATCAGGTAGGCGACCACCAGGCGCGAGGAAGCGGCACGCCACCCGGCCAGCCGGCCGATCACCAGCAGGGCGAGGACGCTGGCCAGCAGACCAACAGCCACCAGCGCGGTCCCCTGGAACGCGCCCGGCACGGCCCCCGCCGAGGTCATCGCCCCCTCCAGGGCGTCTATGCCCAGGAAGACCAGCAATCCCGCGGTCAGGCTGAGGAAGAAGTGCACCCAGCGCCGGGCCAGGCGGCGCAGGAATGGGAACCAGAGCAGGCCCACAAACACCGGGACGATCCCCACGTAGACTCCCAGCAGGGTGAACGACACCAGAAACGCCCTGGTGGGTCGCGGGGATTCCGTGGCCACCTCCACGGTGTGCTTGAAGGTCAGGCCGGTAGTGGTGAGAAGGGTGATCGTGTGCGGCTCCCCTTCCACCCAGGGGTAGGAGACGATGATGGTGGCCCGGCCCAGGCGGGGGACCGTCGGCCCGGGATGGATGGTGAAGTGCCAGTAAGCGTCGTCCACAAGGACCTGGGCCACCGTCACCGGCGTGGGCCCGCCGTTGGCCAGGAAGACCTCCAGCAGACCGGGCCGCAGCGCCACCCTTGTAATGGTCAGGTCCTCCACCGGAGGAAAGGCAGCGCGCAGGATGCCCAGGGGACCAAAGCGTAGGAAGAGGAGGACGAAGAGCCCCAGGAGCACCAGTGGGAGCAGCGCGTAGCCCCACACCCTGACCCGCACGGCCGCGGCGGCGGATCCCGCAGCGGCGACCGGCTCAGACGCCATCGTCGCTCACCTCGAAGAAGCCCATCCAGCCCAGTTCGGTGAACTCCGTCTGGTGCGCGTGGAACATGTAACGGCCGGGATAGGGGAAGCGCAGCTCCAGCACCGCCCGCTCCGCCTGGCAGAGCATGATGGTGTCGGTGTACTCCGAAGTCTGCAGCCGCGTCCCCGTACGGTAGACGTGAAAGAAGTTGCCGTGGATGTGGATGGAGTTGACGGGGTCGAACTCGGTCATGTTCACCAGGTAGATGCGCACCAACTCGCCGCGGCGCACGCGGATGGGATGGCGCGCGTAGTGGAAGGCCACGGTGTTCACCGCGTAGACCTCGTTCTCCCCGTCGAAGTCGGTGTCGAAGGCGTTCATCACCATGACCAGCTCGCGGGCCGGAGGCCGCCCCGCCGCCGGGTCGATGATGAAGGCTCCGTACAGCCCTTTGGCGATGTGCCGCTTCAGGGGCAGGGCGTGACAGTGATAGAGGTGCAGGCCGAAAGGCTCGGCGTCGAACTCGTAGACCGTGCTCTTCCCCCGCGGGACCTCACCCGCCCCCAGGCCGGGGACGCCGTCCATGGCCGCGGTGTGAATCCCGTGAAAGTGGATCGTGTGCGGGTGGGTGCCGGCGTTCACCAGCTTCACCCGGACCCGCTCACCCTCCCGCGCGCGCAGCGTCGGCCCCGGCACCGTGCCGTTGAACGTCCAGGCGGGATAGATCACCCCCGGGGCGATCTCGATGGGCTTGTCGTAGGCTACCAGGAGGAACTCCCGAAGGGTCCGCCCCCCCGGCAGGCGGCTGGTCCTGCCCCGCTCGAAGGCCGAGAGGAAGGCATAGGGGTCGTAGGCCATGCGCTGCACATCTACGTCCCCCACGGTGGCGTTGGCACCGTGAGAGGGAGGTTGCGGCGCATACCCAGCAGACAACCCCGGCGGATACTGCGCGCGGTCCGTCCCGGGGAGCGACCCCGCGCCGCCCGAGGCGCGGGTCGTCAGGGGCAGCAGGGCGGAGCCGCCGAAGAGGCCCGCAGCGGCAGCCAGAAATCCGCGCCGGGAGAGGCGCCGTGGTCTCATGAGTGCACCGTCTCGCTGGGGCGTCCCGCCCTCAGGAATTTAGCTTTAGCTAAATCTAAGCGCCTCCGCAGAGCGGCGTCAAGGGCGGATCGAGGAACAGCGGGCGCAGGCGGGGGAGCAGGGTTCCACGTGAATGGTGATGTCGGTGTGCGGCAGCGCCTGGTGCACGTGCGCCTCCAGGTCGTCGCACAGGGCGTGCGCCTGCCCCACAGAGAGGGTGCGGTGGAGCACCAGGTGCAGGTCGATGAAGCGGTCCCGCCCCGCCCTGCGCGTGCGCAGGGCGTGGTACTCCACGATATCGTCGGCGTGGTCCGCGAGGATGGCGCGGATCCTGGCCTCCTCGGCGTCGGGCAGGCGGGTGTCCATGAGGCCGGAGACGGAGGCACGGTAGACCCTGGCGCCCATGCGGATGACGTGGGCACCTACCAGGAGGCCCACCACCGGGTCCAGCCAGAGCAAACCGGTGGAGAGCTGCGCCCCCAGGCCTACGATGACGGCCAGGGAGGTGGCCACGTCGGCGAAGAGGTGGCGGGCGTCGGCCTCCAGAGCCGCGGAGTCGCGCTCCCGCGAGACACGGAGGAGCCAGCGGGCCACCAGATAGTTCACCAGCGCCGCCAGGGCCACCAGACCCACGCCCATGGGGAGGTAGACCAGCGGCGCAGGATTCAGCAGGCGGCGGGCCGCGTTCACCATGACCAGGCCACCGGCCACCAGGATCATGACGCCCTCGCTGGCGCTGCTCAGGTACTCGGCCTTCCCGTGCCCGTACTGGTGCCCCTCGTCCGGCGGGCGGGAGGCCACCACCAGGCTGAACAGAGCTATGTTGGCGGCAATGACGTTGACCACCGACTCGGCGGCGTCGGAGAGGATGGCGGCCGAGCCGGTGAGGAGGTAGGCCGCGAACTTGAGGACGAGCAGGCCCACGCCCACCGCGACCGACAGCAGCGCGGCGCGGACACGTACGGGTGCAGGCGCGGCCACGTGCGCCACTACCTCACTCTATCACGGCGGCGAAGTGTGGAGGAGGTTGCTGCGCGGGCAGGGAAGAGGTCGGTGTGCGGGTCCTGCGCCTGGTCCTGCTGCTGGGCCTGGCGGTCGTGCTGCTGCTGGGAGGCGGGGCGGTCTACCTGGTGCGCCGTCCCTTCCCCCAGATTGGTGGCACGCTCCTCCTCGCCGGGCTGGGCGCCCCTGTGGAGGTGGTGCGCGACCGCTGGGGCATCCCCCACATCTACGCGCAGAACGCCCGCGACCTCTTCTTCGCCCAGGGGTACGTACATGCGCAGGACCGCCTCTGGCAGATGGAGCTCTTCCGCCGCACCTCCGCCGGCCGCCTCTCGGAGCTCTTCGGGCCGGCCACGCTGCAGGTGGACCGCCTGATGCGCGTGATCGGCCTGCGCCGCGCGGCGGAGGCTACGTGGGCAGCGGCAGCCGGCGACCCGGCCATGGGAGCGGCGGTTGAGGCGGCGCAGGCGTACAGCGACGGAGTCAACGCCTTCATCAACTCCCACCGCCAGCGCCTGCCCCTGGAGTTCACCATCCTGCGGGCGCAACCCGAGCCCTGGGCGCCGGTGGACAGCCTGGCCTTCGGCAAGTTGATGGCCTGGGTGCTGGGCGGGAACTGGCGCGCGGAGGTGCTCCGCGCCGCGCTGGCCGAGGGGTTCGGCTCGGAGGGCGCAGAAGCCCTGCTCCCGCAGCAGTTCCCTGGAGCGCCGGCCATCCTCGGGCAGGCTGCCCTCCCCCTCCACCGGACGACGGCAGGCGTGCGTCCTGCCGCAGCGCGCCGCCCCCTGCGTCAGGAACCCCGACTTCCTCCCGGCTTGCCCTTTGCCTCCCTCCTCGCCGGGCTCCCCGCCGGCGGCAGCAATAGCTGGGTAGTCGCTCCGGCGCGCTCCGCTGGCGGCGGGGCGCTGCTGGCCAACGACCCGCACCTGGACGCGCAGATGCCCTCCATCTGGCACATCAACCACCTGGTCGGGGGACCCTACGACGTAATCGGGGTGGCCTTCCCCGGGGTCCCGGGGATCATCATCGGGCACAACCGGCACATCGCCTGGGGCCTGACCAATGCCATGGAGGACACCCAGGACCTTTACCTGGAGCGGTTCCACCCCCGCGACCCCACCCTTTACCTCTTCCGCGGTGGCTGGGAGCGGGCGACGGTCATCCGGGAGGAGATCAGGGTCAGGGGGCGGCGGGAAGCGGAGACGGTCGATGTCCGCCTCACCCGTCACGGCCCCGTCCTCAATCCCGCCGTCGAGGGGCTTTGGGGATTTGTGGCCCTGCGCTGGGTGGCCCTGGAGCCAGATCGGCTCTTCGCCGCCGTGCTGGGGGTCAACCGGGCGTCCTCCTGGGAGGAGTTCCGCAACGCGCTGCGCGACTGGTCAGCCCCGGCGCAGAACTTCGTCTACGCCGACCGCGCGGGCAACATCGGATACCTCATGCCGGGGCGCGTGCCGCGGCGGGCGGCGGGCCACGACGGCCGCATGCCGGTGCCCGGGTGGAGCGGCGAATATGAGTGGCAGGGCTTCCTTCCCCCTGAGGATCTCCCCGCCGTCTTGAATCCCCCGCGGGGCTACATCGTCACCGCCAACAACCGCGTCGCCCCGCCGGACTACCCACACCTCCTGGGGACGGCATACGACATCGGGGTGCGCGCCCTGCGCATTGTCTCCCTCCTGGAGGACGAACCGCGGCTGGATCTGGAACGGATGGCCCGCATCCAGCTTGACCAGACCTCCCCGCTGGCGCAGCGGTTTGTCGCAGCCTGGCATAAGGTGCGCATCGGCGACCCGGACCTGGCCGCACTCTTCGCCGAGGTCACCCGCTGGGACGGCCGGCTCTCCGCTGACAGCCGCCCCGCCCTTATCTACGAGGGACTCATGCTGGAACTGCTTCGCACCCTCTTCGAGGACACGCTGGGCGCGCAGCTCTTCCGCCGCTACCTGCGCACGCAGGCGGCGGTGCTGCGCCTGCTCTATCTGAGCGAGCACCCGGACGACCCCTGGTGGCGCGAGGGACGGGACCGGACCATGGAGGAGGCGCTGCGACGCACGGTGCGGGATCTGGAGCGTCGCCTTGGCCCCGACCGCAACAGGTGGCGCTGGGGAGGGGTACACACCCTGGCCCTGGAGCACCCCCTGGGACGCGTGCGCGCCCTGGCGCCGGTGTTCAACGGGCCCGCGCCTGCAACCGGCGGCGACACCTTCACAGTCAACGTGGCCCCTTACGACCCCGAGGCGCCCTACCGTCAGGTCGTCGTCCCCTCCATGCGCCTGCTGGTCGACACGAGCAACTGGGACGCGGCCCGCATCATCCACACCACCGGCCAGAGCGGCCTTCCCTTCCACCGGCACTACCGCGACCTGACAGCGCTGTGGGTGCGCGGGGAGTACATCCCCCTACTCTACACGCGCCGGGCCATCGCCGCGGCGGCGGAGGGGGTGCTCACGCTGCGGCCGCCGTAGGACCCGTGCGCAGGCCGGCGAGGCGACCATCGCAGGGTAGTGGCGCGGCCTCCCGGGGTGGGGCGCGGCCCCCTTGTGCGGGCGGAGCACCCGTTGGCCCCAATGCATCCTGGATGACCGCCCCGGGGCGCGATAGACTGAGGTCGTCATGAAGACCACAGCGAAAGGGCAACCCCTACGCGCGCCCCGCCGCGCCGCCGTCCTGGGTGCGGGAGTGATGGGGCGGGCCATCGCCGCCCACCTGGCCAACGCCGGTATCCCCACCGTCATGCTTGACCTGGAAGATCTGGCGCCCAAGGCTCACCAGAGCCTGCGCCGCATAGAGCCGGCGCCGCTATTCCTCCCCGAGCTGGACCGGCTGATTGCACCTGGCAACCTGGAACGCGACCTGCCCCGGGCGGCGGAGGCCGACTGGGTCATCGAGGCGATCATCGAGGACCTGCCGGCCAAGCAGGCGCTGCTGGCCCGCCTGCAGCCGTTGTGGCGGCCGGGCACCGTGGTCAGCACCAATACCTCCGGCCTGCCCGTCAGCCGCATATCCGAGGAGGCCTCAGCCGAGTTCCGCCGCTTCTTCCTCGGCACGCACTTCTTCAACCCGCCCCGCTACATGAAGCTGGTGGAGATCGTCCCCACCCCGCAGACCGACCCCGCGGTCCTTGACGCCGTCGAGCAGTGGGCCGACCGCCTGCTGGGCAAGGGGGTCGTCCGCTGCAAGGACACGCCCAACTTCATCGCCAACCGCCTGGGCACCTACGGCTTCCTGCGCACGGTGCAGCTGATGACAGAGTTCGGCCTGACGGTGGAGGAGGTCGACGAACTGACCGGGCCGCTGGTGGGACGGCCGCGCACCGCCACCTTCCGCCTCCTGGACCTGGCCGGCCTGGACGTGGCCCTGGCCGTAGCCGAACACGCCTACGCCAGCCTGGCGCATGACGAGGCCCGCGAGGTCCTCCGCCCGCCGGCGCCGCTGCAGGAGATGGTACGCCGGGGCTGGGTGGGGGAGAAGAGCGGGGGCGGCTTCTACCGGCGCGTCGACGGCGAAATCCTGGTCCTGGACCTGGCCACCATGGAGTACAGGCCGCGGCGGAAGGCCTCCTTTCCCTGGGTGGAGACGGTGATGACGCTGCAGGACCCCGGCGCCCGGCTGCGCCAGGCCATCGCGGCCAAGGACCGTGGCGGGCAGTTCCTCTGGGCGCTGCTGCGCGACGTGCTGGTGTACGCGGCGAGACGCATCCCCGAGATCTCCGACGATGTGGTCAACGTGGACCGGGCGGTGCGCTGGGGCTTCAACTGGGAGTTCGGACCCTTCGAGACGTGGGACCTGCTGGGCGTGCGGGAGCTGGCCCAGCGGCTGGAGGGCGAGGGGATCACACCGCCGCCGGTGGTGGCGCGGGTCCTGGAGCAGGGAGGTGGGAGCTTCTACCGCCGCGATGATGCCCACCTGCTCTACTTTGATTTCACCACCGCTGCCTACCAGCCGGTCCCGCCCCGGCCGGCGGTGCTCCTCCTGTCCGACCTGAAACGGGCGGGGAAGGTGGTGCTGACCACGCCCGACGCCACCCTGGTAGACCTGGGGGATGGCGTCGCCTGTGTGGAGTTCCACACCAAGATGAACGTCATCGGGGAAGGGACGCTGCGCGTCCTGCAGGCGGCGCTGGAGCGGCTGGAACAGGATTTCGACGCGCTGGTGATCGGCAACCAGGCTCGCGACTTCTCCGCCGGCGCCAACCTGATGCTCCTGCTGCTGGAGGCGCAGGAGGGCAACTGGGAGGACCTGGACCTGGCTGTCCGCCAGTTCCAGCAACTGAACCAACGGCTGCGCTACGCCCGCCGGCCAGTGGTGGCCGCGCCCGCTGGGCGGACGCTGGCCGGAGGGGCGGAAATCTGCCTGGCCGCTGCGCGCGTGCAGGCGGCGGCGGAGACCTACATGGGCCTGGTGGAGACCGGGATGGGGCTGATCCCGGCGGGCGGCGGCAGCATGGAGATGACCAAGCGGGCCATGGGACGCATACCCCCCGAGGTGACGGCGGACGCACTGCCGCTCCTGCGGTGGGCCTTTGAGACGGTGGCCATGGCCAAGGTGGCCCGCTCCGCCCTGGAGGCGCAGAGGCTTGGCTTGCTCCGCGACTCCGACGGCATCTCCATGAACACCGACCGCCTCATCCAGGACGCCAAGGAGGCCGCCCTGGCCCTGGTGCGGGCGGGCTACCGGTCGCAGCCGCCGCCGCGCATCCGCGTGCTGGGGGAGCGGGGGAAGGCGGCGTTGCGCTCGCTGCTGTACAACCTGAAGACCGGCGGGCACATCACCGCGTATGATGAGGTGGTGGCGGGAAGGCTGGCCCACGTCATGAGCGGCGGGGATGTCCCCGAGGGGACCTGGGTCTCGGAGGAGTACCTGCTGGACCTGGAGCGGGAGGCCTTCCTCAGCCTGCTGGGGGAGGCGCGGACACAGGAGCGCATCCGCCACTTCCTGCAGACGGGTAAGCCGCTGCGAAACTGACGCCCTGGTGCGGGAAGCCCGGGCGGGAAGCCTGTGCTAAAGGAGCCACGATAATGCGGGAGGCGATGATCGTCTCGGTAGTGCGCACGGCCGTGGGCAAGGCCCCAAGGGGGACGCTGAAGGACACCCGCCCAGACGAGCTCGCCGCCGCGGTCATCCGCGAGGCCGTGCGGCGGGTCCCGGGCCTGAGTGGGGAACAGGTGGAGGACGTCGTCCTTGGGTGCGCTTTTCCCGAGGCGGAGCAGGGGATGAACGTGGCTCGGGTGGCCGCCCTGCGGGCGGGACTCCCGGTAACCACCTGCGGGCAGACAATCAACCGTTTCTGCTCGTCGGGGCTGCAGGCCATCGCCATCGCCGCCTACCAGGTGATGAACGGTCAGGTGGACGTGGCCGTAGCCGGCGGTGTGGAGTCCATGTCCCTGGTACCCATGAGCGGCAACAAGTACGCCCCCAACCCCGCCCTGACCGCCGAGTGGCCGGAGGTCTTCATCTCTATGGGCCTGACCGCGGAGTTGGTGGCAAAGCGTTTCCACATCAGCCGCGAGGAACAGGACCGCTTCAGCCTGCGCAGCCACCAGCGCGCCGCCGCTGCCATAGCCGGCGGCAGGTTCAAAGACGAGATCCTGCCGCTGGACGTGACCCGCTGGGAGGAGGAGAACGGACGCCCGCGAAAGCGGCAGGTCACCTTTGCCGTCGACGAAGGGGTGCGGACCGACACCTCGCTGGAGAGGCTGGCCGCCTTGCCCCCCGTCTTCGCCAAGGATGGGGTGATCACGGCGGGCAACGCCTCCCAGACCAGCGATGGGGCCGCCGCCGTGGTGGTCACGGCGCCGCAGGTTGCAGAGAGGTTGGGCCTGAAGCCCCTGGCCCTCTTCCGGGCCTTCGCCACCGCCGGGGTTCCGCCGGAGATCATGGGCATCGGTCCGGTGGAGGCCATCCCCAAGGCGCTGCGCCAGGCTGGGCTGCGGCTGGAGGACTTGGACCTGATCGAGCTCAACGAGGCCTTCGCCGCCCAGGCGCTGGCCGTGGTGCGGGCCCTGGAGCTGGACGAAGAGAGGCTCAACGTCAACGGCGGCGCCATCGCCCTGGGCCACCCCCTGGGCGCCACGGGAGCGCGAATGACGGCCACCCTCCTCTACGAGATGTACCGCCGCCAGGCGCGCTACGGCCTGGTGACCATGTGCATCGGCGGCGGGATGGGGGCGGCGGGGATCTTCGAGCGACCGTAGAGGCGGCAGGATTTCCGCTCCTCCGGGACCACGGCGTCTCGGTGTGAGCGGGGACGGAGGGGGGAAGGAGAGGCCACATGGAGACGCAGACGGCGCTGACAACGCGCGGCGGCGGGTTCCTCCTGGCGGAGGGTGACCCGGCGGCGGTCTTCACCCCGGAGCGGCTTAGCGAGGAGCACCGCCTGGCGGCCAGCTCGATCACGGAATTCCTGGAGCGCAGGGTACTGCCGCAGACGCCCGCACTGGAAGGCAAGGACTGGGAGCTGACGCGGCGGCTGCTGCGCGAACTGGGCGAGCTGGGCTTCCTGGGGACGGAAGTGCCCGAGGCTTACGGGGGACTGGCGCTGGACAAGATTACGTCCCTGGTGATCGCCGACGCCCTGGGACCGGCCTCCTCCTTCGCCGTCTCGGTGGGCGCGCACGTGGGCATCGGCATGCTGCCCATCGTCTTCTTCGGCAACGAGGACCAGAAACAGCGCTTCCTGCCGCGGATGGCCAGGGGGGAGCTGATCGGCGCGTACGCTCTCACGGAGCCCACCGCGGGGTCGGACGCCATGGCCATCCGCACCAGCGCCGTGCGCACGCCCGATGGTAGCGCCTACCTCCTCAACGGGAGCAAGCAGTTCATCACCAACGCCGCCTTCGCCGACCTCTTCATCACCTTCGCCAAGGTGGACGGCGAGCGGCACACCGCCTTCATCGTGGAGCGGTCCACCCCGGGGCTCAGCATCGGTCCGGAGGAACACAAGATGGGGATAAAGGGCTCCTCCACCGCTGCCCTCCTCTTCGACAACGCCCGCGTGCCCGCTGAGAACCTGCTGGGCGAGGTGGGGCAGGGTTTCAAGATCGCCATGAACATCCTGAACATGGGCCGCTTCAAGCTGGCGGCCGGCTGCCTGGGGGCGGCACGGTCGGCATTCCGGGAGGCGGTCCTCTACGCCCGGGAGAGGCGACAGTTCGGCCGGCCAATCAGCAGCTTCGGCCTGATCAAGCAGAAGCTGGCACAGATGGCCATGCGCCTGTACGCTGCCGAGTCCATGGTCTACCGCACCGGCGGGCTGGTGGAGGTGGCCCTGGGCGGTGAGCATGCCGACAGCCAGGCGGTCATGGCCGCGCTGGAGGAGTACGCCGTCGAGTGCTCTATCAACAAGGTATTCGCCTCCGAGGTCCTGGACTTCGTCGTGGACGAGATGGTCCAGGTCTTCGGCGGCTACGGCTTCATCGAGGAATACCCCGCGGCGCGCGCCTACCGCGACGCCCGGATAAACCGCCTCTTCGAGGGGACCAGTGAGATCAACCGCATGGTCATAACCGGCATGCTGTTGCGACGGGCGCAGCGCGGACAGCTCCCGTTGATCCAGGCGGCGCGTGCGGCGGCGGAGGAGGTGCTGGCCCCCCTGGCCCCCGGCGAGGGGCAGGTGGGCGGGCCCCTGGCAGCAGAGCGGCAACAGGTGGCGCTGGCGAAGAAGGCGGCGCTCTTTTCCGCGGGGGTCGCTTTGCAGAAGCATGCGGCGGGAATCGAGGAGGAGCAGGAAATTCTGGCCTGGCTGGCCGATATGGTAGCCGAGATCTTTGCCATGGAGAGCGCGGTCCTGCGCGCAGCGCAGGCCGCCGCGGGGGAGGAGACCCTGCACGCCCTGCTGGCCAGGGCCTATGTGCAGGAGGCTCTGCCCCGGCTGGACGGGCTGGCCCGCCAGGTGCTGGCCGCTTCCGCGGAGGGCGAGGACCTGCGCACGGTCCTCGCCGGGCTGCGGCGGCTGTTGCGCTACACGCCGCTGAACACCGTGGCGTTGCAGCGGACTATTGCCGACCGCGCTGTGGAGGCGGGGCGGTATCCCCTGTAGCCGTCCCACAACCAGGGAGGTACCATGAGGATCACCACCGACCCACGCAAGGTCTTCCCGCGCCGTTTCGTCCCCGCTTCGGCCGACATGGGCCGCTGGGAAGAGATCGAGCCGCTGGGCGAGGCCCTCCTGGCACGCCAACCTCAATCGCCGCAGGAGCTGGAGCGGTGGCTGGAGGATGTGAGCGAGCTGGCGGCGGCGGTCTGGGAGGAGCGCAACCGGCGGTACATCGCCATGACCTCTCAGACCGACGACCCGGACCGGGAGCGCGCCTTCCTGACGTTCGTGCAGGAGGTGGAACCCAAGGTCAAGATACTGGGGCACCGCCTGGACGAGGCCTACCTGCGCAACCCGCACCGCCGGGCGCTCCCTCCCCGTTATCGCCTCCTGGATCGGCGCATCGAGAACCGATTCAGCCTCTACCGCGACGAGAACATCCCGCTGGAGGTGAGGGAGAGCGAGTTGCGCACCCGGTACCAGAAGGTAACCGGGGCGATGACGGTGGTCTTTCGCGGCGAGGAGCGCACCCTGCCTCAGATGACCGTCTTCCTGGAGGACCCCGACCGGGCCACGCGGCAGGAGGCCTGGGAGCTGGTCACCCAGCGCCGGCTGCAGGACAGGGAGACCCTGGAGGAGCTCTTCGACGAGCTGCGCGCCGTGCGGCTGCAGATCGCCGGCAACGCGGGCTTCACCTCCTACGTGGACTACATCTTTCGTCGCTACGAGCGCTTCGACTACACGCCGGGGGACTGCGTCCGCTTCCACGAGGCGGTGGAGGCGCACTTCGTCCCCCTGATGGAGCGGCTCCTCCGCCACCGGCAGCGCCTGCTGGGCGTGGAAAGCCTTCGCCCCTGGGACCTGGATGTCGACCCGCTGGGCCGGCCGGCGCTGCGGCCCTTCGCCGGAGCACACGACCTGGTCGCCCGTGCTGAGGAGGTGGTCCGCCGGGTCGACCCGGAACTGGGCGAGCACCTGCGTTTCATGCGGGAGGAGGCGCTCCTGGACCTGGAGAGCCGCAAGGGCAAGGCGCCCGGCGGGTACCAGAGCGAGCTGACCGAGCGGCGCTGGCCGTTCATCTTCATGAACGCGGTGGGACTGGACCGGGATGTGCGCACCCTGCTGCACGAGGCCGGCCATGCGTTCAACTCCATCGCCGCACGGGAGGAGCCGCTGCTGGAATACCGGGACCCGCCGCTGGAGTTTGCAGAGGTAGCATCCATGGGCATGGAGCTGCTCTGTGCACCGCACCTGGAGGTTTTCTACCCACAGCCGGAGGACCGCCGCCGCGCCTACCGCGAGCGGCTGGAGGGGGTCGTCCGCCTCCTCCCCTGGGTCGCCACCGTCGACGCCTTCCAGCACTGGCTCTACGCCCACCCGGCGCATACCAGGGAGGAACGACGCTCCGCATGGGTGGCAACATACACCCGCTTCCATCGTGGAGTGGACTGGAGCGGCTACGAGGAGGCCTTGGGCTACCAGTGGCACCGCCAGCTGCACATCTTCCTCCACCCCCTGTACTACATCGAGTACGGCATCGCCCAGATGGGCGCGCTGCAAGTCTGGCTGCGCTCGAGGACGGACTACCGGGACGCCGTGGCCCGCTACCGCGCGGCCCTCGCCCTGGGCGGTACCCGGCCGCTCCCGGAACTGTTCGGCACCGCCGGGGCGCGTTTCCGCTTCGACGCCGAGACGGTGGCTCCCCTGGCGGAGGCGCTGGCGGAGGAGCTGGCTAAGACCCCCGATGCCTGACGGCCCACCGACCGCACCGAGCGATGCCTGAGGCCCCCCGTCTCTCGGACCGCGGCCCCCGGATCGGCACGCCCATCCTGCCGTTCGCAGCGCCCGACCAGTCCGGCCGCTGGCAAACCTTTGAGACCATCCGCGGCCCGTCCGGGGCGCTGGTCGTCTTCATCCGCAGCGCGGACTGGTGACCTTACTGCAAAGGCCAGCTCGTGGAGCTGGAGCACAACAGGCAACGGCTGGCGGCGGAGGGGTGGGGAATCTGCGCCATAAGCTACGATCCGGTTGAGGTCCTCCGCGACTTTGCGCAGCGCCGGGGCATCACCTTCCCCCTGCTGGCCGACCCGGACTCCAGCATCATCCGCCGGTTCGGCCTCCTCAACGAGGAGGTCGACCCGGCCGGCCGGGATTACGGGGTTCCCTACCCGGCTACCTTCCTGGTGGACGAGCGGGGCATTGTGGTGCAGAAGATCATGGAGGAGCACTACATCCATCGTCTGCCGGTGACTACGCTGCTAGTGCGCCTGGGCAAGACCCCGCCGCTGCCGCCGCCGCGCCCGGCCCGGCAGTTCGCCTACCTGGAGATCCTGACCGCGGCCACAGAAACCTCCCTCCGCCCCGGCAATCTGGTGACGCTGTACGCCGACCTGCAGCCCCATCCCGGGGTGCACGTCTACGCTCCGGGAGTCGCCGGATACCAGGGCGTGGAGCTGACGGTGGAACCACAGCCCTACCTGAAGGTCCGCGAAGTGCACTACCCCACGGCGGAGGCCCTGCACATCCCGGTCCTGGGAGAGACACTGGCCGTCTACGACCGCCCGGTGCGGATCGGCGTGGACGTGGCGCTGGGGAACCGCCTGGAACTGCAGCCGGTCTACGATGCCGGTGGCACCCTGGAGGTCCGGGGGACGCTGGCCTTTCAGGCGTGCGACGACCGCGCCTGCTATCCCCCCCAGCGGGTCCCGCTGGTCTGGACCTTTTCCCTCCTACGTGCGGACCTGGAAAGGCCGCCCGAGTCCCTACAACACCGGGCGAGAGGGGAGAGACGGTAGGACGCTTGGCCCGGTGGCCTCAGCAAGCATGGGTAAGCCGGTGGGAGACGATCAGACCACCGGACGGTTGAGCAGGTCCAGGACCAACGCCGCCGTCCAGGAAAAGTCCCGCCCGCCCAGGCCCTCTCCACTGTAAGCGTGGAAGTACTCGCAAAACCCCGACGCGCGCACGAGGCCCAACGTCTCCTCCGCCAGCCCCCGCGCCTCCTCCGGCAGGCCCAGCCGCTCCAGCCCCCGCGCCAGCAGCCAGTTGATGTTCACCCAGACCGGGCCGCGCCAGTAGCGCGCGGGGTCGAAACCGCGCTGGTCGGGGGGCGTAGACGGGAGGAGGCGACAGCCGGCGCTGCGGCGGCGGTAACGGGCGACCATGGCAGCTGCCTGACCGGCGTCCACGAGCCCGGCATAGATCGCGGCGAGGCCCGCCGCCGTGTCCACCGCGATCTGCGCTCCCTGACGCAGGTCGTAGTCGCGGAAGAGCTGCGCCTCCTGGCTCCAGAGCATCCGCCAGTAGGCGTCCTGGAAGGCGTCCATCTCCTCCGGCGGAAACGGGAGCGGCTCGTCCAGCGCCGCCGCGATGCTGTTGAGGTCGGTGGCTGCCTGATACCAGATGGCGTTGAACAGCGCGTCGTAGACGGCGAAGGGAGACTGCGGCAGCACCGCCGACAGCTCGTAGCGCCCTCTGGCGATGACCTCCACCAGGTACATGTACAGGTCGTAGTCCGCCATCGTGGGCCGCTCCGCCACCTGCACCACCGTGATGTCGGTGCGCCGGTAGGGTCGTGACGGCTTTAGGCCCAGGCCCACGACGTGATCCCAGCGGGGACTGTTGTCCAGCCCGCTCTCCCAGGGGTGTAGGACCACGATGAGTGGCGAGCTGCCCGTCGTCCGCCCTTCGGGGAAGAAACGGACGAAGGCGCGTAGCGGCTGGTAGATCCGCCGCCACCAGGTCAGCCTGGACTCCACATCGGGCTGCATCAGGCCCAGCAGGAAGGCAGCGCTGGCCAGCACAGGGGGCTGGGTGATGCCGCTGGTGCGCTCGCCCGCACGGCGCACAGGCACATCCGGCCACACCTCCGGGCCGGGGAAGTAGTCCCTGACCGCAGGGTTGTACCTGATGTGCGGCACCATGCCGTTGACCCACTGACCGGCCAGCAGGCTCTCCACCTCACGCGTCGCCCGGGGCCAGTCCACGTGCCCCCAGCCCACGGCGACGAAGGCGCTGTCCCAGTTCCACTGGTGAGGGTAGAGGCGCGGGCTGGGCCGGGTGTACTCCCCCAGGTCGTTCCACCGGAGGACGGCCTCGGCCGCGGCAGCCAGCAGGGCGTCCGGCGTCATCCCCCGGGGAGGGCCTGACCGGTGCGGACGTCCATCAGCCGGATGGGAGGGCCTGACCGGTGCGGGCGTCCATCAGCCGGATGCGCGCCGGGTCGAAGCGCAGCCAGACGCGGGAACCCCCGGCCGCGTGGAACTCCACGGCAGTGGTGACCTTCAGCACGGCGCCGCCCACCTCCACCGTGAGGAGCTGCTGCGGGCCCACCGGTTCCAGTACCAGGACCCGCGCCGGAATGCCGTCTTGGACTGGCTGCAGGGCCACGGCGATGTGCTCCGGGCGGATGCCCAAGAGGACCGCACCGGACGCGTCGGCGGGGACGCGGCCATCAGCGGGAATACGGACTCCGGCCACCTCCACCACCTGCCGGCTCTCCTCCCGCCGCAGGACCGCCTCCAGGAAGTTCATGGGGGGATTGCCGATGAAGCCGCCCACGAACTGGTTGACGGGAGTATCGTACACGCGAGCCGGGGTATCACACTGCACGATGCGGCCGTCTTTCATCACCGCGATCCGCTCCCCCAGGCTGAGCGCCTCCACCTGGTCGTGGGTCACGTACACCGTCGTGGAGCGCACCTCGCCGTGGAGGCGCTTGAGCTCGGCGCGCATCTGCAGCCGCAGCAGGGCGTCCAGGTTGGACAGCGGCTCGTCCATGAGCAGGACCTGGGGGCGCATGACGATGGCCCGTGCCACCGCCACCCTCTGGCGCTGCCCGCCGGAGAGCTGCGCCGGGTAGCGACCGAGCAGGTGGTCGATCTGCAGCAGGGCCGCTCCCTCCTCCACCCGCTGTCGCACCTGCGCGGCGGGAAGGCGCCGCATGCGCAGGCCGAAGGCGATGTTGTCGAAGACGGTCATGTGGGGGAAGACGGCGTAGCTCTGAAAGACCATGGCGATCTCCCGGCGGGCGGGGGGCCAGTCGGTCACGTCGCGCCCGCCGATGTAGACGCGGCCAGCGTCCACCCGCTCCAGGCCGGCCAGGCAGCGCAGGACCGTGGTCTTGCCGCAGCCGCTGGGGCCCAGCAGCACCATGAACTCGCCGTCGCCGATCTCCAGCGAGACATCGTCGACGGCGACCACCCTGCCGAACTGCTTGCGCACCCGCTGCAGCTTAATGGTCGCCATGGTCTCCCCTGCTACCTCCGCGGCGCTGCGGCCGCCCTCAGCGGACGGTCACCCCCCACAGCGTCAGCAGGTACCGCCGGATCAACAGAATGATGATAAGGGCGGGGACGATCATGAAGAACCCGGCGGCAAAGCGGTAGTCCAGTGGTGCTCCCGCAGCCCCCACGGCGTTCATCACAAGGGCGGGGAGCGTGCGGTTGCGCAGGGTGAGGATGGTGGCGGCGAAGACTTCGTTCCACGAGAGGACGAAGGTGAAGATGGCCGCCGCCGCCAGCCCCGGGAGCGCGATGGGCAGCGCCACGCGACGGAAGGCCTGCAGCCGGCTGCAACCCAGCGTCATCGCCGCCTCCTCCAGCTCCAGGGGCACTCCCAGGAAGACGCTCATGGTGATGATGATGGTGAAGGGCAGGGCCAGGGCCGTGTGCACGAAGGCCACGCCCCACAGGGTGTCGTACAGTCCCCAGCGGATAAAGGCCACCGCCAGGGGCACCGCCAGGATGGTAGCGGGAAACATCTTCGTGGCCAGGATCCCCAGCCGGAAGGCTTCCCGCCCTGGGAAGCGGAAGCGGGAGAGGGCGTAGCCGGCCGGCGCTCCGATGGCCACCGACAGCGCGATGGTCAGGGCGGCCACCAGCAGGCTGTTCAGCGTGGACGGCAGCACCCCCTGCGCCTGGAAGAAGAAACGCATGGTCTCCGCCGACCAGGGCTGCGGCAGCAGCGGCCGCGGCCAGGCGTAGAGCTGCGAGCGCGGGGTGAAGCTGGCCAGGGCGATGAGCACCAGGGGCAGAAGGACCCAGGCGGCCAGCAGCGCGACCGTTACCGCCAGGAGGGCCTGGCGTGCGGGCCGGCTCATGCGCGAGCGACCTCCTCCGGGGTGCGCAGCAGGCGGAGGTAGAGCACGGTGACCGCCATAGACGTACCCATGATCAGCACGGCGTAGGCGCTGGCCACGTGCGGGTTGCGGTAGATGGTGTACTGGAAGTAGGCTTCCCCCGCCAGGACCGGGACGATGCGCCCGGCCAGGGTGATCACGGTGGCGAACAGCTGAAACGCCAGGATGGTGCGGATTATCAGCGCCGTCTGAAGGACGGGCCGCAACAGCGGCAGGGTCACGTGGCGCAGTTTCCGCCAGCCTGTGGCGCCGAAGACCTCCGCCGTCTCGAAGAACTCCCGCGGGATAAGCTGCAGCCCCGCCACCAGGATGAGCATGACGATGGCCGTAGCCCGCCAGACCTCGGTGGCCACGATGGCGCCGTAGAGCAGGAGCGGCCGCTCGAAGGTGAGGAAGGTGAGCGGCCGCGGCACCAGGTGCAGTCCCTGCAGGAGCATGTTCAGGTAGCCGCGCTCCGTGAAGATGGACAGCCAGACCAACCCGGCGGCCAGGTCGGAGATGCCCAGAGGGATGGCGGCGACGTAGAGGAAGGTGGTGTGCCCGCGGAAGCGGCTGTGCACGAGCAGGGCGATGGTCAGGGCAAGGGTCACCTGCAGCGGGATGACGATGGCCGTGAGCAGCAGGCTGTTGCGGATGGCTCCGATGAAATACGTGTCCCCCACCATGGCCTGGAAGTAGCGCCAGGTGAGGGCACCGTCGGGGCCCCGGACGCTGAGGGCCAGCGCCTGCAGCATTGGGTAGACGAAGAAGGCCGAAAGGAAGATGACGGTGGGCAGCAGCAACAGGTAGGGCAGCCAGTCTATGCGCAGGCGGACGAATTGGAGGCCGGGCCGCTCCAGGCGGCGCTCGGCGATGGTCATGGCTTGACGCGGGAAGGCCATCCGGCCTCCCCGCATTCACCGCGCAGCATCCGCTACTCCGGCCGGCAGGGCCGCTCCGGAGGGTCGGGCGGCGGGCAGATGGCGTTCATCGCCCGGTAGAGCTCCTCTAGGCGGCGCGCCTGCGCCGCCAGGACCTCCTCGATCTTCTTGCCTTGGACGGCGATCTGGGTGAACGTGTCCACGTAAAGGGGGACGAACTCGCCCGAGCGTGCGCCAAGGCCGATGGGCAGCAGGGCCGTCCTGGCGTCCCGTGCGGTGGCCTGGGCGGCGACCCCGTCCGCCATCACCTTCAGCCCTCCCGTGGGAACCGCCCCTGCGGCCTCCCGCACCGTGGGGAAGAAGGCGACGCCCTGCAGGGTCAGGACCTGCGTGCGCGGCCGGGTGAGGTACTCGATCAGCCGCGCCGCCCCCTCGGGGTTGGGCGAGTGCCGCGGAATGCCCAGCCCGGCGATGACCGCCAGGAAGGAGCGTCCCCGCGGCCCGGCCGGGGAGGGCAGGACTACGAAGTCGTCGGGCCGCTCCCGCAGCGCCGGCAGGAGGCGGGCGGTGTGGTCCCAGGCCACCCAGACCTCGCCCCGCAGCAGTGGCTCGTGCATGAAGGTGTACAGGAAGGACGAGGGGTGGGTCACGCCCCAGAGCCGCCGCAGGTACTGCCACATCTGCACGGCCTCCGGCGACTTGAACTTCTTCACCTGGGCGCCGGTGTAGGCGGGGTAGATGTAGCCGTGGAGGAACCGCCCGTACAGACCGCCGGGGGCTGCGGGGAAGCCCAGGCGGCGCTCCCCGGTTGCCTGCCTGATGTTCTCCCCCCACTGCAACAGGTCCTCATAGGTCATTGCCTGTGGGTTCCGTCCGGCGGGGAAGTAGGGCAGTGCCCGCTTGTGCGCCGCGATCAGGTAGGTAGCCTGCATCCAGGGGATGAAGGCCTGCATCCCGCCGATCTGCCCGGCCTTCACCAGGTCGGGGATGAAGGTGCGGTCGCGGCGGCCCTCCAACTGCCGCAACACATCCGCCACGTCGCGCAGCGCACCCTCGGCCACCAGCAGGGGGAAGTCGCCGTGCAGGGTCCCGGTGACATCCACCGTGCCCCGTCCCGCCCGGGCCTCGGCCACCAGGCGGTCGATGTAGGGGCCGGCCAGGTCACCGATGAAGCGTACACGGATCCCCGTCTCGTCCTCGAACCCCTTGAGCAGCGTGGTGCGCGCCCACTCCTGCTCGTGGACGGGGTTGAGCTGTGTGGAGGTGAACGTCAGCTCAGGGGCCGGTGCGGAGGCCACCGGCACCGCGCCGGCAAGCACGACCAGCACAAACAGCGAGGCCAGCCTGCTCACTCTCATCCCGCTCCCCCTTTCCTCAAGTACCGTTCAGTACCGTTCTGGCACCGCCAGCCCTGCGCTGCCGATGGAACCCTGAGCGGGAGAGGTCTCGCCGCCAAAGACAACCGGCCCGGAAGAACCCACCGGGCCGGAGAGCGCGCGGCGCTGCCCTTCCTCCGAAACGCCTGCGGGGTTAGCTGACGGGCTCGGGCCTCAGAGGATGCCCTAACTCCGCCCAGCGGCGGAGATTCGCCCCAGGAGCACCACGAAATCCCCCGCTCCCACCCTGGGATTCGGCGCAGCAGGCTTCTCTATGGCACTACCTTTCTGCAAGCACCCCCACCATAGCACAGGGTTTCGCCCAGCGTAAACCGCCGTACTCCCCCGCCGCAGGGGCCCGCTACAGCGCGCTGCGGCCTCCGTCCACTACGATCACCTGGCCGGTGATGTAGTCGGAGGCCGCCGACGCCAGGAAGACGGCTACGCCTTTGAGCTCACCCGGCCGGCCGATGCGGCCCAGGGGTATCTGCGCCTCCACCTCCCGCTGCACCCGGCGCAGGACCGCCTGGCTCATCCGCGTAGGGAAGAAGGCGGGTGCGATGGCATTGACATAGACGTTGTACCGGGCCCACTTCACGGCCAGGTCGCGGGTGAAGGCGACAAGCCCCCCTTTGGCGGTGCTGTAGCCGATGGCGTCCAGGATCTCCGGCGGGTCGCCCAGCAGCCCGGCCAGGGAGGTGATGTTGATGATCTTGCCGCGGCGGCGCTCGATCATCAGCCGGCCCACGGCCTGGGTCACGAGGAAGGTCCCGGTGAGGTTTGTCTCCAGGACCTGACGCCACCGCTCCAGCGGCATCTCCAGCACGGGCGCGCCCCAGGAGATTCCGGCGTTGTTGACCAGGATGTCGATGGCGCCGAAGCGATCCAGGGCCGTGCGCAAGCATGCCTGGACCTGGTCCGGCTGGGTGATATCGCAGACCACCCCCAGGCAGGCCATCCCCGCAGCGCGAAGCTCCTCCTCGGCGGGGCGGAGCCACTCCTCCCGCCGCGCGGCGATGACCAGGGAGGCGCCCGCTTCTCCCAGGCCTTCGGCGATCTCCTTGCCCAGGCCGCGCGACCCTCCCGTGACGAGAGCCACCCGCCCGGAGAGGTCAAAGAGCTCCTGCACCCGCACACCTGCAGACTAGGCGACGTCGCACCGCCGCGTCCAGACCGGGCTGCGGCAGGATCAGCGAAAGGCGCGCAGCATGGGTTCCAGGTCGACCCCCTCCAGCTCCTGGGGCCACATGGGGACACGCCGCTGCGCCTTCCGCCTGCGAGGGCTGCGGTAGATCACGCCCAGGGGCGAGCGGCCGCGGCGGCGGAAGTCGGCCAGCAGCTCCCAGGCGGCCTCCAGGCTGGTGGGGTCGTGATCCGCGGGGACGGGCTGCACACGTTCCCGGAACCAGTCGTAGGTGTTGAACTTGTTGTAGGTGACGCAGGGGGAGAAGTCGTTGACAAAAGCGAAACCCGGGTGCTCCATGGCCTGCACGTAGACTTCAGCGGCGTGCTTGGGATCGCCGGAGAAGGACTGGGCCACGAAGGTGGCGCCGGCGGCCAGGGCCAGCCGCAGCGGGCTGAAAGGCGGCGGCTCCTCCTCGGAGAACTGAGGGAATTCCTGCCCCAGCCCCCCGGTGGGGGAGCGCTGCCCGGTGGTCAGCCCGTAGACCCCGTTGTCCATGACGATGAGCGTCACCTGGGGATCGCGGCGGCAGGTGTGCACGAAGTTCTCCACGCCGATGGCGAAGGTGTCGCCGTCGCCGGCCAGCGCCACCACGCGCAGGTCCGGATTGGCCATCTTCACCCCCACGGCGTAGGCCAGCGGGCCTCCGTGCGTGCCGTGGAAGCCGTTGCCGTTGAGGTAGTTGCGGATCTGCCCCGAGCAGCCGATCCCGCCGATGAGCAGGACCTCGTGCGGCACCAGCTCCAGACGGGTGAAGGCCAGCTTCAGGGCGTTGAGCACCCCGTAGTCGCCGCAGCCGGGGCACCACTGGATGCGGTGCCGCGGGACCGCGTTTTCTTCCCAGACCTTGCTGGCGGAAGTGCGGGCAGCCGGCTGCACGCTCACAGTTCACTCCCCCTCGTGGGCTTCCACGGCCACGGGCAGCGCTTCGGCCACGCGCACCTCGGCGGCGCCGTGGCGCACGATCCGGTGCACGCCGCGGACAATGTCGGAGACGTAGAAGACCCGCCCGTTATACTTGAGGATGCGGCGGGTGGGCAGGAGGCAGCGCTCCTGGATCAGGTCGGCCAACTGCCCGGAGTAGTTCTGCTCGCAGACGATCAGCATGGTCGCCGGCTCCAGCACCGGCTTGACCAGGCGGGTGGGGAACGGCCAGAGGTGGGTGATCTGCACCACAGCCACCTCCAACCCCTCAGCGCGCAGGCGCTCCCGCGCCTCCAGCAACACAGGCTTGGTGGAGCCCCAGCCCACCAGCACAGGCCGCCCCACCGGATCGCCGTAGACCTGCGGCCCCCGGGCGTCCTCGCGCAGGTAGGTCTCCATCTTGCGCATGCGCTTCTCCATCATCGCCTGGCGCTTGGGTGGGTCAGTGGTGACGAAGCCCAACTCGTCGTGCTCGGTGCCGCTGACCTTGAAGACAGCGCCGGGGGTGCCGGGGAAGATGCGCGGCGAGATGCCGGAGTCCGTGAGGCGGAAGCGGCGGAAGCCGTCACGCTGCACTTCCTCCTCCGTGAGCACGCCCTCCCGGGTAATGCGGACCCGGGTCTCCTGGAAGAGACGCTGGGGGACGCTCTTGCGTACCTCGGCCAGGGTCAGGTCGGTGAGGAAGAAGACCGGGCACTGGTACTTGTCCGCCAGGTGGAAGGCCTCCATGATCAGCGTGTAGCACTCCTCCAACGTCGAAGGCGCCAGGACGATGCGCGGGATCTCCCCGTGGCCCGCTCCTACGGCCATGCGCAGGTCTGCTTGCTCGGTCTTGGTGGGCATGCCGGTGGACGGACCCGCCCGCTGGGAGTCCACCACGACCATGGGAATCTCCGCAGCGCCGGCCAGGCCGAACTCCTCCACCTTCAGGGAGATGCCCGGCCCCGAGCTGCCCACCATGGCCCGCGCGCCCGCCAGGCTGGCCCCCAGGGCGGCGCGGATCGACTCCCGCTCGTTCTGCCCCTGCAGCGACCGGCCGCCGTAGACGGGAAGGTACCGGTCCATGAACTCCAACAGCGGGGAGGCAGGGGTGATGGGGTAGCCGGCGTAGAAGCGGCAGCCCGCCTGGATGGCGCCCAGGCCCAGGGCGTCGGTCCCTGAAAGGAACAGCAGTGGCTCGCCCCCCGGCCGCGGCTCCAGCCTGTAACCCACATCACCCCAGCCGCGCTCCCGCAGCACCTCCTCCACGATGGCCCGGCCGCGCAGCGCCGCCTGAAGGTTGAGGTCCACCAGATCCTGTCCCCGGCGGGCGAACCGCTCCTCCAGGAGCGCCCGCAGGTAACGCTGGTCCATGTCGAACTCCAGCAGGCGGAAGAGGGCGCCGGTGACCACCATGTTCTTCACCACTTCCCGCCTCAGCTCGCGCAGAGCGATCTGCCGCGCGGGCAGGGGGAAGACGCGGATGCCGCGCGCCTCCAGCGCCTGGGTGGGCACCGTCCCCGTGGAGGCGTCGTAGAGGAGCACCCCTCCGTCCCGCAGGTGCGCGCCGTGTCGCAGGATGGTGTCGCGGTTGGGCTGCTGCGGCGCGTCGGGGTTGGAGTCGAACTCCAGCGCCACCAGGATGTCCACCTGGTCGTCCCCGTGAGAGAGAGGCGGTTCCTCGCATATGAGAATGGGGTCGAACTGGTGCGCGCCGTAGATGGTGGAGGCGTAATTCCGCTCGTTGGCCAGCACGTGCAGTCCCGCCCGGGTGGCGATGCGCCCCAGCAGATCCACCACGGTGCCCACCCCGTCCCGCAGCTGGACGCCCCCCACCAGCACCTTGAGACGGTTCGTCACAGCATCCTCCTCTCCGCTGCACCCGTGAGACAAACAGGCCTCTGGGCCGCGCAATCCCAGAGGCCCCGTCCATGTAAGAACTATAGCACGGCGGGCAAGGGAAACGGCCGGAGCTCCCCGAAACGGAGGGTGCGGTCCGCCGATGCAACGAGACCTCCGCGAGCGGTACGAAGAGGACCTGGCCCTGGTGCGTGGCGCGCCCGCCTGGCTGGCGCTGCTCGCTGCCCTGGGCGGGCTTGTCGCCCTTCCCTGGATCGCTCCCGGGTACGTAGTCTTCACTGCCATCCTGGTGGCGGTTAACACCATCATAGCCGTGGGGCTGAACCTGCTCACCGGCTACACGGGGCAGATCTCGCTGGGGCACGCCGGTTTCGTCGCCATCGGCGCTTACACCGCCGGGCTGCTCATGCACCGGCTGGGCGCCCCCTGGTGGGCGGCGTGGCCAGCCGCTGGCCTGGTGGCGGCGGCGTTCGGCTTCCTGGTGGGCCTGCCGGCGCTGCGGCTCACCGGCCCGTACCTCACCATCGCCACCCTGGGATTCGGTATCGTCGTGCACCAGGTGCTGACCAACTGGGAGGCGCTCTCCGGAGGGCGGATGGGCCTGCCGGTGCCGCCGCTGACGGGGGGGCCGCCGTGGCTAGGCACGCAGCAGCGCCTCTACTACCTGGCCGCGGCCAGCGCCGTCCTCCTCATCTGGGTCGCGGCAAACCTGACGCGCTCTCACGTGGGACGGGCGTTTGTGGCCCTGCGCGACAGCGACATCGCCGCGGAGGTGGTCGGCGTAAACCTGACGCGGTACAAGACCCTGGCCTTCGCCGTGAGCGCCTTCTACGCCGGGATAGCCGGCGCGCTCTTCGCCCAGGCGCTGCGCCACCTGGAGCCGCAGAGCTTCACCCTGTTGGAATCCATATTCTATTTCGCCATGATCGTCGTCGGCGGTCTGGGCAGCATTCCCGGCGCGGCCATCGGCGCAGTGGTCCTCACCATTCTGCCGCAGCAGCTCACCCTGCTGCGGGAATGGGTCCCGGTCATCTTCGGGGGCGCCATCATCCTGATGATGGTCGCCGAGCCGCGCGGCCTCTACGGCCGCTGGGTGCGCATCCGCCTGTACTTCAAGACTTGGCCCTTCTGAACGGAGGCCACACCGATGGTGGAACTGGCGCAACTGATCGTTGGAGGGCTGAGCACGGGGACGCTGTACGGGCTGGTCGCCCTGGGCATCGTCCTCCTCTACCGCTCCTCCCGCGTGCTGAACTTCGCGCATGGTGACCTGGCAACGCTGGCTGCGTTCGTCGCCTTCACCCTGCTGCTGCGCGTGCAGCCGCCGGGGCTCCTCCCCGGGCAGGCCCGGGTGCGCTGGGACGCCTTCCTCCCGGCGGCGGCAGGCAGCCTGCTGGTGGCCGCCCTGGTCGGGGCGGCGTTTTACTTCGCCATCATCCGGCCGGTGAAGGAGGCCACCCTCTTGGGGCGTATCGTCGTCACGCTGGGCCTGGCCCTGGTCGTCAACGGCGTGGTCGTCATCCTATGGGGCGCGGACACCAAGGTCTTCCCCTTCCCCCTCTCCGACGTGCGCGTCTACCGCCTGGGCGAGGTGGTAGTGAGCCAGCTCAGCCTGGGTCTGACCGCCGCCGGCCTGGGCCTGGTCCTCCTTCTCTACCTGCTGGTGCAGCGCACGCGCGTCGGCCTGGCCATGCGAGCCGTGGCCCAGGACCTGGGGGCGGCGCAGGCGTTGGGAATCCCCTCCCGGCGCATCTTCGCCCTCACCTGGGGGCTGGCCGGCGCGCTGGGTGCGGCGGCCGGCATCCTGGCCGCTCCGGTGACCCTGCTCGACCCCTCCATGATGCTGGACCCCTTCCTCAAGGGCTTTACTGCGGCTGTGCTGGGCGGCATGGACAGCCTCCCGGGCGCTGTCCTGGGCGGCTGGCTGCTCGGCCTGGCCGAGAGCCTCTTTGCAGGCTACATCTCCTTCAAGTTCAAGACCACCCTAGCCTTCCTGATCATCATCCTCACCCTGATGCTGCGCCCGGAGGGGCTATTGGGACGGGAGTACCGCCGCCGCGTTTAGCGCCCCGGTCCGGGCCGGAGCCCCCATCCCGGAGGCCGGTAGGGAGCGGGCCGCCGACAGCGAAACTCCTCAAGTATAGAGCCCTGTTGCGAGCAGACCCCTAGAGGGAAGGTGAGGTCTCGATGAGCCGAGTGCGTGTGTTGGGAACTGTCCTGCTCCTGGTTGGGCTGGTGCTCCCCGCATCGCTGGTGGCACAGGAACGGGGGGTGACGCCCACCGAGATCCTCATTGGCAGCACCCTCCCCCTCTCCGGCCCCGCCGCCTACTGGGGAACCGGCGTCGGAGGGGGGATCGACGCCTTCTTGAAGTGGATCAACGACGGGGGTGGCGTGCACGGGCGGAAGTTCCGGGTGATCCTGCGCGACGACGCTTATCTGCCGGCCCGCAGCGCCCTCAATGCGCGGGAGCTGGTGGAGCGGGACGGGGTCTTCGCCATCGTGGGCATGATCGGCACGGCCAACGCCTTCGCCGCGCGGGACTACATCACCGAGAGCAAGACCCTGTGGATCAGCCCCACGACCAACGACATCTGGGCCGGCTACCGCAACCGGCAGTACCTCTTCGTCACCTACCCCTCCTACCATAACGAGGGGCGAATCCTCACCCAGTACGCTGCGCAGAACCTGGGGACCAAGAAGATCGCCGTCTTCTACCAGAACGACGAGTACGGGCTGGGGCTTCTGCGCGGGGTGAAGTACGGCGTGGCAGCGTCCAAGGGGGTCAAACTGGCGGGGCAGGCTTCCTACGAGGTCACCGACACGGACGTCAGCGCCCAGGCGGTGAAGCTGCGCGGCAGCGGCGCCGACACCGTCTTCATCGCGGCCACACCCGGGCAGGGCGCGCTCATCGTCCGGGAGATGGCCAAGCTTGGCTGGCGCCCCACCCTCCTGGCCACGTTCACCCTGGGGGACCCCATCATGTTCACCCTGGCCGGGGAGGCGTGGAATGACGTCTACTCCACCGCCTACTTCCCCCTGCCCGGGCTGGGGGACGCGAAGGTGGATCAGATGCTCGCCACGCTCATCCGCTACAACGCCGCGTTGGCCCGCAGCCCCTACAACGCTCTGGCCGGCGTGACCTTCATCGAGCCGCTGGTGGAGGCGCTGCGGCGCACCGGACCCACCGTGACCAAGGACCGGGTGGTGGCGGCGCTGGAGTCGCTGCGCAACTGGAACGGGGAGGTCTCCCGCGGCGTCACGTTTGGCCCTAACCGGCGACAGGGACTGAACCGCATCTACATCGTAAAGGCCTCCGGCGGGAGGTACGTGAAGATCACCGACTGGATCGAGTACCCGACGCAATACTAGGGGGCGGTGGCTGCGGCGGCCCCTCTCCTCGAGGTCAGCAACCTCTCCATCGCCTTCGGGGGCATCCAGGCGCTGGCGGGGGTCGACTTTACCGTCGACCCCCGCACGCTGGTCTCCGTCATCGGCCCCAACGGGGCGGGGAAGACGACGTTATTCAACTGCATCGGCGGCCTCTACCGCCCGGACAGCGGCACCATCCGCTTCCAGGGCCGCTCGCTTGTTGGCCTCAAGCCCGACGCCATCGCCCGCCTGGGGATCGCGCGCACCTTTCAGAACATCGAATTGTTCCGCAGCAGTACCGTCCTGGACAACGTCCTGCTGGGCCGCCACCTGCACTTTCGGGCGGGGTTCGTCGCCGCCGCCCTGGGAACACCACCCTGGCGGCGCGAGGAGGTCCGGCACCGCCGCCGCGCTGAGGAGATCCTGGACTTCCTGGACCTGCAGAGCGCACGGGGTCGCCGCGTCGGCGACCTGCCCATAGGTCTGCAGCGCCTTGTGGAGATCGCCCGGGCTCTGGCCACCGAGCCGGCCCTGCTGCTACTGGACGAACCCAGCAGCGGCATGACCGCCGAGGAGAAGAGCGATCTGAGCTTTCGGATCAAGGACATCCAAGAGGAATGGGGGATCACCGTGGTGGTGGTCGAGCACGACCTGCGCCTGGTGATGGACATCTCGCAGCGGGTGACGGTGCTGGACCACGGGGTGAAGATCGCCGAGGGGACGCCTGCGGAGGTGCAGCGCCATCCCGAGGTGATCCGTGCCTACCTGGGGGAGGCGGTGGCGTCACCGGCGTGAGCAGCCCCCTGCTGCAGGTGCAGAACGTCGAGACCAAGTACTACGGTCGCCTCACGGTGCTGCGCGGGGTGAGTCTTGCCGTGGCCGAGGGGCAGATCGTGGCCGTGCTGGGCAGCAACGGCGCGGGCAAGTCCACGCTGCTGCGCACCATCATGGGCTACATCCCCGACCAGCCCGAGAAGGGCACGATACAGGTGCTGGGGCGGCGGGTGAACGGCTGGGACCCAGAAGATGTGGCCCGCCTGGGCGTCGCCTACATCCCCGAAGGCCGGGGGATCTTCCCGGAGCTCACCGTGGAGGAGAACCTGGCACTGGGCGCGTACACGCGCCGCGGGGCCGCGGTGCTTGCAGACCTGGAGCGGGTGCAGGCCCTCTTCCCCGTGCTGCGGGAGAGGCGGAGGCAGGTGGCGGGAACCCTCTCCGGGGGGGAGCAGCAGATGCTGGCCATTGCGCGGGCGCTGCTCATGCGGCCAAAGCTCCTCATGGTGGACGAACCCTCGCTGGGGCTGGCTCCGATGGTGGTGGCGGAGATCTTCCGCGTGATCCGCGAGGTGCACGCCGCCGGCACGGCCATCCTCCTGGTGGAGCAGAACGCGCGCATGGCGCTGGAGCTGGCGCAGTGGGGCTACGTGCTGGAGAACGGCCGCATAGTCCTGGAGGGGCCCGCCGCCCGGCTGCGCGAGAACCCTCACGTGCAGGAGCTGTACCTGGGGGTGGTGCAAGAAACCTCGGTGAAGGGGTTCCGTCGCTACAAGGTCCGCCGTCGCTGGGCCTGAGGAACGGTAGGTGAGACCTCGCCGTCGCCTCTGAGCCTACTGGTAGAGGCTGCGGATCAGGTCACGGTACTTCTCCATCACCATCTTCCGCTTCACCTTGAGGGTGGGAGTGACCTCGCCGTCCTCGGCGTAGAGGCGCTTGGGCAGAATGGCGAACTTCTTCACCTGCTCGGGGGAGGAGAGCGTACGGTTCACCGCCTCCACCTCCCGGGCGATGAGCGCGCGCACCTCCTCCCGCTGGGTGAGGTCGGTGTAGGTGGTGAAGGGCAGGCGGCGGTCCTGCGCCCACTTGGTCACGTTCTCCTCGTCGATGACCACCAGCGCCACCAGGTAGCGCTGCCCGTCGCCGATGACCACGGCGTCGTTGATGTAGGGGGAGAACTTCAGCTTGTTCTCGATGTACTGCGGCGCGATGTTCTTGCCGGCGGCGGTGATGAAGAGGTCCTTCTTCCGGTCGGTGATGCGCAGATGTCCGTCGGGGTCGAAGACGCCCACGTCTCCGGAGTAGAGCCAGCCGTCCCGGATGGTCGCCGCCGTGGCCACGGGGTCCTTGTAGTACCCTGCGAAGACGTTGCCCCCCCGGACCAGAATCTCCCCGTCCTCAGCCAGTCGAACCTGCACGCCGGGCAGCGGCACCCCCACCGTCTCCGGCCGCACATCCCCCGCCCGGTGCACCGTGGTGGGGCCGCTGCCCTCGGTCTGCCCGTAGACCTGCAGCACGGTGACGCCGATGCTCCAGAAGTAGTCCAGGATGTCGGGGGCGACGGGGGCGCCACCTGAGAGCGACCAGCGCAGGCGGTGCAGGCCGAGGCGGCGACGGAGGGGCTGCAGGACCGCCAGGTCGCTCAACCCGTACAGCACCCTCAGCGCCGGGGGCAGGGGGCGTCCCTTCTGACGGTAAGGAGCGGCCCGCCGCCCCACCGCCACTGCCGCACGGTAGGCCAGCCGCTTGAAGGGGTCCGTCTCGCGCATGTGCAGGTCCACCGCCGAGTACAGCTTCTCCCAGATCCGCGGCACCGCGAAGAGGATGGTCGGCGCCACCTCGCGCAGGTTGTCCAGCACCGTATCCAGGTTCTCCACGAAGTTCACCGTGTAACCGTAGCAGGCCGGCACCAGCACCGAGGTCAGGCGCTCGGCGATGTGCGAAAGCGGCAGGTAGGACAGCACCTCGTCCTCCGGGTGGTAGCCCAAAGCGCCGGCCAGCGCCTCAACGGTCCAGAGGATGTTGCGGTGGGTGAGCATCGCCCCCTTGGGCGGGCCGGTGGTCCCTGAGGTGTAGATGAGCAGGGCCACGTCGTCGGGCAGGATGGCCGCAAGGCGGTCCTGCAGCGCGCCCGGGTGCGCTGCCCGGTGCGCCCGTCCCAGGTTGAGAAACGCATCCCACATCAGGACCTGGGGGTCGCGGAAGGTGCGCAGACCCTCGGGATCCATGACGATGATCTGCTGCAGTGCGGGCAGCCGGGGGCGCACCTCCAGGGCCTTGTCCAGTTGCTCCTCCCCCTCGACGAAGAAGACGCGACAGTCGGCATGCTCCAGGATGTAGTGCACCTGCTCGGGGCTGCTGGTCGTGTAGATGGCAGTGGTCCAGGCGCCGACACTCTGGATCCCCAGGTCGGCGAACAGCCACTCCGGCCGGTTTTCGCCCACCAGGCCCACCCGCTCCCCCGGCGCCACCCCCAGAGCCATGAGGCCGTGCGCTGCCAGACGCACCTGTTCCGCATACTGTTCCCAGGTGACGGGCTCCCACAGCCCCAGGCGCTTGCGCCTCAGCGCGACCCGCCGCGGCCGCATCGCGGCCTGGGCGAAAAACGCCGCGGGAACGCTCTCCCCCAAGACGGGCGGAGCCTGCGTCAGGACCACATGTATAAAATTCGGGCGCACGGGGGGAGCCCTCCTTCCCGCAGAGAACATCTCAGGAGACCCGTGCGCTGGCCATGACGCTGTCCATCCATCCGATCTCCGTCCCCACGCCGTTCCCCGTCGGCCCGGTCAACGTCTACCTCCTCGCCGAAGACCCGGTGACCCTGGTGGACACCGGGCCGAAGACACCCGCGGCGATGCAGGCGCTGCGGGCTGGATTCCTGGCGGCGGGTGTCCCCTTGCGCGCCCTGAGCCGCATCGTCCTCACCCACGGACATGCCGACCACTTCGGTCTGGCCGCTGCCCTGGCGGCGGAGACGGGGGCCGCGGTCTATGCTCACCCCGCAGAGGCTTCCAAGCTAAGCCACGAACAGACGTTCGCTCTCCTCAATGCTTTCTTGTGGCGGCACGGAGCGCCTGAGAGTCTCGGCCCCATTGTCACCGAGACGCTGCGGGGACTGCGCCAGTTCCTGGATCCGCTGCCCTCCTTCGAGCCTCTGTCGGAGGGGATGCGCCTTTCCTCCGGTAGTGGCCACCTGACCGTCCTGCACACCCCCGGGCACTCGGCAGGCCACATCTGCCTGAGCACCGATGATGCGGTCATCGCCGGAGACGTCCTCCTGGAAGCCATCAGCCCAAATCCCCTGCTGGAGTTCGGACCTGGAGGGGAGCGCATCCGAACCTTACCCATGCTACTGGACTCACTGCGCCGCCTGCTCCACCTCAACCCGGCGCAGGTCTTCCCCGGCCACGGCGAGCCCTTCGGGCCGGCGGCGCCGCGCATTCACCGGCTGCTGGAGCACCATGCCGAGCGGCGGGAGCGGATCGCCGCTCTCCTGGAAGGCGACCCGGTGCAGGCATTCGACGTGGCGGGGGAGCTTTTCCCCGACGTCGACCCCCTGAACCGCCTCCTCGCCCTCTCCGAGGTGATCGGTCATCTCGACCTCCTTCTTGCCGACGGTCGGGTGGTGGAGACTGAGGAGGGAGGGCGGATCTTCTACCGCCGGCGCGACTGAGCCACCGCCCAGGTGGGCATGGAGATACGGTGGCTACCCGGATCCTCCGTCGGTCGGCGTTCGGTCTGCCGCGGCTGCGGCGCTCGCGACGGGGCACGCTCGCCTGGGCCGCGCTCGCGCTGGTCCTTACCGGGGTGGCCCTGGTCCTGCGGGCGGTGCGCTGGGCGGACCGCAATCTCTAAGAGATCCAAGCCAAGAATAGCGCGCGATCCCTGGGGATCCCGTCCCGGGCTGGGCTCGTTCTCCGGACGCACTCTCGGCCGCGGGCACTGCCAGGAGGCCTCTCCGGCCCCGTCGAAACACCCCCTATCATGGAGCTGGCCAGGAAGGAGAAGATCGCCTGGTTGCGCACGGTCCCCCTCTTTCGGGGCATGTCCCCGCGCTCTCTGGCCCTGATTGCCGACAAGATCAGGTTCATCGCGTCGGTCACGACTCGGCCCATGACCGCCTACCGGAAGAGCAGCCCCAGCGTGGACGCCTGCGTGCGCGGCCAACCCCGCAGGCCGGCGCTTCAAGCGCACCAGCACGTAGGGCTGGAGGACGAAGTCTGCCACCAGGTGCGCCAGGAGGAGGTAGAGCCAGGGAGACAGCGACCATCACCTCGATGCCTTCAGGATGGGCCGCGCCGCCGGCCTGCGACCCTCCGTAGTCAACGCGCCCGAATCGGCGCAAATTCCGCCCCCGTCGCTTCGACCCCTACCGCACCTCAGCGCCGCAGGTAGGCATCGGTCCGGTCGATCCAGTCCTGCCGCGGGGGGCTGAAGAAATCCATCTCCACCGTGTCCTCGAGGAATTCGGCACCGTGGGGCAGGTTCCCCGGAATCAGCAGCACCTCCCCCGCCCGCAACAACAGCTCGCCGTCGGGCAGCGTGAAGCGCATCAGTCCGGAGATACAGTACGTGAGCTGCTCGTGCTGGTGCTGGTGCACGGGGACCACGGCCCCGCGCTGGAACTCCATGTAGGCGGCCATCAGTCGCTCCCCCCACAGGAGACGACGGGTCATCTGCGGAGTAACCTGCTCCGCCTCCAGGTCGAGCAGGCGCCGGTGGACCACGGATGCCATCTCTGCCCTCCTCCACGGAATTGGGAAAGTCCCCGCTCAATTCCGCGCCGGCCCGCCCCTGCCCTGCCGCCGGCTACCGTCGCCGGTGGATTCGGCCCATAATTGTCTGTGCGGGGCGGGTGATCAGGGTGAAGGTGCGACAGGCTCCGTCGCTGGCCGAGGTGCTGGACGGGCTGACCGCCCCCGGGGAGTTGTGGCGACGGCGGGCGGACGGCAAGGTGGAGTGCTACGCCTGCGCCCACCGTTGTGTCATCTTCCCGGGACGGCGTGGGATCTGCAAGGTCCGCTTCAACGCCGCAGGTACGCTTCGCGTGCCCTGGGGCTACGTGGCCGCCTTGCAGTGCGACCCCACGGAGAAGAAACCCTTCTACCACTTCCTGCCCGGCTCATCCACGCTCACCTTTGGCATGCTGGGGTGCGATTACGCCTGCGATTTCTGCCAGAACTGGCTGACCTCGCAGGCCCTGCGCGACCCGGCCGCCGGGATTCAGCCCACGGAGATCACTCCCAGGGAGGTGGTGGCCCTGGCCCGCCGCTGCCAGGCGGCCGTGGTGGGGTCCTCCTACAACGAACCGCTGATCACCAGCGAGTGGGCGGTGGCCGTCTTCAAGGAGGCGCGGGCGGCGGGTCTGCGCACCTGCTACGTCAGCAACGGGAACGCCACCGTGGAGGTGCTGGACTACCTCCGCCCGTGGACGGACGCCTACAAGGTGGATCTCAAGGCCATGACCGCGGAGCACTACCGGGAACTGGGCGGGGTGCTCTCACGCGTGCTGGAGGCCATCCGCCAGATCCACGCCCGCGGCTTCTGGCTTGAGGTGGTGACCCTGGTCATCCCCGGCTGGAACGATTCGGATGCGGAGCTGGAGGCGGCTGCCTGCTTCCTGGCATCGATCTCGCCCTTCATCCCCTGGCACGTTACCGCATTTCACAAGGACTACCGGATGACCGCCCCGGACGACACCACCCCCCAGACGCTGCTGCGGGCGGCACGGATAGGCGAGGCTGCAGGACTCAAGTACGTCTACGCCGGTAACCTCCCCGGGCAGGTGGGTCGCTACGAGCACACCTGGTGCCACCACTGCGGCACCCTGCTGGTGGAGCGCTGGGGCTACCTCATCCAGCAGAACCGCCTGCGCGCGGGGCGCTGTCCGCAGTGCGGCACGGCCATCCCCGGCATCTGGGAGTGAGGCGCAGCAGAGGATATCCCCCCGCCGGCGCGAAGTGTACGGGGAAGCGCAGTGCATCATGGAAGGGGGATGATCGCAGATGTCGGCCAAGACGTACGCGCAGTGGGGTGGCATCATCCTTCTCGTCCTGGGAGTGCTGGGCCTGTTCACGGGAGTCAGGGTCATCGGACTCAACTCCGACATCGTCGAGGACATCATCCACCTCGTGGCCGGCCTGATCCTGGTGTACTTCGGCTTCCGCGGCACGGACGCGCAGGCCGCCACCTGGGCGCAGGTGTTTGGCGTCATCTTCCTGGTCGTAGGGGTCGTCGGGTTCATCCCCGCGGTTAAGACCCTCTTCGGCCTGCTGCCCACGGGCCTGGCCGCCGCCGACAACATCGTCCACCTGATCTACGGCGTCCTGGGCATCTGGGCCGGCCGGTCCTACAAGCCGGCGGCAGCCTAGCCGGCACTCCCGGCAGCGAGCGCGCGTGGTGCCTCCGGAGCTCCGGCTCCGGGGGCGCCACCGCTTCAAGGGGGTGCCAATTCACGCTCGGTCCCGAACAGAACTCGGCCCGGAGGGAGTTGTGTTCGGCCGCATGCCTAGGGGACGAATCAACCGCGTCTGCGTACGACAATGGCTTTCATGGCGCGGGCCGTCGTTAACGTGAAACTCGCGTCAGATCTGGAGCCGGCGAAGGTGATGAAAACGACCTCCGTCGGGCCCAGGAGGAACGCCGGCTCCAAGGGCGCTTAGAGGGGCGCCGCGGCGGCCCACCTCACCCGTGGCAGCCACCGCCGGGCAGGCGACGGGCGACGCCCAGTACAGCCGTGCCCACCCGCCAACCGTCCGCAGCCACAGGGCAGGCGTCGGCTCGGCCACGATCAGGTCGTCCGCCCCCGCCACCACGCTGCGGCCGTGCCCGTGCGCGGCCACACGCCCGTCGAGGACGTAGACGTACCCGCCGTGCTCACAGGTCACGTCCAGCCGTGCCTGCGGCGCCAGGGTGGCCACGTGGACGGTGTAGCGGTGGTGCGGGTCCTCGACCTGGAAGCGCCGCAGCCAGACCCCGCGCCCGTCCTCCTCGCGGGGGACGACGCGCACCTCCGCCCTGCCGCGTTCCCTGCCGGTGAGCGTCAGCGCAGGCATCCACACGCTGACCCCCAGGGGTGACTTGAGAGTGAACGTCCGCGCGGGGTGGCTGTCGGCGTTGACCAGCGTGTGGTAGGTGTAGGGGTGGAAGTGGAACAGCTCCTCCTTGCCCGCGGCCAACAGGCCAACCGCGCCGTCGGCGTAGCGCCCCAGGTAGCTGGCATCCACGGCCAGCGTGTACTCGTCCACGGTGTGCGCGTGCCAGAGCTGCTCGTAGCCCGGTGGGGTGAAGGCGATGACCACCGAGAGCCCGGCGTCGTTCCTCACCTCGCGGTGCAGCCCGAACCCCTTGCGCCGCTCCCGACGCCCCTCCCGGTTGAGCACGCAGCGGTCTGGCATCTGCCCGCTGCGGACCACGTGCAGCGGACCCCTGGCCTGCAGCACAGGGTTTTCCCGCAGCACCGCCTCCGCCAGTGCGCGCACCTCGCGCAGCGCTCCCGCCCACGGGGCGGGACAACCGGCCACGGCCAGGTCCAGCTCCAGCCGCTGGCAGAGCTCGTTGATGCGGTTGGCGGCGGAGAGCCTCCGCCAGGAGGCCTGCGCCCCCACCCGCCCGGGGACCAGGGCGCACTGCTCCTCCAGCAGCCGCCGCAACAGCGGCGTCTGCCTCACCAACAGTTCGAGGCGCGCTTCCACTGACGCGGTCGTTGTCGCGGCCAGCACATTCCCACCCCCATTGTCCGGTGAGACAAACGGGGCTGACCGTGGCGGTCAGCCCCTCTGCCAATACCCAGAGCGCGACGCTGTGGAGCCGGCGCGGGGATTCGAACCCCGGACCTGCGCATTACGAGTGCGCTGCTCTACCGCTGAGCTACGCCGGCCCGCGGGGGACCATAGCGCCACCCGCACCCCGCATTCTAGCAGAGGGAGCGGGGAAGAGGAATCTCGGCCGGGTGCGCGAACATGCGCTCAGGATGTGCCCGGTACCGAGGGGGCTTTGCATCATGCGCTTCCGCAGGGGAGCGGAGTGAGCATGAACGAACGGCTCTGGGAGATCTACGAGCAGCTCTGTCTGGTGGAGATGCGCGGCCTGGACGAGTTCGTCCGCCGGGTGAAGGGCGGCGAGTTCGGAGATTTCTCGCGCGACGACGTCATCGCCTTCCTCCGGGAGATCGAGGCCAACATGCTGGACAATATCCAGACCAAGGCGATGGAGCACCACGTCTACGCCGAGATGGCCGAAGAGGTCTCCGAGCAGACGCAGCGGATGTTCGACGAGCTGATCGAGGAGTTCGAGCGAGCCTAGCCCCGCGGCGCGCGGAGAAGACGTCTGCGGAGCCGCACGACGCGGTCTCGCTCCCACCGGGTCAGGCGGTCTTCTTCTCCGACCCCTTGGCTTCCGCCGGCTTGAAGGTGAAGCGCATCCCGCAGTTCCGGCAGCGCCACTTCTGGTTTCCGGCCTCGTCCACGCCCTGGTAGTCGATATGCGCACTGTTGCAGCCCGGACAGCGGGCGGCGCCCTTCATCCCCATAGTCATCCCCCCACTGTTATCATCCGGCTGGGCAGGGCCGCTGGCAATCGGGCGACGAGCGGATGGCGGGGGTGGGCGCGGGCGCAGTGTGGGGATGGTGGGCGGTGCAGGGCTCGAACCTGCGACCTCATGCGTGTGAAGCATGCGCTCTTCCGCTGAGCTAACCGCCCCTGGGGTGATTATACTACGGGCCACGGATCAAGGCTCATCCCGCCTGGGCAGGGCTCCCCCCGGATCGCGGGGAATCCAGCGGAGCGCGGATGAAAGCGGCTGTCCTGCACCGGCCCGGCCGGCCTCTGCGCCTGGAGGACCGTCCCCGGCCACGGGCCCGGGGCGACCAGGTCGTGGTCCGCGTGCGGGGGGCTGGCGTGTGCCACAGCGACGTGCACATGGCCGACGGGGCGTTCACAGGCATCCGGCTCCCCCTGGTGCCCGGCCACGAGGTCGCCGGAGAGGCCGCAGGGCTGGGGGCGGTGCTGGTCTACGCTAGCTGGGGGTGCGGGAGGTGCGCCTGGTGCCGGCGGGGAGAAGAGCAACTGTGCCCCGAGGGCGTGGACGCGGGATGGACCGCCGACGGCGGGTACGCTGAGTGGATGCTGGTGCCCTCTCCCCGCTACCTGATCCCCCTTGGCGACATGGACCCCGTGCGCGCGGCGCCACTGGCCGACGCCGGGGTCACGCCCTACCGTGCGGTCCGGCGGGCCCTCCCCTGGCTGCGGGAGGACGCCACAGCCGTCGTCATCGGCACGGGCGGCCTCGGCCAGTTCGCCGTTCAATACCTCAAGATGCTGGCCAACGTACGCGTAGTGGCCATAGATCGCGTCCCGGCGAAACTGCGGCTGGCACGCGATCTGGGAGCCGACGACGCCGTCTCTCCGGATGCCACCGGCACACTGCCACCCGCCCGGGCCGTCTTCGACTTCGTGGGATCGCGCAGGACGCTGGCTCTGGGGGCCGCAGCCCTCGAGCGGGGAGGGATCCTGGTGCAGGTGGGCGCGGCGGGCGGTCGCTTGCCCTTCGGATTTGATACTGTGCCCCATGAGGCACATCTGACCACGTCGGTTTGGGGGTCACTGGAAGAGCTGGTCGCGGTCGTGGACCTGGCCCGTCGGGGCAGGATCACATGGCACGTGGAGACCCTGCCGCTGGCCCAGGCTAACGAAGCCCTTCGCCGCGTCCGTCGGGGCCAGGTCCTGGGGCGCCTGGTCCTGGTGCCATGAGGTCGGTGTCGGGACGACCCAAACCGGGCGCCTCCGGTCGATCCTCCAAACCACCACAGGACCTCGCCGCCCTCGCCCGCACCATCGTCTCCTGCCGGCGCTGCCCCAGGCTGATCGCTCACTGTCGGGCCGTGGCACGGGTGAAGCGCCGCGCCTACCAGGAGTGGACCTACTGGGGGCGTCCGGTCCCGGGCTTTGGCGACCCGCGGGCCCGCATCCTGGTGGTCGGCCTCGCGCCCGGGGCGCACGGCGCCAACCGAACCGGCCGCATGTTCACCGGGGACGGCGCCGGGGCCACGCTGGTGGCGTCGCTGTACCGCACCGGGTTCGCCACGCAGCCCACCTCTACCAGCAGGGATGACGGCCTGGCGCTGCACGGCCTCTACCTCACCGCCGCGGTGCGCTGCGCCCCGCCGGACAACCGGCCGGCACCGCAGGAGATCTCCAACTGCCTCCCCTACCTGGTCGCCGAGTTACGGCTGCTGCGCCGCGTGCGGGTGGTCGTCGCCCTGGGCAGCCTGGCCCACCGGTCGTTCCTGCGGGCGGCGGAGGAGATCGGGATCCGCGTGCCCCGCCCTCTTCCACGGTTCGCCCACGGGGCCCTGACCTCGCTGACCTGGGGAGGGCGTAACCTCGTCCTGCTGGACACCTACCACCCCAGCCGGCAGAACACGCAGACCGGACGGCTAAACCGGACGATGCTGGACGCCGTCTTCCGCCGGGCACGGGCGCTGGCCGCCGTCTGATGAACCTCCGGGTCACCCCATGCCGGGCCAGCAGCCGACGAGCGCTGTGGATCGCCACCCTGGGCGCGAGCGTCGTGCTCCTTCGGCTTGCGGTCGCCGCCCATGTTCCCATCCTGGACGACGAGGCCTACTACTGGCTCTGGTCGCGCCACCTCGCATGGGGGTATCCGGATCACCCGCCGCTTATCGCAGCTCTGATCGCCCTGTCCACCGCTTTGCTGGGCCGCGGCCCCCTCGCCATCCGTATCCTCCCCCTGCTCCTGGCGTCGGCCACTCCTGTACTGGCCTACCTCGCTGGCCGGGAGATGTTCAACCGGCCCGCGGGAGTGCGCGCCGCGTTTCTCCTCCTGCCGCTCCCCGCCTTCATGCTGGGTACCGTCTTCGCATTTCCCGACGGCCCCATGGCTTTTCTCTGGATGCTCTCCCTCTGGATGGGGTGGAGGGCTCTGTGCCGGGGCGGATGGTGGTGGGTGGTAACCGGAGCGGCGATAGGCCTGACCTTCCTCAGCAAGGAGATGGCGCTCTTCCTGGTCCTGGGGCTTGCCGGGACGGCGCTGACCGATCCGGAACGCCGGTTCTTCCGCGACCCGCGCTGGTACCTGGGCCTCGCCGCAGCCGCGGCCCTGGTAGCGCCGGTGGTGCTGTGGAACGCGCAGCACGATTGGGCCACCGCCCGCGTCATTCTGAACCGCGAGCTCTGGACAGCGCCGCGCTCGGTCCCACTGAACCTGCTTGCCTTCACCGCCGGGCAGGTGCTTTTCTTCGGCCCGCTGGCCCTCCTCCTGGCGGCAGCCGCCGTGGCCGCCGCGCGGCGCGCCAGCACGCCGGTGTGGCGCTATCTGGCCTGGATGAGCCTTCCCATCCTTGCCCTGGCGGTTGCCGGTGCCCTAGGAGCTCGGGCGAAGCCCCACTGGCCGGCTCCCGCTTACTCGGTGGCGGCCATTGCCCTGGGGGCGCTCTGGCCGCAGTGGGCGCGGCTCCGTTCGGTGCTGGTGCAAAGCCTTGCCGCGCTCACGGTCCTGTTGACGCTGGGGCTGTCCGCCCTGGCATTCCTCCCTCGCTTAGCAGACCTCGCCGGCGGCCGGTGGGACCTGGCGGCGCGGATGGTGGCTCGCGAGGCGCTGTCGCAGAAAGCCTTCGTCCTCGCCAGCAACTACCAGCTGGCCAGCCAGCTACGTTACCATCTGGAGGAGGCGGACGGGCGAATCTTGGTGACTACCCCCTTCCGCGCCTTCCGTCTCTGGAATCCCCCGCAGGGCCTGGCCGGACGCTCGGTGGTGTACGCGGAAGATCGCCACGACGCAGACCGCAACAGCCCTCCCCGTCTACCCCTGCAGACGTTCTGCCGGAACGTCCGCCCGGCAGGGCGGGTGGTGTTGGCGCCGCAGCGCGTGCTCGTCCTCTACCGCTGCGAGGACTTCAGCGGGTCGTTCGCCGGGCTTCCGCCGTGGGGACCGTGAGGTTCGCCCGCAGGACGGCCTGCGTGGCCAGCTCGCGGGCCAGCGCCTCGGCCCGATCTGCTACCCAGGTGGCCAGCGCCCCCGGGTGCGGCCGCTGCGGGGAGCCCAGGCCGTAGGGCGCGTCCAGGGGTGCGCGCTCCGGGTGCGCCAGCACTCCCTCCAGCGCCTCTAGCGCCGAGCGCAGGGCCTCGGCAAGGACCTGCAGGCGCGGGGGGCCCTCGACGACTTCGCGCGGCGCCACCGCGGGGGAATCTCCCGCGGCGTCCTCCCGAGTGAACGCCTCCACCAAGGCCGGCAGCGGGGTCAGGCTCTCGCGAAGATGGTGAAGGGCCTGCCGCAACTCGGCACTTGGAGAAGTGGCTACGCCGGTCTGAGGGTGGTAGCGCAGCCCACCGGCGTGGCGGCGGACGACAGCCGCGGCAACTTGCAGCCGCACGGCCGCATCGTTCGCCTCCACGTGGATCTGCCCCGACCTCACATGTTCTCACCTCGTCGGCAGCACGTCCGCGGCGCTTCATATCTTCCGCACCCGCGCCGGCCTTCCTCTTGTGGCACGGCGCACAGCGCCTTGCGGGCGGCGCTAAGTTCCCCCGGATCGTCAGCGAATCGGGCGAAAGGAGGAGAAGCCGGTCGGCCGCCGGAATCTTCGTGAGCAAACAGCCGACGGATTCCACCGACCTTGCGAGTTGCGACGATCCTCCTCCTGACCGCAACCCTGACGCCGCTCTTCGCGCCTGCGGCGGCGCAGCCCCCACCTGCTCAACCCCCACCGATCCGCCTGGGCATCGACACCTTCCTCGCCGAGCCCGTCCCGCTGAAGGGTCAGCGCGTCGGCCTGGTGACGCACCAGGCGGGCGTCACCCGCGAGGGCCATCCCACGGCGGTGGCGCTCCAGCGCATCCCCGGGATCACACTGGCGGCGCTGTTCGCGCCGGAACACGGGATGGACGGAACGTACGGCGCGGGCCAACCGGTGCCCACTCTCCCCGGGCGCACGCCCGTGTACAGCCTCTACGGCGACACTTTCCGTCCCACCCGGGCCATGCTGGCACGGGTGGAAGTCCTGGTGGTGGATCTTCAGGATGTGGGGGTGCGCCCCTACACCTACGCCTCCACCATGGCTCTGGCCATGGAGGCGGCCCGCGACGCGGGGAAGCCGGTGGTGGTCCTCGACCGACCCAACCCGCTGGGTGGCCTGACCATCGACGGGCCCGTCCTGGAGCCGCAGTTTCGCTCTTTCATCGGCCTGTACCCCGTCCCCCTGGTCCACGGTATGACCATCGGCGAGCTGGCCCGCCTCTTCAACGACGCATTCGGCATCAGGGCCCGCCTCAGCGTGGTCCCCATGGAAGGGTGGGCGCGCGCCATGACGTGGGCGGAGACCAGGCTGGGGTGGGTGAATCCCTCCCCGGGGATCACCTCGGAGGACGCCCCCTTCTTCTACGCCGCCACCGGGCCGCTGGACGGGACCAACCTGTGGAACGGCGTGGGGACCTCGTCCCGCTTTCAGGTGGTGCTGGCACCGTGGCTGGACGGCACCCGCCTGGCGGAGCGGCTGAACCGGCAGAACCTTCCGGGGGTGCGTTTCTCACCTTCGGCCGTCCCCCACCCACGCAGCGGACGCATCTACCGCGGCGTGCGCCTGCACATCACCGACCGGCTTAAGTTCCGCCCGGCCGCCACCGCCGTGACCATCCTGGCGGAGGTCCGGCGGCTGCACCCCGACCGCTTCGGCTTCACCCGCTCCCGCAGCGGGCGCTACCTCTTCGACGTGGTCTGGGGGACGAAGGGTGTGCGCCTGGCCCTGGCCCGCGGAGAGCCCGCCGCCAGTATCGTATCCCGATGGCAGCCGGCTCTTGCCACTTTCCAGCGGCGGCGCGAGCCTTACCTGCTCTACCGCTAGGACAGGCTACCCCTTCACCGCGCCTGCCGTCAGGCCGGCGATGAAGCGGTCGATGAACAGGTTGTACACGATGGCGATGGGAACGCTGGTGATCAGGGCCGCCGCCATCAGCGACCCCCAGTAGAAGACGTCGCCGCGCACCAGAGCCACCGGGATGCCCAGGCTGACGGTCATCTTGCCCACGGAGCTGATGAACGTCAGGGCGTAGACGAAGTCCTGCATCACCAAGGTGAAAGCGAAGATGGCGGCGGTGAGGATCCCCGAGATGGCCAGGGGGAGGACAACCTTACGCATCGCTGACAGCCGGCTGTAGCCGTCGATCATGGCCTGCTCCTCGATGTCCCGCGGGATGGAGCGGAAGAAGCCCATGAGCAGCCAGGTGCAGAAGGGTATGGTGAAGGTGGGGTAGACCAGCACCAGGGCCCAGGGGGAGTTCTGCAGGCCGAGCACGGCGATGACGCGGGAGAAGGGGATGAAGAGCAGCGTGGGCGGGATCAGGTAGGTGAGGAAGATGCCGATGCCCAACCGCTCCCCCCAGCGCCCGGTCAGGCGGGCCAGGGCGTAGCCTGCCGGCAGCGCGAAGATCAACGTGATCAGCACCACCAGGCCACCGATCCACACTGTGTTGCGCACCCAGGTCGGGTACAGCGTCTGGCGGAAGAGTAGCTGCACGTGCTCCAGGGTGGGCGGATCGTTGAAGATCCAGGGGATGTGCGTGGTCACCGTCCCCCCTACGTAGAGGTCGCGATCCTGCTTGAACGCCGTGAGGAACATCCAGTAGAAGGGGAAGACGGCGAAGACGGTGAAGGTCAGCGCGGCGCCGTAGAGCCCTACCCGCTTGGCCGCGCGCACCAGGCGCCGCTTCATCCCCCTACCTCCGCCCGCCGGGCCACGCGCAGCATGAGGATCGCCACAACCACCAGCACCGGGAGAAGGAAGAGGGCGATGGCGGCTCCCTGCCCCAGGTCCGCGCCCAGGATGCCTCGCTGGAAGGCCAGGCTGGCCAGGACATGGGTGCTGTTGTACGGCCCGCCGCGGGTGAGCAGGTAGACGACGCTGAGGTCGGTGGAGGTGAATACCACGCCGAAGAGGACAGCCACCGTAACCACGGGCAGCAGCAGCGGCAGGTTGATCTGAAACAGCCGCCGCCAGAAGGAGGCCCCGTCCACCACGGCGGCCTCCCGGATCTCCGCGGGGATGGCGGACATGCCGGCCAGCACGATGACCGTGGCGAAGGGGAACATGCGCCAGACGTGCACGGTGATGATGGCGATCATGGCCAGCGTGGGGTCACCGAACCAGTAGAGCCAGCCCTTGAGGAGCCCCACCGCCCGGAGGGTCCAGTTGACCACGCTGAAGGTGGAGTCGAAGATCCACGTCCAGGCCATGGCCGCCAGGGAGACAGGGACGGCCCAGGGCAGCAGGAGGAGCATGCGCACTCCCCGCCGCCCGAAGAAGGCGGCCTCCAGGACGTTGGCCGCAGCCGTGGCCAGGACCATCACCAGGACCTGGGAGACGACGGTGAAGAGGGTGGTGTTGCGCAGGGCCAGGCGGAACTGCGGGTCGGCGGCGATGGTCCAGAAGTTCTGCAGCCCCACCCAGGGGAAGGTCAGCGTCCCCGACCGCGCCGCGCTGAAGCTGAGTAGCACGGCCATGCCAAAGGGCACGCCCACCAGGAGGACAACGTAGAGGAGGGCGGGGGCCAGGAGCAGCCGACCCAGCGCATCCTCCCGGTCGGCCAGCGTCCGCCGGCGGAAGATGGCCGGGGCCGCCACCACCACCGACTCCGCCTCCTTCAGCGCCACCCTTTCACCGCCCACTGGCCGCGGGGTGCCGGCCGCGTCCTGGGTCATGGCCCAGAGCCCGCCTGGCCATCGCCCCGCCCCCGCGCCAGGCCTGTGCGACGGTCGAAGGAGCGGATGGCCCTGCGGGGCACGGCGAACTCGTAGACCTGCCCCTCCACCACCGGCATGGTGATGGTTACCGGCAATCCGGCGATGACTGGCTGGTCCGAGCGGCGCTCCTCCTCCAGCGAGCCGTAGACCAGCCGGTCCGCACCCAGGTGCTCCACCTGCCGCACGCGCAGGTGATAGATCACCACATCCTCCCGCGGATCGAAGACGTCCCGCGGCAGCAAGTGCTCGGGGCGAAAGCCGATCAGCGTCTCCTCGTCGTGCTCCACCAGGTTCATCGGCGGGGAGCCGAGGAAGGTGGCGACAAAGGTGTCTGCGGGGTAGTCGTAGACCTCCCGCGGGCTGCCCACCTGCCGCACCCGTCCCTTCTCCATGACGGCGATGCGGTCTCCCAGCCCCATGGCCTCCACCTGATCGTGGGTGACGTAGATGGTCGTGGTCCCGATCTGCCGCTGGAACTCCTTGAGCTCGTAGCGGGCGATGGCGCGCAGTTGAGCGTCCAGGTTGGAGAGCGGCTCGTCGAAGAGGAAGACCTTGGGGTCGCGCACCACAGCCCGGGCCAGAGCCACGCGCTGCCGCTCCCCGCCGGAGAGCTGACGGGGGAAGCGATCCAGCAGCCGCTCGATGCCGAACATACGCGCCCCGCTGTGCACCCGCTCCCGCAGCACGCGCGGCGGCTGCCCCATCGCCTCCAGGGGGAAGGAGATGTTGCGGAAGGCGGTCTTGTGCGGGTAGAGGGCGTAGCTCTGGAAGACCATGGCGATGCCGCGGGCGCGGGGCGGCACGTCGGCGTCCATGCGCTCGCCGGCGATGAAGATCTCCCCGGCGGTAGGGGTCTCCAGGCCGGCGATCATGCGCATCAGCGTGGTCTTCCCGCAGCCCGAGGGCCCCAGGAGGACCAGCAGCTCGCCCTCCCTCACGGAGAGGTTGACGCCGTCCACGGCGCGCACCTCCCCGAAGTGCTTGTGCAGGTCCCGAGTCTCGACGTAGCCCCGCTCCATGCCCACCTCGCCTCGCCTCAGGGGACAGGGAGGGGTGCGCCCACAGACCGGACGCACCCCGCCTCGTCCTCACACGCTACTGACGTTACCTGTCTTTGCCGCCACCCACCAGCCCGGCGCGGCGCCACTTGGCGAAGATCTCCTTCACCCGGCGATCCGCCTCCGATACCGCCTGCCGCGGCGTGAGCTGCCCCGTGGCTGCCTTGGCAAACATGTCCGGGATGACGAAGGTGTCGAAGATCTCGCCCTCGGCCGGGTTGGCCGGACCGGGGTAGCCGATGTTGGTGGACCACTGCTCGGCGTCGGCCAGCACCTTCAACTTGTCTGGCGGCACTGAACCGAAGGGATCCTTGAAGACCACGGACCGGATCCACTTGCGTCCCTCGGCCGGCTTCTGGGCCAGGGGCACATTCTTCTCCGCCACGCTGCCGAAGAAGGAAGGGAAGTTGTACAGCTTGCTGGCCATCACCGCGTCCCGGTAGTTGTCCACCAGGTGCAGGAGGAACTCCTTGGCCCGGTCTGGAGCCTGGGCGAACCGCCAGATCACCCAGACGCCCATGACGTGTTCGCTGGCCCAGCGGGCCTTGGGGCCGTGCAGCGCCGGGACGAAGAAGATGTCCGCCGCCGTGGGCAGGCGGCGGTCCTGCGCCGAGCGGTAGGCGGAGATGGAGTTAAGGATGTACGCGGTCTGCCCCGCCTCCAGCGCCTGGTTGTTGGAGGCGGCGTTCCAGCTGAGGACCGCCGGCGTGCTCACCTCGCGGAAGAGCCGGGCCCCGAACTCCACGGCGCGGATGGTCTCCTCGGAATTGAGGATGACGTTCTCGTCCTTGTCCTGGATGGAGGCACCGAAGGACCACATGATGGCCCGGGTCGCCATGTTGGAGTCGATGTCCTGGGAGAGCCCGATGCCGATGGGGATCTGGATCTGCGGGAACTTGCGCTTGATCTCCCTCCCCGCCACCAGCAGGTCGTCCCAGGTCTTGGGGCCCTGGGCGAAGCCCACCCCGGCCCACACGCTCTTCAAGTAGTCGCCGGGGTCTGGCACCCAGTTGTCCGAGAAGCCGAAGAACTTGCGGGTGTTGCGGTTGTAGGCGCTCTGCCGCACCAGGGGGATCATGGGGCCATAGCGCCGCTCGGCCTCCTGGTTGATGTCGGTCAGGTCCAGCACCTGCTGCTCGAATGCCGAGGGCGGTGCCAGGAAGAAGTAGAGGTCGTGCCCCTGCTGCGCCGCCACCTCGGCGGTGGCCCGGGGGACGACGTCGGCAAAGGAGATGTGGTCCACGGTCACCTCGATCCCCCGGCTCGCCCCCCACTGCTTGGCGAAGGGGTCGAACCAGGTGTCGTAGGCCGGGACGAAGTGGCTCCACGTCATGATGCGCAGGGCCCGCGGCTGGGCCCGCACCACATGGACAGGCCCGAAGAGCGACCGCAGCCCGCTGGCGGCGACGCCGACCCCCGCCGCCCCGACGGCCGTCAGTTTGAGGAACTCCCGGCGAGAAACGCGCCGCCACCGGTTCTCGGCGACGCGCACCCACTTGCCAGTCTTCTCATCACTCACCTTCTCCCCACCCCCTCGGCAGAATGTGACGCTCGTGTGGTGACCAACCGGGCTCCTTGAGACTATTGGCACAAAGTATAGAGGGCCAGCGGCGCGGATTGCAACGATGGTGCCCCCAGCGGGATTCGAACCCGCGTTGCCGGCTTGAAAGACCGGTGTCCTAGGCCTGGCTAGACGATGGGGGCGAGGCCTGGAACAGTATACCACCGCCTCCTGCGTCAGTCCGTGTGCGCACGAACAAATGTCAGGATCTCGGCCTGGATCGCCGGCCCGTGGCGGGTGGCGAAGAGGTGGGTGCCGTGGGCCGCCGTGGGGTAGAGGCGCAGGGCCTTCGGCGGCGGGGTTCGCGCGTGCATGGCACGGACACTGTCGGCGAAGGGCTGGTCTCCGGTCCCCGCGATGAAGAGCTTGGGGGTGCGCAGCGTCGGCAGGTGGGGACGGACGTCCAGCCCCTGGAAGCGCATACCGCTGGCGATGACCACCACCCCGGCCACCGGCCGCAGCGCCGCAGCCTTCAGGGAGACCGTCCCGCCCATGCTGGCGCCGATGAGGACCACCGGCCGCTGGCCGTGACGGGTGGCGTAGGCGATGGCGGCCAGCGCGTCGCGGTACGTCTGCGCGACCACAAATCTCCCGCCCGAGCGTCCGACACCGCGGTAGTCGTAGGTTATGGCCGTGTAACCGCGGCGCGCCAGCTCCTCGGCCAGGAAGAACCAGACCCGCTGGTCGGTGCCGTACATGTGGGAGAGGATGACCGCAACGCGGCCGCGGCCGAACTCGTAGCCGGCTATGGTCACCCCGTCGTCGGTGTGAAAGCGGATAGCGGCGTGGGCGCGCGCCAGCGGCTCCCCTACCGCTGCCAGCAGAAGCAACAGAGCGGCGACCGCTCCCGGGACGGTAAGCGCTCCGCCACTCGTGACGAACACCGCCCACCCGCCAGCGGCGGACACCGCCCGCCTGGAACCCCACCTAGAGCAAAGACTTGATCTTGCCGCCATCGACCTGGATCACCGTGCCGGTGACGAAGCTGGCGCGCTCCGAGGCGAGGAAGGCGACCACCGCTGCCAGCTCCTCCGGGCGGCCCACGCGGCCCAGCGGCATGTCCTCGGTCCAGAGGCGCCGCTCCGCCTCCTCCACGGAGACCCCCTCGCGCTCTGCGTAGCCCCGCGTCAGCTCGTCCAGGCGGTCGGTGGCGATGGGCCCGGGGCAGACGGCGTTCACCAAAACGTTGTCTCGCCCGTACTCGTTGGCCAGCGTCTTGGTCAACCCGACGACGGCGGCACGCAGCGAGCTGGACAGCGTCAGTGCCGCCAGAGGCTGCTTCAGCACGTAGGAGGTGATGGTGATGATGCGCCCCCAGCGCCGCTGCCGCATGGCGGGGAGGACCGCCCGGCACAACCGCGCCGTGCTCAGCAGGATCAGGTCCACTGCCTCGCGCCAGGCCGCCTCATCCACCTCGAGGAAAGCGCCGGGGCGCGGGCCCGCCGCGTTGCTCACCAGGATGTCGACGGCACCAAACCGCCGCGCGGCGGCATCAACCACACGGGCCACGTCATCGACCCGGGTGACATCGCCAGCCAGCGGCAGCACCGTCCCGCCATCCCGCGCGATCTCCTCTGCCGCTGCAAGCAGCCTTTGGGCGTCCCGCGCACAGATGGCCACCTGCGCCCCCTCCGCGGCCAGCGCCGCCGCCACCGCCTTCCCCAGCCCACGGCTGGCGCCGGTCACCAGGGCTGTGCGTCCTCGCAGTCCCAGATCCATCCGCCTATGGCCATAGCACCAGATGGCGCAGCTCCTGTATCCGGGATTTGGCCAGGGGGATGAGGGTTTCCTTCGGATCGTCCAGCAGCAGGCTCTGCGCATCACGCGACCAGGGCACGATGCGGCGCACGCGGCGCAGGTTTACCAGGTAGGCGCGGTGGCAGCGGAAGAACCCGTGCGGAGCCAGCACCGGCTCCAGCCGCCGCAACGCCTCACGGACCGCCAGCGCCTCGCCATCCAGGGCCACGGTGGTAATATCTCTGTCACGACGCAGGTAGAGAATCTGAGGCAGCGGCAACAGCCGGCGATCCTGGCCGTCGCGCACACAGAGACGGTCGACCCCGGCGGATGCCGCTGGCCGTCCCGCCAGCCGCGCCAGGGCCCTGCCCAAGCGGTCGCGGCTCACCGGTTTCAGCAGGTAGTCCACCGCGCCCAAGTCGAATGCGGGCAGGGCGAAGTCCGCGAACCCTGTGACGAAGACCACGGGCACGCCCTGGCGCTGCAGCCGGTCCCCCAGAGCCAGCCCGTCCACCTCCGGCAGGCGCACGTCCAGGAACGCCGCGTCCACCGACACCCTGTCCAGCAGCCGCAGCGCCTCCGCCGCCGTCCCCGCCGTGCCGGCCACTGTGGCTCCCAGCTCCTCCAGCAACCCGGCCAGGCGGCGGCACGCCGGCGGCTCATCGTCCACGATCAGCGCGCGCACCGTCCTCCGGCACCGCTCCTGCGCCCCGCATCCGCGGCTGCACCCGAATCACCGGCTCCACAGGGAGCGTCACCGCCGCGATGGTCCCCCCTCCCGGACGGCGCAGCAGCCGCAGGCGGGCACCCTTCCCATACCGCGCAGCCAGACGTCGGCGCAGCGTGCCCAGGCCGAGGTGACCCCCATCGGGGAACGCCAGGATCTGCTCGGGTGCGTTCCGCGCGGGCGCCCGGTCGATCCCTGGCCCGTCGTCGGCCACCACGATCAGCACCTCCCGACGCGCCCGCCGGCCGCGCACCGCCAGCCGCAGCGTCGCCCCTGTCGCACGGCCGGCGGCGCCGTGAACCACCGCGTTCTCCACCAACGGCTGCGCGACCAGCGCCGGGATGGGCACCCCCAGCACCCCTGGGTCCACATCCACGATGGTGCGCAGGCGAGAACCCAGGCGGACGCGCTCCAGGCCCAGGTACATGCCCACCAGGGCCAGCTCCTCGGAGATGGAGACCAACCCTTCGCCCCGGCCCAGGGTCGCCCGTACGAACCGGGCCAGAACGGCGATCATCTCCTCGGCCAGGCCGGGATGGGAGCGCACGCATGCCTGGATCGCCGTCAGCGTGTTGTAAAGAAAGTGCGGTGCTGCGGGCATCCACACCTGCCTCTCCCCGGCCTGATCAGGCGAGAAGGTGCGCACCCATCACTGTCCGCGGCGCCGCCGGCCGTTGGGGGAAAGCTCCGCCCCACGCGGCACCTCCAGGGCCGCGCGCAGCCGGCGGACCGCCCGCTCCTGCAGCTCAGCCGCCCGACTGATGGAGATGCGGCAGTGCGCCGCCACCTGGCGCAGGCGCATCCCGCGGCCGAACCGCAGCCGGAGGATTTCCCGGTCGCGTGGCGGCAATGCTGCCACGGCCTGAGCCAGCGCGGCACGCAGCTCCTTGGCCAGCAGCTCGGCCTCCGGTTCCATCGTCTCCTCCGGCAGCGGGCCAGCATCGTCCAGGCTGACAAACTGCGTGGCCACCCGCAACGGGCCCGGCCGCGCGCCGTCTCCTCCTTCGCCTAGCGCGAGGCGTCCCGCCGCCTTCACCGCGCGGCGCAGGCTGCGCGGCAGCGGGTCCCGCGCCCGCAGGCCATCCAGGATGGCACCGCGGATGCGGTGACTGGCATAGGTGCGGAAGTCCACGCCGCGCGATGGGTCGAAGCGGCGGGCGCATTCCAGCAGCCCGACGACCCCGTCATGTACCAGGTCGTCCAGCTCCACAACCGCCGGGAAGGCGTGGCTCATGCTCCGGGCGATGGAGTGCACCAGCGGCAGCAGCGCGTCGACAGGGAGGGGCGTGGCAGCAGTGGCGCGGTCAGCCTGTGACGGTGTTGCTCCGTTGCGCGGCGACACCGTGACAGCGGCGGGTTCTTGCACCGCGGATCGCCCCACGCCCATGACCTCACAGGGATGACGGCGGGCATGATCGCACGGAGAGGTCTCCCCAGGCTCACGTTGACACGCGACAGGCCGGAAGCGGCGTGCAGGCCGCGGAAAACCCGGCGCCGAGGGGCACAGTAGCAGCGCTCCGGGGCAGCGAAGTCGGGGCCCAACGGCACGGTCCCGAGGGTCAGCGCAGCCGACCCGGGGCTAGAGGAGGCGGGCCGTGACCTCTGCGGGAGTGATCTCGATCAGCGCCCCGCCGCTCCTGCCATCGCCCATGGTGCAGTTGACGACCAGCGTGTCGCCGAGGCGCTCTATCCCCGGAGATTCGTGTACGTGCCCGCAGGCCACCAGCCGCGGCCGCAGCCGCAACACCTTCTCCCGCACGGCGGGCGAGCCGATGTGCCGGCCGCCGGGCACCCTGTCGAGGATACCGTGGGGCGGTTCGTGCACCACGAGCACATCGCAGTGGACATCCACGTCGGGGCCGCCGAACGTCACCCCAGCGACGGCGCGCGGCGGGCCCTCCAGCAGGGCGCCGTGCCGCCGCATGGTGGACTTCACGCCGGGTGTGTCCATGTTGCCGGGGATTGTGAGCACGGGCAGCGACAGGGAATGCAGGAGGGCCAGCGCCTCCTCGCCGCGCCCGACGTGGGTGAGGTCGCCGGGCAGGAGCAGCACCGCCGGCTGGTGCTCCAGGACCAGGGCGCGCACCCGAGCCACGCGCTCGGGATGGCCGTGCAGGTCGGCGCAGGCAAGAAGGCGGACCATGGCGTCCTCCGCTATGATAACAGGAGCGCTGGAGGAGGTGGCCACATGCGCCGGGCGATCAACGGGGTGACGTTGGGTTACGACCTGGAAGGCGCGGGGACGGCGGTCCTCTTCCTGCACGCCTTCCCCCTGAACCGCCGGATGTGGGCGGCGCAGCAGGAAGCGCTGCGCGGGCAGGCTCGCATCCTGGCTGCGGATTTCCGCGGCTTCGGCGAGACCGACCTCTCTCCGGGGCCGTACAGCCTGGAGGACCTGGCCGACGATGTGCTGGGGCTTGCGCGCAGCCTCGGAGTCGGCCGGGCAGTGGTGGTGGGCCTCTCCATGGGCGGGTACGTGGCCTTCCGTCTAGCGGCGCGCGCACCGGAATTCGTGCAGGCGCTGGTGCTGGCGGACACTCGGGCCGAGGCGGACACACCGGAGGGGCGTACCACGCGGCTGGACCTGGCCGAGCGCGTACAACGGGAGGGCCTGGCGGCACTGGAGCAGTTCATGCAGGGCCTTGTCGGCCCGACCACCCGCACCTCCCGTCCGGAGGTGACCGCCCGCCTGCGGCAGATAGTCGACAACCCCCCACCGGAGGCGCTGGCGGGCGCGCTGCGCGCCCTGGCCTACCGGCCGGATAGCCGCCCCCTGCTTGCGTCCATCACGGTGCCCACACTGGTGCTGGTTGGGGAGGAGGACGGGCTGACCACGCCCGAGAGTGCCCGCGTCATCGCCGGTGGTATCCGCGGCGCCCGCCTGGTCGTCCTCCCCCAGGCGGGGCACCTATCGAATCTGGAAACCCCCGAGGCGTTCAACCGTGAACTGGTGGCGTTCGTGCGCGAACTGGGGTAGGTTGGAGGATTGCCAGAGGCCTCAGCGACGGTCGAGGGGAATGAACTCCCGCCGCCGCGGTCCGATGTACTCGGCTCGCGGGCGGATCAGCCGGTTGTCCGCGTACTGCTCCAGGATGTGCGCCGTCCACCCGCTGATGCGACTGACGGCGAAGATGGCCGGGAAGAGGTCGGGCGTGATGCCCATGGCCGCGTAGGCCGAGGCGGAGTATAGGTCGACGTTGGCGAAGAGGTGACGTTCCCGCATGACGACCTCTTCCATCTTTCGCGTCATCTGGAACCAGCGCAGGTCGCCGGCCTTTTCGCCCAGCCTTTGTGACAGAGGACGCAGGTGGCGCACCCGCGGGTCTTCGGTGCGGTAGACACGGTGGCCAAAGCCTGGGATCTTTTCCTTCCGCGCCAGCTTCTCCAGCACCACAGGCTCCACCCGGTCCAGTGTGCCCATCTCCTGCAGCAGCTCCATCACCGCCGCGTTAGCACCGCCATGAAGAGGCCCCTTGAGCGTGCCAATGGCGGAGGTGACCGCCGCATAGATATCGGAAAGAGTTGCCGCCGTCACCCGTGCCGCAAAGGTGCTGGCGTTGAGCTCGTGGTCTGCATGCAGGATGAGCGCCACGTCCATGGCCCTAGCATGCTCGGGGTCGGGCTCGCGGCCGAATAGCATGCGCAGCAAGTCGGCGGCGTGCCCCGCCTCCGCCTGCGGCGCCACCGGCGCCTGCCCCTGTCGCATCCGATGGTAGGCGGCGACGATGGTGGGGAACTGGGCCACCAGGCGGGCGGCCTTGCGCAGGTTACCCTCACGGCTGCGGTCCTCGAGGTCGGCGTCGTAGAGGGCCAGCGCGGAGACGACGGTGCGCAGGACGTCCATGGGGTTGGCCGTGCGCGGCAGTCCGCTCAGCAGCCCCTGCACGGCAGGAGGCAGCGCCCGCGCCGCGCCCAGCTCGCGGCGCAGCGCTTCTAGTTGAGGCCGTGAGGGCAGGTCGCCGTGCCAGAGCAGGTAGACGACCTCCTCAAAGGTGCAGTGTTCCGCTAGGTCGTGGATGTCGTAGCCCTGGTAGAGGAGCCGCCCCTCCCGCCCGTCGACAAAGCAGATAGAGGATGCGGAGGCAACCACACCCTCCAGCCCGGCCTGGATCTGAGACTGCACTTCTCCTCCCCGCATGGTGTCTACCCGCCTAGCCTAGAGAGGCCTCCCCGGGTCTGTCAACGAGGGACGCAGCCGGGCAACTGGAGCAGCCCTCGTTCCGAAGCAGCTAGAGCAAGCGGAGCTGGGCGGAAGGAGCAGGAGCTGGTCTCTCCGGCAAGCCGGCAAAGCCCGCGCGCGCCTTGAGGGCGGCGATGACCTGCTGGATCCGCTGCTGGGTGGCCCGTGGCGCGTACTTGGCCCGGTAGAGACGCTCGTACTCCGGAACGAGGGCAGGCCGCTTGTGCTCCAGATAGGCAAAGAACGCCTCCCGCGTGACGTCGCCCAGGTGGAGGGTATTCGTGAAGAGGGCAGAGGCCCCGTAGGCCCTGGCCGCCGCCACCACCGCAGCCAGCTGCTCCTCCCCGTCGGTAATCCCCGGCAGCACAGGAGCCAGGAAGACAGCCGTGGCCACCCCTGCCTCTCCCAGCACGCGCATGGCCTCAAGACGCCACTGCGGCGGGGGGACGTCGGGCTCGATCTCCCGGGCGAGAGCCGGATCCACCGTGGCCAGGCTGAACATGACCAGCGCCCCGGGTCCCTGGGCCAGATCCCTCAGGACGTCCCGGTCGCGGACGACCATGGTGGACTTGGTGACCAGGGCGACCGGTGTGTCGGCGTCACGCAGCACCTCCAGGATCCTCCAGGTGATGCGGTAGGCCCCCTCCGCCGGCTGGTAGGGGTCGGTGGCCGTGCCGATGTGCACCCGCTCCCTGCGCCAGCCGGGCCGGGCGAGCTCCCGGCGCAGCACCTCCGGAGCGTTGACCTTGACGAAGATCCGGGAGGACCAGTCGCGCACGCCGTCCTGGCCCAGATACCAATGCGTGAGGCGGGCGTAGCAGTAGATGCAGGCGTGAGCGCATCCCCTATACGGATTGATCGACCACCGGAAAGGCATACCTTGGACCCGGTTGAGGACTGACTTGACCTGGACCTCCACCCACTGGACGCGCGGCGTGGAGCGGATGCCGGTGGTCCAGAATAGCCGGGGAACCGGGCCTTCCTCACGGGGAGTTTCCCCGGCCGCAACACATGGTGACTGAAGTGAGACCACCATCCCGGATCAATCTTATATCGAACATATGTTCGCGTCAACTCTCTCCCGCGCCAGCCATTTCCGGCGCACCGACCCCGTAGATTTCCCCGAACTTCTCCCACAGGTAGCGCAGGTACGGCTCCGGGGTGAGGCGGCTGCCCGTGGCCCGCTGCAGGAGATCCTGGGGGAAGAACTTCCGCCCGTGTCGATGGACGTGCTCCCGTAGCCATCCCAGCAGCGCCCGGAACTCACCCCGGGCGAAATCCTCCGGGAGAGCGGGACGGGCCCGCAAGGCTGCCGCAAAGAGCTGAGCCGCCATCACGTTGCCCAGCGTGTACGTGGGGAAGTAGCCGATGAGGCCGCTGGCCCAGTGGATGTCCTGCATCAGGCCGTCGGCGTCGGTCGGGGGCGTCACTCCCAGGTACTCGGCCATCCTGGCGTTCCAGGCCTCGGGGGCGTCCTCCACCCTGAGCGATCCGTCCATCAGGGACTTCTCCAGCTCGAAGCGCAGGATGATGTGCAGGTTGTAGGTCACCTCGTCGGCTTCCACGCGGATCAGGCTCGGCTGCACCTTGTTCACCGCCCGGTAGAACCCCTCAGCATCCACGCCCGCCAGTTGCTCGGAGAAGAGCTCCCGCAGGCGGGGGAAGTAGTGCCGCCAGAAAGGGCGGCTCCGTCCGACCAGGTTCTCCCACATGCGCGACTGGGACTCGTGGACGCCCAGGCTGGCGCCTCCGGCAAGTGGCGTCCGTTCCAGGGCGGGATCCAGCCCCTGGTGGTACATCGCATGGCCAGCCTCGTGGAAGATGGCGAAGACCGCAGTATTGAAGAAGCGGCGGTCGAATCGCGTGGTGATGCGGGCATCGCCACGGCTGAAGCCGGCGGCGAAGGGGTGGGGCGCCCGGTCGAGGCGACCGCGGAGGAGGTCGTAGCCGAAGGCCTGGACCACCTCCAGGGCGAAGGCCTGTTGCTTCTCCTCGTCGTACTCCTGATGCAGCACACTGTCGTCCACCGCCCCCGCCGCGGCGATGGCCCGTACCAGCGGCACGATCTCCTCTCGCAGCCTGGCGAACAGCTCGGTCACCTCCCGCGAGGTCATCAGCGGCTCGTAGAGGTCCAGCACCGCGTCGTAAGGGTGCTCCGCATAGCCTAGGTAGTCGGCGGTGCGGCGGGCGTAGTCCACCATCTGCTGCAGGTGGGGACGAAAGGCGGCGAAGTCGTTGGCCGGACGGGCCTGCCGCCACGCCTCTATGCTCAGGCTGGAGGCGCGGCGCCGCTCGGCCACGAACTGAGACGGCAGCTTCGTTGCACGGTCGTAGTCGCGACGCGTCATCCGCACCAACGCTGCCTCGTCGGAATCCGGGTCGAGGTCCTCCACCGTCCGCTCCGCCGCCTCCAGCAGCTCCTGCGTGCGCGGGGAAGTGAACATCTCGTGGATGAGCCTGGTGAGGGTGGCTAGCTGCTCCGCACGTGCCCGCCCACCGCCGGGAGGCATGTGTGTCTGCTGGTCCCATTCCAGGACCTCGGCGGCGTGGCGCAGGTCGACGATGGGCGCCAGGTGCGCCTTGAGCTGCTCTACTGCTTCAGGGATATGCGGCATCTTGGCTCTCGGCCTCCTCTCACGGGTGTGCTACCGCCTCCCACCAGTCTCCATGAATGACGTCGGAGAGGTCAAACACCATCACGCCGTCCGCGTAGCGGGCGGCGGCCCGGAGCGCTCCTCTGCCGCGCGCCCGGTCTCCGGAGTATACCTGCAGCCAGATCCCTCCGAGCAGCGGTGTGCCTCCGGTCACCACCCGGGCCAGGGTCGCTCCGCCGGCGACGCTGCGCCACCCGGACGCCCCCCGGAAGATGGCCTCTACCGGCGAGAGCGTGCGGTAGTACAGGCCGGCAATCAGGTAATCCAGGTGGGAGAGCAGGGAGGCCTCGCCCCACGCCGGGGTCCAGGCCGGAAAGAGCGGTGGTGCATCGGCACGACCCCAGTTCTGCCCGACCTCGTAGGCCGTAGGGTATCCAGCCCCTACGTACATAGCCAGCGGGATCCCCGGGCGGGTGCGGCGCACCACCTGACCGGCGGCGCGCACGAATTCCCGGATCACTGTGGCGCGCCATGCCACCCAGGCGCCAAAGAGCGGGCCCGGGCGAAGGCTCTCCCCCAAGAACAATACGACATCATCCGGCCAGCGAGCGACCGGACGGCCCAGCGCCGCCTCGAACCGCGCCCGACTCACGTCGGAGAAATCCGCCGTTACGGCGGAGTACCGCGCCCTGTCCAGCACGATCCCGTCGACGGCGTAGCGGGAAACGACCTCCCACAGGACTGCCAGCTCGTAGAGCTGCACCTCGGGGTGGGCGGGGTTGGTGAAGACGATGGTCATCCCAGCCACCCCAGCTCCGGGGACTAGGGCAGTTCCTGCCCTCCCCGGCGCTCCGATCGCGTGGACATCCTGCCATGCGGGCCGCTCAAAAGCCAGGCCCACGCCTTCGCGGGCCAGGCCCGCGCCGAAGACGTTGACCGCGGCATGCACCCTCAGCCCCGCGGCGTGCGCCTCCTCCACCAGCGCGGCCAACGCGTCGAACTCCGCGGGGTACCATTCCCGCGGCGGAGGATAGGTAGGGGGAAAGGGCCGCGCCACAGGAGAGGCCCGGATGTGCGGGGCGAAGCCGGACTCGTAGGTGACAAACCCCCAGGCGTTCTTCGCCTCGGGGATCAAGGTGTCGAAGCCGGCGTCCCGCGCACGGCCCACCAGCGTGCGGATGGCCTCCCGGTTGCTCAGAAGCGGCAAGTTCGCCGACACCTCGACCCAGAGCGCCCGACGGGGCAGCCAGGGGGGACGGCCGATAGCGGCCGCAGCGGTGGGATCGGCCACTGCGGCGGCCGCAGGCCGGGCAGGCCCCGCCGCCGATGCCAGCAGGGCGGCCGCAACCAGCAGCATCCGCACGGCGGCTCCGTGCCCCAGCACCACTCGGGAGGTCCGTCAGCGGGTGCGGGGCGGCACTACCGCCCCAGGCCGCCGCGGCGCCGGTCCAGCCCGACGAACCGGCTGTGCTCCTTGTCGAAGTACAGTTCCACGGTTCCCGTGGGGCCGTTACGGTGCTTGGAGAGGATGATCTCCGCAATGTTCTTCTTCTCGGTGTTCTCGTTGTAGTAGTCCTCGCGGTAGATGAAGAGCACCAGGTCGGCCACCTGCTCGAGCTCGCCACTTTCTCTCAGGTGCGAAAGCTGCGGCCGGCGGTTCCCCAGCGCCTCCACCGCCCGCGAGAGCTGCGAGATGGCGATCACCGGTACGTCCAGCTCCTTGGCCAGCGATTTGGTTGCCCGGGCGATCTCCGAGATCTCCTGCGTCCGGTTCTCCGTCCGCTTGTAGGACTGGATCATCTGCAGGTAGTCGATGATGATCAGCCCCAGCCCATGCTCCGCCTTCAACTTGCGGGCCTTGGCCCGCATCTCGATAACATTGATGGCGGCACTGTCGTCGATGAAGATGGGTGCCTCCGAGAGGCGGGCCATGGCGTGGGCCAGCCTGGGCCAGTCGCTGTCCGAGAGGAAGCCCGTGCGAAGCTTCGACCCATCCACCTCCGCCTCCGCGGCCAGCATCCGCTGCACCACCTGCTCGCTGCTTGTCTCCAGGCTGAAGATGGCCACCGGCGTCTTCTGCTGCAGCGCGGCGTGCTGCGCGATGTTCAGGCAGAACGTGGTGTTGTGCACGCAGACGTCGTTGGCGATGAAGTTGTGCGTACGCGGCACGGTGAGGTCGTAGACCTGAAAGGCGCCGACCTCCTCAACGGCCACCACGGTGTCCCACATCACGTCCACGTCCTGCAGGAGGGAGCGCTGGTGGTTCCTCGCCCAGCGGCGCAGTCGCTCCCGCCCGAAGACGCCCACCTCCCGTATTAGCGACACCATGGCCGCCGGCCCTACGCGCAAGGACATCCCGGCAACGACGGAGGGCACGCCGAAGCGCAGCAGCAGGTGCTGCACCTGGCGGGCCACGCGCGGGGAGGGCATCTCCGCCTCCAGGGTAAGGAGTTCCCCTTCTCCGGCGATTTCGCCGCAGGCCGCCAGCAGCCGGTTCAGGAAGAGGGCGAGCTTCTCCCGCCGCAGGGTGGCTACCTCCGGGGGGATGAATCGCGCGGCGGACGGACCGTCCAGCCCGCGGTAGCGCGCCCGCAAGAGGTCCACCGCCTCCGCCGCCTGGGAGCCCCCCGAGATGGCCGCACCCGCAGGCCGGGACCGCTCCGCCGGGCGGCCAAGGCGGATGGCATCCGCCACAGCCACGGCGTCGGCGAAATCGGCGGCCAGCAGCGGGGAGACAGGCAGGCGGCCGCTGGTGAGGTAGGCCAGCAGCCGCACCTCGTGCGCCGGCAGGTCCAGCGCACCGAATACGGGCAGGCGCCTCGGCACCGCCACCAGCGCGCCGGGGGAGAGGTCGTGGAGGGCGCACCAACCGCGCGGGGTCAGGAAGGGGTGGGAGAGCGTGGTTTCCACCTCCCGCCCGCTGGCCAGCCGCACGCGGAAGACAGGCCTGATCCCATCGTCCACGAAATGGCTGGGGGCGGTGGGGGAAAGTCGCATGGACTCGTCGAGGGTGAAAAGGGAGGCCTGGCGCGCCCCCACGACCTCCTGGATCGTGCGGACGGCGCCCGTCTGGGCGTCGACGATCTCGGTATCGTACTTGAGGCATTTGCCCATGGCCGGGCGGGCGGCGACGATGACCAGGTCGGCCGGCTGCAGCCCGGCGGTCATGCGGTCCAGGTCGACGAACCCGGTGGGCACCCCGGTGACGGTACCCTTGTCCTGATAGCGGCGGTCGATGCGGTCGAAGGACTCCTGTAGCACCTCCCGGATGGGCAGGAAGTCCTGAGCCATCCGCCGGCTGGCGATGCCGAAGACCAGCTTCTCTGCCTGGTCGAGGAGCACTTCCACCTCCTGCTCCTCGCGGAACCCCATCCCCACGATTTCGGTCCCCGCAGCGATCAACTGTCTCAGCAACGACTTCTGCAGAACCAGCCGCGCGTAGTACTCGACGTTGGCCGCTGTGGGGACGGCGTCCAGCAGGGAGGTGACGTACGCCGCGCCGCCGACGTCCTCAAGCTGGCCGCGCGCCTTCAACCGGTCGGTGACGGTGATGAGATCCACCGGCTCCCCCCGCTCGAACAGGTCCACCATGGCGTCGTAGATGCGGCGATGGGCCTCCCGGTAGAAGTCCTCGCCACGGAGCATCTCCACGACCCGGGCGATGGCATCTCGCTCCAGCAGCATCGAGCCCAGGACGCCCTGCTCGGCCTCGATGCTTTGCGGGGGAACCCGCTCCAACGGCATGACCCGCATCTGCTTCCTCCAGAACCCGGCGGCTACCTATACTATCGAACGCATGTTTGACTATTTCAAGGGGTTTGGCGTCGCGGGCGTTGCCGCGCGGTTAGACCTCCACCTTCGAATTGGAGGGGGCCACTGTGAATTCCCTTGTGGAGAATCCCTGATTTGACGGCAAGTTCCGGGAATTACCGGTGGACAACCTGGGGATTAGGGGGACAGTCGGGCCGCTCGGGCCTCGAACAGGTGGGGGAGGGCCTCCTGCACAGTGGCCACCGGGACCACCTCCAGACCCCGGGGCGGTTCACCCACCTCTGCCGCGTTTTCCGCCGGGACGAGCACCTTGCGCATCCCGGCCTGCCGGGCGCCGACCAGCTTCTCGGGGATGCCGCCGACCTGCCGCACCCTGCCCTGGATGGACACCTCCCCGGTCATGGCCACATCCTGGCGGATCGGGCGGCGCTGCACCGCACTCATCATGGCCACGACCATGGCCAGGCCGGCGCTGGGCCCGTCGATCAACCCTCCGCCGATAACGTTGACGTGCAGGTCGAAGTCGCAGAGGTCGATCCCGGCCACGGCGCGCAGAACCGCCGCTGCGTTGAAGACCGAGTCCCGGGCCATGCTCCCTGCGGTCTCGTTGAAGCGGATGGTCCCCTGGCCGGGACGCGCCGCGGGAAAGGCCGCCGCCTCCACCTCGATCAGCGATCCGACGAAGTGCGCCACACCCACAGCGAAGGCGCGGCCGACCTCCAGCTTCTCCCCGCCGCGGGGTGGGACGGCCGGCGAGAGACGACTGGTGCGGACCACCTCCAGCAGGTCCGCCCGTCCGATACGCACGCGCCCGTGTCGACCGCGGCGGCGGTGCAGCGCCACACCGTACGCATCGGCCAGCAGGTTCACCGCCTTGCGCCCCTCCGCTGTGTACTCGCCGATCAGATCGGGGACGTCGCGTGCCAGCTCGACGCCCAGGCGGCGCGCCGCCGCGCGGACGATGCGGCGGATGTGCTCGGGCGACAGGGGATCGAAGTAGACCTCCGCACACCGGGAGCGAACCATAGGGCTGATCTCCTCGGGGTCCCTGGTCGTGGCCCCGATGAGGACGAAGTCGGCGGGTGCCCCCTGTTCGAAGAGACGCCGCACATAGGCCGGCAGCGCCGGGCCATCGGGATCGTAGAAAGAAGAAGCGAAGTACACCCGCCGATCTTCCAGGACCTTGAGGATGCGGGCCTGCGCCAGCGGGTCCAGCTCCCCTATCTCGTCGATGAAGAGCACGCCCCCGTGCGCCCTGGTGACCAAACCCAGCCTGGGCTCGGGCAGACCGCTGTCGATCAGCCCGCGCTGCCCGCCCTGGTAGATGAGGTCACGGACAGACCCCAGCAGGGGGTCGATAGTTTCGTGCAGGTCCCAGCGCAGGGCCGCCCCGTCCACTTCCACAAATGGCGCGTCCGGCGCGAACGGGGTAAAGGGCAGCCGCTTGGCCTCCTCCAGAACGAGCCGGGCAACGGTCGTCTTGCCCACGCCGGGAGGACCGTACAGGATGACGTGCTGCGGGAAGGGCACGGCGATCCTGCTGAGCAGGGCCCGCACGGCCCGCTCCTGCCCCACCACCTGCCGCAGCGTGCGTGGTCGCAGCCGCTCCAGCACCGGGCGGGCCACGTGTACCCGCTCCAGGCGGTCCAGCGCCGCCAGTCGGCGCTCGCTTTCCGGCGTCTCCCCGCCGCCCAGCTCCCGCAGCGCCTCCAGGCGCAGCTCCTGCAGGAACGCCTGCTGCCGCTGCTGCAGCAGCTCCTGTACCCTACGCTCAACCTCCGCGCTCACGGTCTTGCGGGCGATCAGGTCGGCCAGTTGATCGCGGATCTCCTCCAGGCCCCGGGGGGTATCGCCGTCGCTGGCGGAAGAGCGTGTGCCGTCCGCCCGGACGAGCCGCCGCAAGGCCATCACCCCGTAAAGGGCCTCCACCTCCCGGCGGACGCGCTCCGGGCCGCGGAGCCTTCGCGGAGGTCGCTGATGCTGGGTGCCGCGGACAGCCATAGAGACAACTCACCTCTGCCCGACGACGTTGACGGTAACCTGAACCAGCCGGCCGGTGGGTAGGCGCACCGCCACCCTGTGGAACCCCTCGACCCGGATGGGGTGCTCCAGTTCCACCTGCTTCTTGTCCACGGGGAAGCCGCGCTGGCGCAGCGCGTCGGCGACCTGCTGCGCCGTGACGGCCCCGAAGAGGCGCCCCTCCGCGCCGGCGCGCGCGCGCATCTCCAGGATCAAGGCGGAGAGGCCCTGCGCCAGTTGCTCGGCCTCCCGCTGCACCCGGGCGCGGCGCTGCTCCTCCGCCTGCCGCATCACATCGCGGGCCCGGATCGCCCCCGCGGTCGCCTCACGCGCCAGACCCCGCGGGAGGAGGTAATTTCGGGCGTACCCCTCTTTGACCTCGACCAGTGTCCCAGCCCGCCCCAGCGTGGGCACATCCCGAAGGAGGATGACCTTCACGGCTTCACCTCCGCCGGAGCCGCCCGCCGCCCTAGACGCTCCCTCAGCGGAAAGATGGAGTCGACCAGGCCCACGATCAGTAGCAGGTTGCTGAAGATGGGGTTGAACGTCAACCACAGCAAGAGCAGGACGCGCAGGGCCCTGTGCAGGCGGTATCGTCCCAGGAAGACCCACCCCACTATCACCCCCTGGACGAGGAGGGCGACCGAGAGCAGCGCCAGGAGGTTGAGGCCAAGGTCGGAGGGGACGGGCAGGGGAGCAGGGGGCAGGCTACTGCGCAGGCGATCGGAGAGGGTCGTCACCGGCTGCCAGCCCAGCGCCGAGATCAGCCAGGCCAGGGGCAACAGCCACAGAGCGAACCCGGGCACGCGCCAGGTTGATGCCGGGGGCAACGCCGGCAGTGGGTGGCCTACGCGGCGCAAGATCGGTCGGGCGATCTCGTAGTTAAGCCAGCCGGTGGTCACCGCCGTCGCGACAAAGCCGAAGAGGACCAGCCGCGGCATCAGATCCAGCACCGCCAGCATGGTACGGCGGTAGGACTCCGCCGCCTCCTGGCCAAGCCCCAGCCGCCCATAGAGGGAGGCCGCGGTGTCCATCTGCTGGCGCATGGTCAACACCATCTCGCCGTACTGCTGCACCGGGTTGATCCCCAGGAACGCCAGCAGCAGCAGCCCGTTGACCACCAGCGACGCTCCTGAGACCAGGACCGCCATCCCCACGATAGCCGGCCCGCTCCACCCCCGCCGTGTCCCCCAGCCCACCATGATTCCGAAGGGGGCGACGGCAACGAGGATCCCAACGCCGGTCAGCAGGTCTCCGGAGAGCATCCCGGCCACAACGCCGGAAACCACCGCCGCCAGCACCGCCGGCCGCACGCCGTGGCGGATGGTGAGGACCATCAGGGGAAGGGGCATCAGGAAGGTCGTGGCCAGTACGGCCAGCGGGACGTACCGCGTCAGCAGCGCCAGCACCGCGACCAGGGCAGCCTGAATCGCGCCCTCGGTGAGGCCTCGTGTGCTGAGTCGGCTCCGCCGCATTGTCCTTCCGGGGTCTCCGGTGCGCTGTGTGATGCGAAGAGGCGGGGGTGGTCCCCGCCTCTATCGTACCGTCGCCCTCCGCCACCTGACTACACCGAACAGGCCTCCGCGCCGGAGAACCCGTCAGGACGGTTCAGATCTGCCCTTTAATGGGCCCTAATGGCGCAAAAAGTCCTATTCGCTGGTGTACGGCAGCATGGCCAGCTCCCTGGCCCGTTTGATCGCCACAGCCAGCGACCGCTGATGCCTGGCGCAGGTCCCAGAGATGCGCCGGGGCAGGATCTTACCCCGCTCAGTGACGTAGCGGCGCAGCTTGCCGGCGTCCTTATAGTCGATAAACGTGGCTTTTTCGGCGCAGAATGTGCAGACTTTGCGCTTGGGCCGCCGGCGCCACTGCTTGCGGTCGCTCTTTTCCCTCTCGCGTTCGGCCATAGGACCCTCCTCTGTTTCGCCCCCGGGCCCGGTCTAGAACGGGACGTCTTCCTCTTCGGGTTCGAAATCGGCGGCGGCCGGCTCCGGCGCGGTCGCTGCCTGCGCCGCCTTGCGGTCGAGGAACCGCACGGCGTCGGCCACCACCTCGGCCACTTTGCGCTTCTGCCCGTCCTGGGTCTCGTAGGAGCGGATCTGCAGCCTCCCCTCCACAGCCACCAGCCGCCCCTTGCTCAGGTGCTGCGAGACCTGGTCGGCCAGTTTGCGCCAGGCCACGATGTCGATGAAGTCGGTCTCCCGCTCGCCCGCCTGGTTGGTGAACGGCCGGTCCACCGCCAGGGTGAACGAGGCCACGGGCTGACCGCTGGGCACGTACCGCAGTTCTGGGTCGCGGGTGAGGCGACCGATCAGGATCACCCGGTTCAGCACGGCACCCTCCTAGGTTCCCTGGGAGCCGCCGCGCTCGGCGGCCGGCTCCACTACCACAGGCTCGTGGGCCGCGCGCGGCTCGGCGGGCGGCGCGGGGGCGGCCTTGGCCGCCGGCATCGGGCCCTCGGCCTCGACGATCAGCAGCCGCATCACCTCGTCCATGATGCGGGTCAACCGCTTGAACTCCGGGATGTGGGCGCTGTCGATGGTGAAACGGGTCAGCACATAGATCCCCTCACGAAACTTCCGCAGCGGATAGGCCAGCCGGCGCTTGCCCCACACCTCCACGTAGTCGACGCTGCCGCCCTGCTCGGTCACACGCTGACCGATGCGGTCGACCGCAGCCCGCACGGCGTCCGGCTCCAGGTCCGGCCGGACGATATACACCATCTCGTACTGAGGCATCCATTCCCTCCTGTGGACTCCCGGCAACCGCCGGGGGCCCTGCCGACGCCAGGCGGCGGGCAGGGCAGGAGTTTTGCAGGACACCCAATTATAACATCGGCGGGAGTCGAGGCAATTTAGGGTCCGCGGCCCTCAGCCTGCAGAGGTGCGCGGGAGAGCAACCTGGTTCCCGCGGCAGGAACTGTGAACTCCACCGAGTAAGAATGCAATCAGCCGGCTATCCGAGCCTACGAAGAGGCGGGGAAGCGAGCTGGAGCTTGTGGCCGGGTTGAGCGTACCGACATAGACCGAGTCTCCGATCCGTACGGTCCGTCTGGAGCGCACGGGCGATAGGGTGAGGGGAGCAATTCCCTCGCCTGCCGTCTGCAAAGGAGGCGACCCGCAGAGGGTCGCTTGTTGTGTTTTTCGGGGCTGAAAGCGGCCTCTGGAAGGAGGGGCGTGTATGGAGCGCTCTCTAGACATTGCCTCCCGGACGATGCTTGAGGTGGCTCAACGCCGGGGAATCACCACGGTCTGGGATCGTTTTCAAGCCCAGCAACCTCAGTGCGGCTTCGGGCTCACGGGGCTGTGCTGCCGGATGTGCCTCCAGGGACCGTGCCGTATCGACCCCTTCGGCGAAGGTCCCCGCACCGGCACCTGCGGGGCGAGCGCGGACACCATCGTGGCGCGAAATCTGGCCCGGATGATTGCCGCGGGCACCGCCTCTCACTCCGGCCACGCCAAGCACCTGGCGTACACCATGCTCAAGGCCAGCCGCGGGGAGGCCCCTGATTATCCCGTCAAGGACGAGGCCAAGCTCCGAGCGGTGGCCACCCGTCTGGGCATCCCCCTGGACGGCAAGGAGACCCAAACACTCATGGGCGACGTGGCCGCTGCCGCCCTGGCCGAGTTCTCCGAGAAGGAGACGCCGCTGGCGTGGGCTGCGACCACCGTCACACCGGGCCGCGTCCAGACTTTCCTCAAGTACGGCGTGGTGCCTACCAGTATCGATGGCGTGGTGGCTGAGGTCATGCACCGCACCACCTACGGGACGGACGCTGATCCGGTGAATATCCTCCTGGGCGGGGTCAAGTGCGCCCTGGCCGACTACGCCGGAATGCACATGGCCACCGACCTGGCGGACATCCTGTTTGGCGTCCCCAAGCCCGTGGTGGCCCGGGCCAATCTTGGTGTGCTCAAGGCGGACGCCGTGAACATCGCCCTACACGGTCACAACCCCGTGCTCTCCGACGTGATCGTGCAGGTCGCTTCCGAGATGCAGGAGGAGGCGCGCGCCGCCGGGGCCGCTGGCGGCCTCAACCTGGTCGGAATCTGCTGCACCGGGAATGAAGTGCTCATGCGCCACGGCATCCCTCCCGCCACACACTCCGTATCTCAGGAACTGGCCATCCTCACTGGAGTTCTGGACGCCATGGTGGTGGACTACCAGTGCATCATGCCCAGCCTGGCCAACGTCGCCGAGTGTTACCATACCCGGATCGTCACTACAATGCCCATCAGCAAGATCCCGGGGGCGCGCCACGTCGAATTCCGCGAAGGCCACGCCCGCGCCTCGGCCCGCGAGATCATCCGTCTAGCCATCGATGCCTACGGCAGGCGTGATCCTGCCAAGGTCAACATTCCGGACCACACCAGCACAGCCCTGGCCGGCTTCTCCAGCGAGACCATCCTGGGCGCCCTGGCAGCCGTCAACAAGGAGGACCCCTTGAAACCGCTGATCGACAACATCGTCAGCGGAAACATTCTGGGCGTCTGCCTGTTCGCTGGATGCAACAACGTCCGGGTCACCCAGGACTCCGGCTTCCTCACCCTGGCCAAGGAGCTGGCCAGGGAGAACGTGCTCCTCCTGGCGACGGGCTGCGGCGCCGGCGCCTACGCCCGACATGGCCTCCTGACCTCCGATGCGGCGCGGGAGTACGCCGGGCCGGGGCTCGCCGAGGTCCTGGGCGCGGTTGGCCAGGCGGTGGGCCTGGACTCCTCCCTGCCGCTGATCCTGCACATGGGCTCCTGCGTGGACAATACCCGCGCTGCCGATGTGGCCGTGGCCGTGGCCAACAAGCTGGGTGTCGACCTGGACAAACTCCCGGTGGTGGCCAGCGCACCCGAGGCAACCACCGAAAAGGCCATCGCCATCGGCACCTGGGCCGTGGCCGCCGGTCTGCCGGTGCATGTGGGCGTCGTCCCCCCGGTGCTCGGAGGTCCCATGGTTACCAAGGTCCTCACCGAAGAGGTCAAAGACCTCTTCGGCGGCTACTTCATCGTCGAACCCGATCCCAAGGCTGCCGCCAAGAAGCTGGTCGAGGCGATCCGCGAGCGGCGAAGCGGGCTGGGGATCTGAGGGAGCGTGCCATGAAGCACATCTTCGTCCGGCTGGACCGCTGCACGGGATGTCGGGAGTGCGAGCTTGCCTGCGCGGTGGAGCACTCCGCCTCAAAAGAACTCCTCACCGCCATCTTCGAGACACCGCCCCCGAGGAAGCGGCTGTACGTGGAATCGGGCGACGGGCGCAGCGTCCCCATCCTCTGTCGTCACTGCGACGATGCGCCCTGCCTGGCGGCCTGCCTCAGCGGGGCGATCTACCGTGACCGGGCCCGCGAGGGCGTCGTGGTGCAGCGCGCTGACAAGTGCATCGGCTGCTGGACCTGCATCATGGTCTGTCCCTACGGGGTCATCGGACGACGGCTGGACGGGGGGCGGTGGGTAGCCGCCAAGTGTGACCGCTGTCCCGACCGAGCCATTCCAGCCTGCGTGGAAGCCTGTCCGACCAAAGCGCTAGTTTACGCCGAGCCCGAAGAGTGGGCGCGCATGGCCCGTCGGACCGTGGCAACCACGCTGGCCGGACAGGAGGGATAGCGGCATGCGCCACCTGATCATCGGCAACGGCGCGGCGGGCAACGCCGCAGCGCACGCTATCCGCCGGCGCGATCCTTCCAGCGAAATAACCATCGTCTCAGATGAGCCCCATGCAGCCTACTACCGTCCACTGCTCCCATACCTTCTCCATGACGCGCCTGAGGGAAGACACCTCTTTCGGGATTCTCTTCACCTCCCCCGGGATGTGACTGTACAGCTGGGCGCGCGGGTGCAGGCCGTCGTGCCCGATGAGGGGAGGATCGACCTGGACGACGGTCGTGTTCTTGCATACGACAGGCTGCTCATCGCCACCGGCGCGTCGCCCTCGCTGCCGCCCATCGATGGCGTACCCGGCCCCGGCAGCTTTGTGCTGCGCACGCTGGATGACGCCGTCACACTCAAGGCCTCGATGGCGGCCGCCGGTCCTTCTTCCCGTGCCGTCATCGTAGGCGGCGGGCGTATCGGGACCAAGGTGGCTCTGGGCCTGCGCCACCTGGGGATGGCGGTGACCATCGTCGAGATGCTCCAATGGATCGTGCCGCAGCAGCTCGACGCTGCCGCGGCCGAGATCTTCCAGGAAGCGCTGCAATCCCAGGGCATCGAGATGATCTTTGGCCGCACCGTCCGTGCTGTCCGCCGACAAGATGGTCGCGTGCGCGGCGTCATCCTCGACGATGGCCTAGAGCTGGCCGCCGACCTCGTGGTCATGGCCACCGGAGTTAGGCCCAATGCAGAAATCGCACGTACGGCCGGGCTGGCCACACGGCGCGGCATCCTCGTGAATCGCTTCCTGCAGACCAGTCACCCCCACATCTACGCTGCAGGTGACGTCGTGGAGACAACCGATATAGTCACCGGCGAGCCCATCGTCAGCGGCACGTGGACTAACGCGGTCTTCATGGGCGAGGTTGCTGGAGAGAACATGGCCGGCGGATCGCGAGAGTACCCCGGCGCGTGGGGCCTGCTCAACGCGGTGGAGCTGGCCGGCATCCCCGTCATCTCCGCCGGATTGGTCCATCCACCCCTGGAAGGCTATGACGTGCGCATGCGCCGCCGTGAGCGAGCGTACCGCAAGCTTGTCTTTCGTGGCGGGACTCTCGTGGGCTTCATTCTCGTCGGCGAGGTGGAGGGCGCCGGCGTCTACACAGCTATCATCCGTGAACGCGTGGACATCAGCCCGTGGAAGGAGGCGCTAGTCGAGAAGAGCACCTGCGCGCCGTTTGTACGCACACTACGCAGATTCCCAGAAGTCTACGCGGCCTAGCTGCCTGGTAGCCCGCTCCCAGTATCCCAGCCGTTACACGGCAAACCGGAAGGTTATCACGTCGCCGTCCTGCACCTGGTAGGAGCGCCCTTCCAGGCGCAGCAGCCCGCGCTCGCGGGCCTGATGCAGGCCGCCCGCCGCCACCAGGGCCTGCCAGGGGATGACCTCCGCGCGGACGAAGCCCCGGGCCATGTCCGTGTGGATCCTACCCGCCGCCTCCACGGCCGTCGTGCCCCGCACCACCGGCCAGGCGCGCACCTCCGCCGAGACGACGCTGAAGAAGGTGACGTAGCCGAGCAGAGCGTACGCCGCGCGCACCAGGCGGGGCAGTGCGGCCTCCTCCCCAGCCGCGGCGCGGAACTCCGCAGCCTCCTCCGGCGACAGGTCAGCAAGCTCTGACTCCAGCCGTGCGTTCACCAGCACGATAGCCGCGTCCTCGGCCTCGGCGTGACGCACCAGGCTGTGGACCCGCGGCTCCTGCAATGATACATCCTCGGAGATGTTGGCCACGTAGATAACCGGGCGGAGGGTGAGCAGGTGCCACTGACTCACCTGCTCCGCCTCCGCCGGTGGCAGGTCCAGCCTCCGCGCGGGGAGGCCGCGCTGTAACGCCTCCCGCACCCGGTCGGCCAGAGCCAGCTCCTGCTGCGCCCCTTTCACACCACTGCGCGCCCGGGGGGCAATCTTCTCCCTCACCCGCTCCACCGTGGAGAGGTCGGCCAGAGCCAGCTCCGTCTCAACGATCTCGGCGTCGCGCAGCGGGTCGAGCCCACCCTCCACATGCGGCACCTCAGGCGCCTGGAAGAGACGGACCACGTGCACGATGGCGTCCACTTCGCGGATGTGCGCCAGGAACTGGTTACCCAGGCCCTCGCCTCGGTGGGCACCCCTGACCAACCCGGCGATGTCCACGAACTCCACCGCAGCGGGGACCACGCGCTCCGGGTGGGTGACGCCGGCGATGGCGCCGAGGCGTTCGTCGGGCACCGCTACCATCCCCCGGTTGGGGTCGATGGTGGTGAATGGGTAGGCGGCCACGGGGGCGCCCGCGCCGGCCAGCGCGTTCAGCAACGTGGACTTGCCGGCGTTGGGCAGACCTACGATGCCGACCCGAAGCGGCACGGGATCAGCAGCCGCCCTGCGGATCAGCCGGGGGAGCGGGTGAGGAGTCGGGCGGGGCGGCGCGGCGCACGAACTGGCGGATGCGCCGCTCCAGCTTCACCCGGGGCATGAGCACGCTCCGGCCGCAGCCCACGCAGCGGATGCGCACATCCGCTCCCAGGCGGATGATCTCCCACTGGTCGCTGCCGCAGGGGTGCGCCTTGCGCGTGCGCACCACGTCTCCGACGTACAGCTTGACGATGGCCACGGCCGGCCTGCCACAGCTACCGCCTGGGGATCAGGGCGTCCACCGGGGCGAAGTCGTCGGTAAGCAGCGGCACGTCGTCGGTGCGGATGGAGGCCGGGTAGAGGGCCTCCGCCGCCTCCGTCAGCCCCTCCACGTGCGCAAAGGCTCGCTTCGCCCGCGCGAGGACGGCCTCCGCGGGCAGCGCTGGCTCCGTGGTCCCGACGATGATGATGTTGCGCAGGAGCTCCGGGCTGCCAAACCCTCCATAGCCCACCGGAAAGACGTACACCGTGGGGAAGACCGAGCCGAACGTCTTGTAGATGGCTCGGAAGAGCCTGCTGCTCCCTCCCTCCAGCGCCCCGATCACGTTGCTGGCCACGACACCTCCGGGCACCAGCCGCGCCGCAGCGAGCTCGAAGAACTCGCGCGTAGCCAGGTGGAAAGGAATGGTATCGATGAGGTATGCATCCAGCAGGATGATGTGGTAGCGCTGCGGCGAGCGCAACAGGAAGATCCGACCGTCCTCCGCCACCACGCGCAGCCGCCGGCTCTCCGGCAGCCCGAACCAGCGCCGCGCCGTCTCCACCACGGCTGGATCCAGCTCCGCCACGTCCACCTCCGCCCAGGGGTACTCGCGCAGGTAGCGGCGCGGGACCGTCCCACCACCCAGGCCGATCATGGCCACGCGCACACGGTCGTGCTGGAGAGCGCGGGGCATGAGCACCACGGGCAAGTGCATGTAGGTGCTGTACTGGAAGACCTCCCGCTGCGGGTTCTCCAGGTCGATGGCGCTCTGCCAGTAGTTGTCCAGCCGCAGGTAGCGCACCCCCCCCTCGTCGGAGACACTGATCCTGTGGTAGACGGTGTCGCGCTCGAAGACCACCTGCGCCCCCGGGCCGGCCAACGCCGCCGCCGCACCCGCCGCCGCCAGCACCACCGCCAGCCCCGCCGCACCCGCCGCCGCCCGGTGCCGCGCCGCCAGAAGCCCGGCCGCGGCCAGGATCATCATGGCCACGCCCAGGCCGTGGATGATGGTGCGCACGCCGAAGGTGTTGAGGAGGACGAAGGCAGCCACCAGTGCGCCGCTGATGGAGCCCAGCGTGGAGAGGGCGTACAGCACCCCGGCCACGTTGCCCACGGTGCTCACTGTGCGCGCGCGCAGGCGGACGGCGAAGGGGGAGACCATCCCCATCACCACCGTCGGCAGGAAGAAGAGGATGGTCGCCGCCGCCAGGGGGCCGGCCCGCGGGCCCGCATCCGTCAGCACCAGCGCCTGCATCACCTGGCGCGACACCAGGGGAATGGGAAAGGTCAACGCGCCGGCCAGGAAGACCAGGGAGCTGAAGAGGGCGGGCGACGGCCGGCGGTCGGCCACCCGGCCACCCACCAGATAGCCCAGGCTGAGCCCGGCCAGGAAGACCCCGATCAGGCTCCCCCAGACGTACACGGAGTTGCCGAAGAATGGCGCCAGCACCCGGCTGGCGACGATCTCCAGCGCCAGGAGCACCCCGCCGCTAGTGAAGACGATCAGCTCCAGCACAGTCCGCCTCCTCCACCTGGGGCGAGGTGTGCTCCAGGGATTCGGCAAGACACCTTCGGGGAGATCCGGCCCGCGTCAGGCTTCGGCGCCCACCGGCGTGCGCCGCTCGAAGACCAGCTCGCCTCCCTGGAAGTCTACCACGGCCACGTCCCCCTGCCGTAGCTCGCCGGCCAGGATGCGCCTGGCCAGGGCATTCTCCACCGCCCGCTGGATCAGCCGGCGCAGCGGACGCGCTCCGAAGTCGGGGTTGTAGCCCTCGCGCGCCAGATAGTCCCGGGCCGGGGCTGTGACCTCCAGGCGGATCTTCTCCGCGGCCAACCGCTGCTGCAGGTCCCCCAGCTGCAAGTCCACGATCTGCCGCAGCTCCTCCAGGCCCAGTGGACGGAAGACGATGATCTCGTCGATGCGGTTCAGGAATTCCGGGCGGAAGGCCTTGCGCACGTCGTCCAGCACCTGGATGCGTGCTACCTGGAACTGGGCTTCCTGCCCGGGCTCCAGCCGCTGCAGGTAGCGGCTGCCGATGTTGCTGGTCATGATGATCACGGTGTTCTTGAAGTCCACAGTGCGGCCGTGGCCGTCGGTGAGGCGCCCGTCCTCCATGATCTGCAGCAGGAGGTTGAAGACGTCGGTGTGCGCCTTCTCCACCTCGTCGAAGAGGATCACGCGGTAAGGGCGGCGGCGCACAGCCTCGGTGAGTTGCCCGCCCTCCTCGTAGCCCACGTAGCCCGGCGGAGCGCCAATGAGCCGGCTGACGGTGTGCCGCTCCTGATACTCCGACATGTCCAGGCGGACCATCGCCTCCTCGTCGTCGAAGAGCAGGGCGGCCAGCGCCCGCGCCAGCTCCGTCTTACCCACCCCCGTGGGTCCCAGGAAGAGGAAGGAGCCGATGGGCCGCCGCGGGTCCTTGAGACCGGCGCGGGCGCGGCGGATGGCATCGGCGACCGCCTGCACCGCCTCGTCCTGGCCGATGATGCGCTGGTGCAGCCGCTCCTCCAGGTGGAGCAGCTTGGCCATCTCACCTTCCATCAGCCGCGTCACCGGGATCCCCGTCCAGCGGGAGACGACCTCGGCGATGTCCTCCGGCTCCACCTCCTCCTTGAGGAGCCGCCGCCCCTGCTGGATCTCCCTCAGCTTGGCCTCCTGCGCGGCCAGCTGTTTCTGGAGGTCGGGCACGGTGCCGTAACGAAGGCGCGCCGCCGTCTCCAGGTCGGCCTTGCGCTCGGCATCCTCGATCTGGCGGCGGGCCTCCTCGATCCGCTGCTTCGTCTCCCGGATGGCCTGAATGGCCCGCTTCTCCTCCTCCCACTGCGCGCGCAGCTCCTCGGAGTGGCGGCGAAGCTCCTCCAGCTCCTCCTCCAGGCGTTCCAGACGCTCCCTGCTGCCCGCGTCGGATTCCCGGCGCAGGGCCTCGCGCTCGATCTCCAGCTGCATGGTCCGCCGGTCCACCTCGTCCAGCTCCGCCGGCTTGCTGTCGATCTCGGTGCGCAGGCGTGCCGCAGCCTCGTCAATGAGGTCGATGGCCTTGTCCGGGAGGAAGCGCTCGGTTATGTAGCGGTGAGATAGGGTGGCTGCGGCGATGACGGCCGCGTCGGTGATGCGCACCCCGTGGTGCACCTCGTAGCGCTCCTTCAGGCCGCGGAGGATGGAGATGGTGTCCTCCACGGAGGGCTCGTCCACGAAGACGGGCTGGAAGCGCCGCTCCAGGGCGGCGTCCTTTTCCACGTGCTTGCGGTACTCGTCCAGAGTGGTGGCCCCGATGGCGTGCAGCTCCCCCCGGGCGAGCATGGGCTTCAGCATGTTGGCCGCATCGATGGCCCCCTCCGCGGCGCCGGCCCCCACCACGGTGTGCAGCTCGTCGATGAAAAGGATGATGCCTCCCTGGGATTCCACGATCTCCTTGAGCACCGCCTTCAGCCGGTCCTCGAACTCCCCGCGGTACTTGGTCCCCGCCAGAAGCGCACCCATGTCCAGCTGAAAGATGCGCTTTTCCTTCAGCCCCTCGGGGACGTCCTTGCGCACGATACGCTGCGCCAGCCCCTCGACGATGGCCGTCTTGCCCACGCCCGGGTCGCCGATGAGGACGGGGTTGTTCTTCGTCCGCCGCGACAGCACCTGGATGACGCGGCGGATCTCCTCGTCCCGCCCGATCACCGGATCCAGCTTGCCCTGCGCCGCCAGCGCGGTCAGATCCCGCCCGTAACGCTCCAGCACCTGGTACTTGGACTCCGGGTTGGGGTCGGTGACGCGCTGGTGCCCGCGCACCTCCTGCAGCACCCGGTAGATCCCCTCTGAGGTGATGCCCGCCTCGCGCAGCGTACGCGCCGCCGCGTCGCCCTCCTCTCGCACCGCCGCCAGGAGGAGGTGCTCGGTGCTCACGTACTCGTCGCTGAGGCGCTGCGCCTCCTCCTGCGCGCCGCGCAGGACCCGCTGCAGCCGCGGGGTGATGAACAGCCCTTCACCGGTCGGCGCGCCGGCGACCCGCGGTCGGCGCTCCAGTTCCGCGTCCAGCCTGGTGCGCAAGACCCGGGGGTCCGTACCCAGGCGGGCGATCACGCGCGTGACGACGCCCTCGGGCTGATCCAACAGGGCCAGGAGCACGTGCTCCACGTCCACCTGCTGGTGCCCGCGGGCGCGCGCCTGCTCCTGCGCGACAAGCAGCGCCTCCTGCGCCTTCTCCGTCAACCGGTCAAACCGCATGGCCATGGCCGTTCGACTCCTCCGCGCCGCAGATCTACTTCAGCCCCAAGGACTGCCTGGGGTTCTCCCGCCGGCGCTGTCGCATCTCCTCGAAGAATCGCCGCTCCTGCTCGCTCAGGCGAACCGGCAGGACCACCTTCACCCTGACCAACTGGTCACCCCGGCCTCCCTCCGGCCGCGGCATGCCCAGGCCGCGCAGGCGGAAGGTCTGGCCGTTCTGCGTCTCCGCAGGGATCTTCATGGAGACCTTCCCCTCCAGCGTGGGCACCTCAATCTCCGCGCCCAGCAGCGCCTCGGCCAGCGTCACCGGCACCTCCACCTGCACATCGTCTCCCTGCCGTACGAAGAGCGCGTGCGGGCGCACGGTGACGGTCAGGTAGACGTCGCCGCCCTCCAGGGCGCCCGGCAGGCGTATCTTCTGACCGCTTCGGATGCCCCTGGGGATGGTTACGTCGAGCCGCCGGGACCGCCCGTCCAGCTGCAGCGTCACCGACTTCTGCGCGCCGCGGAAGGCCTCTTCCAGGGAGACCTCCAGCGACGCTTCAGCCGCCGGCCCCCGCGGACCGCCGGCTGCCCGGCGTAGCACCTCCTCCACGCCGGCCGGACCGCTCCAGCGGCCGCGCCCCCGCGCGGCGGAGACCGCTTCCCCGCCGAAGAACTGACGGAAGAAGTCGCTGAACCCACCCAGCAGGTCCTCCAGACCTCCCTCCTCGACGGTCACGGTGAATCCTCCGGGCGCCTGCGCCCATCCCCCGGGGGCGCCACGGAAGAGGTCCTGCCAGTTCACCCCGCCGCGGCGGTAGGCCTCGTAGATCTGGTCGTAGCGCGCCCGCTTCTGCGGGTCACCCAGCACCTGGTAAGCCTCGTTGATCTCCTTGAACCGCTCTTCCGCTCCGGCAGCCTTGTTCACGTCGGGGTGGTACTGGCGTGCCAGGCGCTTGTAGGCCCGGCTGATGGTCTTGGCGTCGGCTGTGGGCTCGACACCCAGGATCCTGTAGTAGTCCTTGAACTCCATCCCTGCCAGCCGCCCCGGCGGCCCCGGTCATCCCTCCCGCGCCACCCGCACGCGCGCGGGCCGCAGGACCTCGTCGCCGATCAGGTAGCCGCGCTGCACCTCTGCCACTACGGTCCCGCTAGGGTACTCGACGGAGGCGGGCACCACCTCCACCGCCTCGTGGTAGCGGGCGTCGAACGGCTTCCCCACCGCCTCGAACGGCCGCACCCCCATGTTCGCCAGCAGGTCGAGGACCTGGCGGTGCGTCATCCGGATTCCCTCGACGATGGAGGCCGCGGTATCGCTCTGCCCGCCATACTCCAGAGCCCGCTCGATGTTGTCCACCACGGAGAGCACCACGGCCAGCATGGCGCGGCGGGTCCGCTCCACCGCCTCCTCGCGGGCCCGCGCCGCCTGCTTCTTGTAGTTCTCCAGGTCGGCGGCGGCGTGAAGGAACTGCCTCCAGTGCTGCTCCGCCTCCGCCTTGTACCGCCGCACCTCGGCTTCCAGCTCCTCGACGGTTGGGACCGCGGTGGCCGCCGCGCCTTCCCTGTCGGCCGCCGCCTCGCCCTCTTCACCGGCCGCCATCGCGGCCTCCGGGACTTCAGGCGCGCCGACGGTCAGCGGCTCCTCGGCCTCGCCGTTCACGGGTCTCGGCTTGCGCTCAGTCATCCCCTCACCTCAACGGCGAGCGCCTAGCTGTCCGCCCGCCGATACTCGGCGTCGATGACGTCGTCGCCGGGCTTGGTCTCGCCGGCCCCGCCCGCCCCGGATGAGCTCCCCGAGCCGGTCGGCGCGCCGGCTGTGGCCTTGTACATCTCCTCGGCCAGCTTGTAGGAGGCTTGCTGCAGCGCGTCGGTCGCCCGGCGGATGCGCTCGGTGTCCTCGCCGCCCAGGGCGTCCCGCAGCTCCTTCAGCGCCGCCTCCACGCGCTGCCGCTCGTCGGCTGAGACCTTCTGCCCCACCTCCTTGAGCATGCGCTCCGTCTGGTAGGCCACGCTGTCGCCGCGGTTGCGGACCTCGGCAGCCTCGCGCTTGCGCCGGTCCTCCTCGGCGAAGCGCTCCGCCTCCTTGACCATCCTCTCCACCTCGTCCTTGGCCAGAGTTGAGGTCCCGGTGATCTTGATGGACTGCTCCCGCCCGGTGGCGCGATCCTTGGCCGCGACGTTGAGGATGCCGTTGGCATCGATGTCGAAGGTCACCTCGATCTGCGGGACGCCGCGCGGCGCCGGCGGGATGCCGTCCAGGATGAAGCGCCCCAGCGTGCGGTTGTCGCGGGCCATGGGCCGCTCTCCCTGCAGGACGTGTACCTCCACCTGCGTCTGGCCGTCCTGCGCCGTGGTGAAAACCTCGCTCTTGCGGGTGGGGATGGTGGTGTTGCGCGGCACCAGGACGGTCATCACACCGCCCAGGGTCTCCACGCCCAGCGAAAGAGGTGTGACGTCCAGCAGGACCACGTCGCGTACCTGCCCGGCCAGCACCCCCGCCTGGATCGCCGCCCCCACGGCCACCACCTCATCGGGGTGGACCTCCTTGTTGGGCTCCTTCCCGGTGAGCCGGCGCACCAGCTCCTGGATCATGGGCATGCGGGTGGCACCGCCAACCAGGATGACCTCGTCCAGGTCCCGCTCGGTCATCTTGGCGTCGCTGAGGGCCTGCTTCAGCGGGCCGATGCACCGCTCCACCAGGTCGGCGGTCAGCTCCTCAAGCTTGGCCCGGGTGAGCACGTAGTCCAGGTGCTTGGGGCCCGTAGCGTCGGCGGTGATGAAGGGCAGGTTGATGGTGGTCTGCACCACGGTGGAGAGCTCCACCTTGGCCCGCTCGGCCGCCTCGCGCAGCCGCTGCAGCGCCTGGCGGTCCTTGCGCAGGTCGATCCCCTGCTCCTTGCGGAACTCATCGGCCAGCCAGTTGACGATTCGCTCATCCCAGTCGTCACCGCCCAGGTGCGTGTCGCCGCTGGTGGCCTTCACTTCAAATACGCCCTCGCCGATCTCCAGAATGGTGACGTCGAAGGTGCCCCCGCCCAGGTCGAAGACCAGCACCGTTTCCGCGCCCTTCTTGTCCAGGCCGTAGGCCAGGGCCGAGGCGGTGGGCTCATTGATGATGCGCAGCACCTTCAGGCCGGCGATCTCGCCGGCGTTCTTGGTGGCGGTGCGCTGCGCGTCGTTGAAGTACGCCGGAACCGTGATCACCGCCTCGGTGATCTTCTCCCCCAGGTAGGCCTCAGCGTCCGTCTTCAGCTTCTGCAAGATCATCGCGGAGATCTCCTCGGGGGTGAAGGTCTTGCCGGCCGCGGGGATGCGGGCTACGGCCATCCCGTTGCTGCCCTCCTCCACCTTGTAGGGCACCATGCGCCGCTCGGTCTCCACCTCGCTGAAGCGCCGGCCCATGAACCGCTTGATGGAGTAGATGGTGTTCTCCGGGTTGAGCACCGCCTGGCGCTTGGCCATCTGCCCGACCAGCCGCTCCCCGGTCTTGGTGAATCCGACCACGGAGGGCGTGAGGCGGCTGCCCTCCGCGTTGGGGATCACCTGCACCTCGCCACCCACCATAGTGGCGATGACGGAGTTGGTGGTCCCCAGGTCAATGCCTACGACGCGTCCCACGACTACTCAACCTCCACCTTGATGGTCTTGGCCTTCGCCCGCTCCGCCTTGGGCATGCGGATCTCCAGGATCCCGTTCTTGAAGGTGGCCTTGGCCTGATCCGCCTGCACCGAGACGGGCAAAGCCACGGTGCGCTCGAAGGCGCCGTATCGCAGCTCCCGCCGGTAGTAGCTGCGGCCCTTCTGCTCGTGCTCCGCGCGGGCCTCGCCCTTCACCGCCAGCGTGTCCTCCGATACCGTCACGTCCACGCTCTTGGGGTCGATGCCCGGCATCTCCGCGCGGAAGACCACATCGTCTTCGGTCTCGAAGAGCTCCACCGCCGGCTCCCACACGGTCGGCGCCAGCGTCCGACCCGGGCGCCGGGTGAAGAAGTCGTCGAAAAGCCGCTCCATGGACTCGCGCAGGGAAGCCAGCTCGTCGAAAGGATCCCACCGCCTGATGCTCATCGCTGCCTACCTCCTTTCCCTTCCACGTTCCTCGTCACTGTGCCGCAGCCGGACCGACCGCCGCATGATGCTCCAGCGGGCGTCACCGCTGCGGCCTTCCTCCCGCTGCTCGTAGACCTCCAGCAGCAGCTTCACCCCCGCCAGGTTCACACCCAGCTCCTGGGTCAGGTAGCGGATCAGCCGCACCCGCTCGATGTCCCGGTCGGCATAGAGGCGGATGCGGTTTCGCCGCACCGGGGAGAGCAACCCCTTCTCCTCGTAGATGCGCAGCGTCCGCGGGTGCACACCCGCCAGGTCTGCCGCGATGCTGATGACGTAGAGCGGTCGATCCCCCCGGTCCTTCACCGCAGACTCCCGGGTGCGCCGCCTGGCGGCGCCTCCGACCAGCAGTATAGGGACCTGACATCGGTATTGTCAAGAGAGTTGACAACAGTATTGTAATCCGGGCCCCGGCCCGCTTTGCCTCGTCACTGCACCTGGGTGACTGGCCTGGACGTGGGGACGGCTGGCGGGGAATGAGGCCCTCGCTGCCAGAGATGGGTTGTACCCCGCCATCCGTTGCCTCAGGGTAGGGAGTGGGGTACCCTGAGCAGTTAGACTGGCAGGAGGAGACGGAGGCAGCCATGAGGCGTGTTCACGAGCAGACAGACCCCCCTGGAGCGCCCGAGGCGCGCCATGTGGTGATCCTGGGCGGGGCCTGCGCCGGTTTGACCGCGGCGATCTACGCGGCCCGGGCGAATCTGGCGCCCCTGGTCATAGAGGGTGCGGAGGCCGGCGGGCAGCTCATGCTTACCACCCTGGTGGAGAACTTCCCCGGCTTCCCCGAGGGGATAATGGGCCCGGACCTGATGCAGGCCATGCGCGCGCAGGCGCAGCGCGCAGGCGCAGAGTTCATCAGCGAGGACGCCGTAGAGGTGGACCTCTCACGCCGGCCCTTCCGCGTCCGCACCCAGAGCGGCCAGGAGGTGCACGCCCGTGCCCTCATCGTGGCCACCGGGGCGCGGCCGAAGATGCTGGGCCTGCCATCCGAGGAGCGCTTCCTCGGCCGGGGGGTCTCCACGTGCGCCACCTGCGACGGGTTCTTCTTCCGCAAGCAGGACGTCATGGTGGTCGGCGGCGGCGACAGTGCCATGGAAGAGGCGCTCTACCTGGCCAACCTGGCCCGCTCGGTGACGGTGGTGCACCGGCGCGACCGGCTGCGGGCCAGCAAGATCATGCAGGAGCGCGTCTTCAAGCACCCCAAGATCGACCTCATCTGGAACGCTGAGGTTATCGACATCCTCGGCGACGACAGGGTGACGGCCGTGCGCCTGCGTAACCGCGTCACGGGGGAGATCAGCGAGCGCCGCACCGATGGTGTTTTCATCGCCATCGGGCACACGCCCAACACGCGGATCTTCAAGGGACAGCTGGCGATGGATGAGCAGGGCTACCTGCTGCGAACCCACGGGATGATGTCCAGCGTGGAGGGAGTCTTCGTGGCTGGCGATGTGCACGACCACACCTACCGCCAGGCCGTCACCGCCGCCGCCTTCGGCTGCATGGCCGCCATCGAGGCTGAGCGATGGCTGCAGCTGGAGGGGGAATCAGGGAGAGCTGAGGTCCCGGGGATAGGCGAGGTCTCAGGCGCCGAGGCGCACCATCGCGCTCCTGACGCGGTGGAGAAGGCCGCAGCTGGTCCCGGCAGGGGAGAGGCCAAGGGCGAAGACCCGCCCCGCCCCTGAGGCACACGCGCTAACGGACGCTGGCGCCCAGAGCGGCGTCCACGCGCCTCTTCAGCTCAGCCTTGGGCATGTAGCCCACGATTCGCTCCACAAGCTGCCCGCTCTTAAAGATTCCCAGCGTAGGGATGCTCATGATGTTGAACTTCATGGCCAGGGTCTGGTTTTCATCGACATCGACCTTGGCCACCTTCAGCCGTCCCTCGTATTCGCGGGCGAACTCCTCGACTATGGGAGCAATCATCCGGCACGGAGCGCACCACTCCGCCCAGAAATCCACCAGCACCGGGATTCCGGCCTCCAATACCTCCCGCTCGAAGGACTGCTCCGTCACATGCAAAGGCTGAGCCATACCAGCGCGATCCTCCTTACCGTCTCCGGGGTCACCTCACACTATACCCCTTAACGCCATCCACGGCTACCGTATTTCGGCCGCTAGCCATCATGCCGACACACTTGCATGGTTCCGCTCAACGCCCACGCCGCCCCAGCCAGGATGCGCCCGCTAGCGTCGCGCCCAGCACTGCCAACACGCCCAGGAGGGAGGGGGCCAGGCAGCCGCGACGCTGGCCGCGGGGACCGCGTAGGGAAAGGCGCGTGGCTGTGCGGAATTCGGCCACCGCATCGCCCAGCCGGCCCATCTCCTTGTACAGCGCCCCCAGGTTCTGATGCGCTACCCAGTAGTCCGGGTCCGCCGCGATCGCCTGCCGGTAGGAGCGCAGCGCGTCCTCCCGTCGACCCTGCTCGCGGTAGACGTTGCCCAGATTGTTGTGGGCCGGAGCATAGCGAGGGTCAAGCTGTACGGCGCGAAGGAGGACTTCCTCAGCCTCCAGGTACCGCCGCTGCCGTGCCAGTGCCACGCCCAGCTTGCTCCAGGCGACAGCGGATGCCGGGTGTAGCGCCACGGCCTCCCGGAAGGCCTGCTCAGCAGCGCTCCACTCTTCGCGCCGCAGGTGTTCCTCGCCCCGCTCAAGATGGGGGCACGCCTGCACCTCGTCCACAGCAGCAGGCTTCTCCGGCGGCTCCACCGCCTCCTGGACGGCGGCTAGAGTGGCATCTCCACCAGCGCCCCTGTAGCCAGCAGGAGGAGTAGGAGGCCCCACTTGAGCCCGATGGCCCGCCGGTCATCCAGAAATACCCGGGGCGCGATCATCCGCTCACCTGCCGGTAGCTGCGCAGGAGGCCCACGACCTTTCCGATGATCTCGAATTCGCCGCGCAGGATGGGAAAGGCCGGGTTCTCCGGTACCAGCACGGGCTTGCCATCCTCCACACGCAGCCGCTTGACTGTGGCCTCCTGCCCGTAGAGGGCAACCACGATGTCGCCGGGCTGCGCCGTGGGCTGGCAGCGCACCACCACCAGGTCCCCCTGCATGATTCCGGCGCCGACCATGCTGTCGCCGCGCACCGTGAGGAGGAAGCACTCGTCCTGCCATCCCACCATCCGCCGCGGAACGGGGATCATGTCCTCGATGTACTCCTCGGCGAGGATGGGCAGGCCGGCCGAGACCCTGCCGACCAGGGGAAGGGAGACCACCTCGTCGCCCTCAGGCAGGACGCTGCGCTCGGTAATCTGGAGGACGCGCATACGATCCCCCTGGCGCTTGATGTACCCCTTGCGCTCTAGCGCACCCAGGTGCTGGTGCACCGTCGACGGGGAGCGCAGCCCAACGGCCCTCCCGATCTCACGCACCGAGGGGACGTATCCGGAGCGGCGGATTGAGAGCGCGAGGTACTCCAGTATCTGCCGTTGCCTGGGGGTAAGTGAGCGCACTTTGCAGACCTCCTGTGGCACGATAGCGAACATAGGTTCGGTATGCAAGCCCACAAATGCCGAACTTATGTACGGTATACGCACACAAACGCAGCAATGCGCCGCCAATCTCTTGTTTTCGCAGGTTATCTCAGGATGACGCGGCCTCGGGGCTCGCCAGGGGCCAGTGAAGGTCAGGCCTGCGAGCGGCCCTCACCTCGTCTAGCCGGGAGACAACCGTCGTGTGTGGCGCCGACCGGACCACCTCCGGATCCCTCCGGCACTCCTCCGCGATGGCCAGCAGGGCCCTGGCAAAGGCTTCAATCGTCTCCCGACTCTCTGTCTCAGTGGGCTCGATCATCATCGCTTCGTCCACGATCAGGGGGAAGTAGATGGTGGGGGCGTGGTAGCCGTAGTCCATCAACCTCTTGGCGATGTCCCTGGTGGTAACGCCGAACTCCCGCTTCTGGCGCGTCCCGGCCAGTACGAACTCATGCATGCAGCTCCGGTCGTAGGGCAAGTCGAAGGCATGCCGCAGCAGTGAAAGCAGGTAGTTGGCATTGAGCACAGCTGCCTCGGCGATCTGCCGCAGGAGGGGCCCAAATGTGCGGATATAGGTGTACGCGCGAACCAGTACGCCGAAGTTTCCGTAGAAGCTACGCACCTTCCCGATGGATCGGGGGCGGTCGTAGTCCAGACGAAAGCGATCTCCATCTCGAACCACCACCGGCACCGGCACGTAGGGCGCCAGGTGGGCCTTCACCGCCACGGGTCCGGCACCTGGCCCACCGCCGCCGTGCGGCGTGCTGAAGGTCTTGTGCAGGTTCATGTGCATGACGTCAAAACCCTGATCGCCGGGGCGGGAGATCCCCAGGACCGCATTGAAGTTGGCCCCATCCAGGTACATCTGCGCGCCGCAGCCGTGGATGATCTCCTCGACCTCGGTGATGTGCTCTTCAAACAGGCCCAGGGTGTTGGGGTTGGTCAGCATCAGGGCCGCCACGCGCTCGTCCGCCGCCTGCCGCAGCGACTCCACGTCGATGTTGCCTCGGGCATCGCTCTTGACCTGCACGACCTCGTAGCCACACATGCTGGCGGAGGCAGGGTTGGTCCCGTGCGCCGAGTCAGGCACAATCACCCGCGTACGCGACTCACCGCGGTCCGCAAAGTAGGCGCGGATCATCAGCAATGCGGTGAGCTCGCCGTGCGCCCCCGCGGCAGGCTGGAACGTCACGGCGTCCATGCCGCAGATCTCCGTCAGCATGGCCTCCAGCTCGCTCAGCAGCCGCAGTGCGCCCTGGGCGAGCGCGTCCGGCACGTAAGGGTGCAGCCGGGCGAACCCTGGAAGGCGGGCCGCATCCTCGTTCACCTTCGGGTTGTACTTCATCGTGCAGGAGCCCAGCGGATAGAAGCCCACGTCCACGGCGTAGTTGCGCCGGGAGAGCTGCGTGTAGTGGCGCACCAGATCTGGCTCGCTCACCTCCGGCAGAGGCGGACCATCGGCGCGCAGCTGAGCCGGGGGAAGGATCTCCTCCAGCGGCACCTCCGGAACGTCGCTCGTGGGGACTGATGAGCCCACCCGGCCCGGCGCCCCGCGTTCCACCAGCAGCGGAAAATCGTCTTGAGCCACTAGACCAGCTCCTCCAGAGCCGCCACCAGGCGATCAATGTCTTCCCGGGTGCGGCTCTCCGTCACGCAGACCAGCCAGCCGTCGCCAAGCTCGGGGTAGAAACGCCCGAGGGGGAGACCGCCGAGGATCTCCTTGGCCAGCAGACGGCGGTTGATCTCCTCCGGCGGCAGCGGGCAGCGGACGACGAACTCGTGGAATGTGGGGACGGGGAAGGCCACTTCGAATCCGCGAATTCCGCCGATACGCCTGCGCGCGTAGTGAGCCTTGCGCACGCAGGCCTCGGCCACCTGGCGCATGCCCTGTTTGCCGAGAGCCGCCATGTAGATGGCTGCCGCCAGGGCGTTGAGCGCTTCGTTGGTGCAGATGTTGCTCGTAGCCCGCTCGCGGCGGATGTGCTGTTCGCGGGTCTGCAGGGTGAGCACGAATCCGCGCCGTCCCTGCGTGTCCACAGTCCGCCCCACCAACCGCCCCGGCATCCGCCGCACGAAGGCCTGGCGCGTGGCCAGCATCCCCAGGTACGGCCCGCCGAAATTGAGCGGGTTGCCCAGCGGCTGTCCCTCGCCGGCAACGATATCGGCGCCCAGCACGCCTGGAGGCTTGAGCAGGCCGTAGGCTACGGGGTCGGCCACGGACACGATGAGCAGGGCCCCCACCGCGTGCGCGAGCCGGGCCAGATCCTGGACCTGCTCCAGCGCGCCGAAGAAGTTCGGGTGTTGAACGACCAGCGCCGCCGTCTGGGCCGAGAGCGCATCGCTCACAGCGTCCAGCGGGGTCAATCCGTCCCGATAGGGGAGGTCCACAACCCGCATGCCCAGATGGCGGGTGTAAGTGCGGATGACCTGGCGGTACTCGGGGTGCACGGCCGTGGAGACCAGGATCTCATCCCGTCGCGTCAGGTCCCGCGCCATGACCGTCGCCTCGGCTGTGGCGCTCGCTCCGTCGTACATGGAGGCGTTGGCCACATCCATCCCCGTCAGCGCGCACAGCATGCTCTGGTACTCATAGGTCGCTTGAAGCTCCCCCTGCATCATCTCTGCCTGATAGGGCGTGTAAGCGGTGTAGAACTCGGCCCGGCCGGCCAGGTGCCAGACGACGCTGGGGATGAAGTGATCGTAGGCCCCCGCGCCCAGGAAGCACAGGTACCGATCAGCATCACCGTTGTCCTGGCTCATGGCGCGCAGTTCACGCAGCAGCTCGGCGTCGCTGGGAGCCGGCGGCAGGTTCAGGTCACGCAGCAGCCGCACGCTCTGCGGGATGTCGCGGAAGAGGTCCTCCACCCTTTCCGCGCCGACGGCCCGCAGCATATGCGCGCGATCCTCAGGGGTGAGGGGGAGGTACCGGTGAGGGACCCACGCCGTCAGAGCCGATCTCTCCACGAGGGCACTCCTGCGCTTCCGCGACGCATCTAGCCGCCCCGTCCGTCGCCGACCAGCTGCCGGTAGTCCTCCGCCGTCAACAGCCGATCCAACTCGGTGAGGTCGGCGGCTTCTACGACCAACATCCAACCCTCCCCGTAGGGGTCCTGGTTCACCAGTTCCGGACGGTCGGCGAGGGCGGTGTTCACCTCGACAACAGTGCCCGATACTGGCGCGTACAGATCGGACACCGCCTTTACCGATTCGATCACACCGAAGGGCTGCAACTGCCTGAGCACGGTGCCTGGCTGCGGCAACTCGACGAACACCACGTCGCTCAACCGCTCCGCGGCGAACTGCGTAATGCCCACGCGCACCTTCCCGTCCTCAATTTTCGCCCATTCATGCTCACGTGTATAGCGCAGGTTCTCGGGGTACATCGCCCTCCCCCCTACCCCACCGGCCGCAGCCGGCGAATCCTTGGCCTCATCTCGCTCACCTCCCGGCCTGCTCACCTCCTGGCCCGGTAGAACGGAAGCCGCGTCACACGCGCCGGCACGTTGCGCCCCCGGATCTCCACGGAAAGCACGGTCCCCTGGACTGCCAGAGCCCGGGGGACGTATCCCAGGGCAATGCTCGTCTGAAGAGTCGGGCTGAAAGTCCCGCTCGTCACCGTCCCCACCGGACGGCCGTCGTGGAGGATCACATGCCCGGGCCGCGCCACCACCCGCCCTTCTACCATCAGTCCCACCAGCCTGCGCTCGGGTCCCCTCTCCCGCTGGGAGAGGAGCGCCTCCCTGCCGATGAAGTTCCCCTTTTCCCACTTCACCGTCCACCCCAGCGGTGCCTCAAGGGGCGAGGTTGTCTTGTCGATGTCGGTGCCATACAACATGTAACCGGCTTCCAGCCGCAAAGTGTCGCGAGCTCCCAGGCCGGCAGGCACCAGCCCGTCAACACCACCTGCATCGAGCAGGGCGTCCCAGATGGCTGGCGCATCCTCCCACGCAGGACCGATCTCGAAGCCATCTTCGCCGGTGTAACCCGTGCGGGAGAGGAAAACCCGGCGCCCCGCCACCTCTGCCTGCGGGATGACATCGAAGGGGCGCATGTCTGAAACGGGCAAGGCTGTCAGCGCGCTGAGCACCCGCGCGGCTCCCGGCCCCTGCAGTGCCAGAAGTGCCATTTCTCGTGAAATGTCGCGCACCACCGCCCCATCGCGGTGCTCCTCAATCCACGCCAGATCCTCGGCCGTGGTTGCCGCGTTCACCACAAGGAGGAAGCGGGTGGGACCGACCCGGAAGAGGGTGAGGTCGTCGACGATGCCACCGTCCGGATAACACATGGGCGTGTAGAGGCCACGGCCCACCGCAAGCTGCGCAACATCGTTGGTGACCAACCGCTGCAGCGCCGGCAGCGCATCAGGGCCATCCACAAGGATCTCTCCCATGTGGGATACGTCAAAGAGCCCCACTCGGGAACGCACCGCCCGGTGCTCGTTGATGATCCCGGAGTACTGCAGGGGCATCTCCCAGCCCGCAAACGGAACCATCCGCGCTCCGAGCCGAATGTGAGTCGGATACAGCGGTGTCCGTTTGAGGACCTCAGGATGGCCCTCTCTCACTTCAAAACTCTCCCCAGGTGACAACGATGCCTTCGAAGGGACGCCGGTATGTGGAACCGCACCCGCCCGCAACCTGCAAGCCTCACCGTGACGCGCCTTCGAGCGGACCCTGTGCAGACACGCGCCTCACCCGCTCCTGAGCTTCCCGGAGCAGCGCTACAACCTCCTCGTCAGTGGTCTGTGTAAAGTCCTCGTAGAATTGGCCCACCGCGTAGAAGATCGCGGGCGCGTGGAGGCAAACCACGTGATCCGCCTCTGCCCGCAGCCGCTGCAACCCTTCTGCCGGCGCTACAGGGATGGCAGCGACAACCTTTCTGCACGCCATCTTCCGCACCGCCCGCAGTGCGGCGATCATCGTGGACCCGGTAGCGATCCCATCGTCCACGATCAGCCCGGTCCGCTCTGCCAGCGAAGGATACTCATCCCCTCCCCGATAAGCCGCCAACCGCCGGGCGATCTCCTGGCGCTGGTACTGCACCTCTTCCTGCAGGTAGGCATCATCGACGCCAAGAGTCTCGCCCAACCCAACGTCCAGATAGACCGTCCCGTCATGCGCTACCGCGCCGATGGCCAGTTCCGGATTGTACGGGGACCGCAGCTTCCGCGGCACGATGACGTCGAGTGGGGCGTCCAGGATCTTCGCCACAGCCGCTCCCACAACTACGCCACCCCTGGGGATGGCGAGGACGTAAACGCGTTCCCCACGGAACGGCAGCAGGGCATTCCCGAGCTGCCGGCCTGCCTCCTCCCGGTTACGGAATATCATCGGCCCCTTCTGCGGGGTGGCACCGGCACAGCTAGCCCGTTCGCACCAGATCGAGCGCCTGCGCCAGAGCCTCCTGCTCCTCCTCCGACAGCGGGGAAGACGACTTTCCGCCCCGGACGGCCTTGGCGTACCCGCGGCTTCCATCGCGACCATTCAGGACGCTGAGGACAATCCCGTTTCGACGGCCGTCGAGGAGCGCCAGGCTGAAGCTCATGTATCCACCCATATCCCGGAAGGCATCGTACCGTACGATGCCCACATGGCGGACGCATGACTGCAGGAGTTTCTGGACTTCCGACAATTCGGACTCGAACCGCTTGACCTCCCCGGCAACGGCTCGCATCTCACTGCGGAGCGCGGCGCCTTCTGCCGCGCTCTGTGCAGCGCCGGCCACACGCACCAGCCGTGACAGACGCCCGACACGGACGGCCAGGACGACAACGACAGTCAATAGCGCCAGGTACCCGACCACCATGAGCACACCTAGCGCATCAACGTTGCTCAAGCCCGCCATCGATCTCCTCTAGCCTAGAACCCCAAAGATGCTCATTCCGGTCTTCCACAGCGGAGGATTGACATCCTCCGCCGCCGCCCCGTTACGGCCGGCCTGTAAATCCTCCGCCGCCGCCCCGTTCGGCCGGCCGTTCACTCCCGCGCAGTCACCCCCGGGGACGCAGCTCCCCCACCGAGACCGAGATCATCGGCTATTCGTTGCATTGCCTTTAGGACCGTGTCGATGTGCTCTGCCAAGGGCATGCCCAGCTCCTCCGCGCCTCTGACAATGTCTTCGCGGCTGACCGCCCGCGCGAAGGCCTTGTCCTTCATCTTCCGCTGCACTGACCGGACATCGACCTCCGCGAGCGATCGTCCCGGCTTCACCAGCGCAACGGCTATGATGAAGCCCGTAAGCTCGTCGCAGGCGAAGAGAGCCTTCTCTAGCCGCGAGGTCCTGGCCACTCCCGAGTAGTCGGCATGGGATAGGATGGCCCGAGTAATCACGGAGGGCACCATCATCGCTTCAAGGGCCTCGACCGCGCGGAACGGGTGGCCTGCTTCAGCTGAGGGAAAACGCTCGTAGTCCAGATCGTGCAGGAGGCCTACGACCCCCCACAGGTCCTCATCCTCCCCGAAGCGCTGCGCATAGGCGCGCATAGCCGCTTCCACGGAAAGCAGATGCTTGCGGAGGTTGGGGCTGCTGATCCACTCGCACACCAGCCTCCAGGCGCGATCTCTATCCATAGGTGCTAGTCGATATCCCCGGGCGTACGCCCCACCATGTCCGCCCCCTTGGCGGCAGCCAGCAGCATCGAGACGATCCTGTCGAGGTCGGCTGGGGAATAGTACTCAATGACGATGTGGCCGCGACGCCTTCCCGCCCGGATGGCTACTTTCGTCTGGAGGCTCGCAGAGATCTCGGCCTCGACCGCAGCTATATTAGGATCCACTGCACGGCGCGGGCGGCTCCGAATCCCCCGCGAAATGTTCCAGCGGCGCACCATCTGTTCTGTTTGCCGGACGGAGAGGTTGCGCCGCTCGACCTCCAGGCACGCTTCCTTCATTGCCTGGGGAGTCGGCAAAGCCAGCAGCGCCCGCGCATGACCCTCCGTGATCCGCCCCTTGTCGAGGCTTTGCTGCACCTCCTCCGGAAGCTGGAGTAGTCGCAGGGTATTCGCGATCGTGGCCTGGCTTTTCCGCAGACGGGCGGCGATCTGCTCTTGCGTAACGCCGAATTCCTCCTGGAGCCGCCGGTAGGCTCGGGCTTTCTCCAAGGGACGCAGGTCTTCCCGCTGAATGTTCTCGAGTAGAGAGACTTCGAGCGCGTCCTGATCGGACAGATTCCTGACGACTGCGGGCACAACCTGAAGGCCCGCCGCCGTTGCTGCGCGCCACCTGCGCTCGCCAGCCACCACTTCGTAGCCGTCGTCGGTCGGTCTGACGACGATCGGTTGCAGTACGCCCCGATCAACGATGGACGCTGCCAGCTCCTCGACGTCCTCAGAAGCGACAGGGCTACGGGGCTGCAGCCGGCTCGGGCGGATCTCGTGGACTGGAAGGTCCCGCACTATCCCCTCGTCGAAAGCCTCCCGACCAAGCAGAGCCCCCAGGCCCCGCCCCAGTCCGCGCCTGCGGGGCTCAGCCGACATGCCCGACCAGTGTGGCCGCGTCCCTTCCACGCGTCACGACCTCCTTCGCAAGGTTTACATACGCTCTGGCTCCACGGGAGGACGGATCGAACAGGATCACAGGCATGCCATAGCTCGGCGCTTCCGCGAGCCGAATGCTCCTTGGGATCACCGTTTCGTAAACTTTGTCCCTAAAGAAGCGCCGGACCTCCGCGGCAACCTGCTCCGAGAGGCGCGTGCGGGCATCGAACATTGTAAGAAGGACCCCGCCGACCTCCAGCGTGGGGTTAAGGTACCTTTGGACGAGAGAAACCGACTCCAGAAGCTGGCTCAGCCCCTCGAGAGCGTAGTACTCACATTGTATCGGAATGAGCACCTCATCGGCTGCTGTCAGTGCATTTATCGTGAGAAGACCCAGAGAAGGCGGGCAATCGAGCAGCACTACGTCATAGCTCACCACACCGTCCAGGGCTTGCCGGAGCCTCGATTCTCTGGAGAGCATTGGTACCAATTCCACTTCGGCTCCGGAAAGATGGGGGCTGGATGGCAACAGCGAGAGCCCAGGAACGGCGGTCCGAACTACAGCACACTGGAGAGGCCGCCCCTCGATGATTATCCCGTATGTCGAGGCCGCAGGCGGAGGTTTGGGGACGCCAAGTCCGCTCGTAGCGTTTGCCTGGGGATCCAAATCGCACACAAGGACAGCGACCCCCAAAACTGCAAGGCTGGCCCCCAGGTTGACGGCCGTGGTTGACTTCCCGACGCCGCCCTTCTGGTTGACGATAGCGATGGTCCGACGCACGATACGAAACTGCCGACGTATTGGGCCGGTAGTCGGGCTTTCCCTGCAGTCTTCGTCGGAAAGAGTCCCTCTCCTTCATTGCACGTGAAATACCGGGCATACCCACCGCTGCCACCCGGCAGCCCGTCAATCGACCCAGTGGGCCTGCTCGCTGTCTAGCCCCCCTGATCCCCACCCTTCGCCGGGCCGGAGGTGGGAACCGATCGCACCTTCCTGAGAATGACTATAACCCGCTTCATCCCCTCTAAACCACGGATTTTCACGGGTTTTATGCCCATAACATCCCCGCCGAGGGCGGAAATCGCGCCCATCGCGTTTCGCACCTCCGTCCCGGCCCTGACGCCCTTGGGGAATACAGCTGTACCTCCGACCCTCAGGAACGGCAGGCACAGTCTCACGAGGTGCTCCAACGGAGCCGTAGCTCTGGCGGTAACCACGTCGTACGCTTCCCACTGACCGATCTGTCGCGAGATCTCCTCCGCCCGCCCATGCAAGACACCGATTTCCAGACCCAACTCCATGACTAGCATCTCCAGGAATGCTACGCGCTTCCTCGAAGCCTCGATGAGGGTTAGGCGGAGGTCCGGTCTGGCGATCTTGACTGGGACGCCGGGAAATCCAGCCCCCGAGCCTATATCAACAATAGCCAGCCCTGGCGTGTCGGGAATGGCCGTCAGGCAGGCCAGAGAATCCAGGAAGTGCCGCCTAACGATGCCCTCGGGCGAAAGTATCCGTGTCAGGTTCAGACGGCGCCCCCACTCGAGAATTGCGGAGGCGTATGCCTCGAAGGCATCAAGTTGAGGCGGACCTAGCGAAATCCCGATGGAGGCCGCCCCGTCCACCAGAACGGATCGGAGTGCGGGGCCGAGTGAGCGAATCTCCGTCGGACCCTGTATCTACTCGCCGCCCGGTCCTTCAGGATCTCCCGGCCTCCAGGAGTCTGCTGAGGCCCCTGATTCCGCTGGAGCGGCTATCTCCCCTCGACCATCGAAACCAGCCCCGGAGACCTCGGGCTGGGTCCCGAGGCTTCTCAGCGCCGATCGCTTTCGCTCAATCCTCTCCAGGTGAGCCTGGATTTCGGCTTCCAGCTCCTCGTCAACGGGCAGCCCCTCTGGTCGAGCGGACGCACCTCCCGCAGGCTGACCTGGCGGCTTCTTACCTCCCGGCTTCCGCGCGCTGCGCGCGGCTCTTCCCGCAGTTTGGACCCTGCTCCGACGGACCTCCTGGGGCCGGCGTCGGAGATGGTCCTGCGCCTTCAGGTCGTTCCCCTGCGCGGCCAATTCGTCCGCGTGGGTGAACGTGGATCCCCTTGGCATGACCACAACCCGCCGGAGTTCACCCTCTCCGCGGCTGGTGGTGATCACCGAAGGATGGTCCTGCAGGGCCAGGTGAATGACACGTCTGTCCCTGGAGTTCATCGGACTGAGCGGGACCTCCCGACGCGTACGCGCAACACGATCCGCAGTCCTGCGCGCCAGGGCTTCAAGCGCCGCTACCCGGCGCTGACGATAACCGGAAATGTCCATCTCGACCCGAACCGGCGTCCCCAGGCGACGGGTGACCACTGCTGCTGTCAGCGCCTCCAGAGCCGTCAGCGTCTGCCCGTGTTTCCCGATCAGGCCAGCCAGATTCTCTCCCTCGACCGCTACCCTTATGACCCCTGACTCGTCTGATGCGGCCACGGTAGCCTCATACCCCATCAGGCGGATAATCTCCGCCACAACATCGCGAACGCCCGGTCCCCACCCTTCAACGACCCTCTCAGCCTTCTCCACTCCCACCGCCAGGCGAGTTGGGTCGGAGCCACCGCCGTGCAGTCCAGCATGCATCGCCTGCTAACTCCTCCTCTTGGCCCTCTCTGGCCTTGCCCGCCGCGGCGCCCCCGGGGTGGCCTGCCCACGGGCCGGCCGAACGGGACGGCCCACGACAAGTAGGTACTCGGCAAGATACACCACCGTCGAAACGATCCAGTACACCGACAGGCCAACCGGAAAGTTCAGGCTGAACCAGGCGATGAGGAACGGCATGAAGATAAAGAGCTTCGCCTGCTGCGGGTCGGTCATGCTCATCCTCTGCTGCAGGTACGTAGTAACCCCGACCAGAATGGGGATCAGGAGCAGGAGCGGATTCTGGGAGATAATGGCAAAGCTGTTGGGCTTTGCGTCCAACGGAAGCCCGAACAGCGCCTGACCGGCGAACCTGTCCTTCTCATTGAGCACCTGGAAGAGCGCAATCAACACGGGGATTTGAACGATGGTGGGGAGGCAACCACCAAACGGATTCACCCCACTGCTTCGGTAGAGATTCATGATCTCGATGTTGGCCTGCTGAGGGTTCTCCTTGTACTTCCGCCGGAGAACCTCGATCTGCGGCGCCAGCGCCTGCATGCGCTTCATTGACCTCAGGCTCCACCGCGTAAGGGGGTGCAGGATCGCCCGGATCAGCACCGTCATGAGAACAACGCCGACACCGATATTGCCAGTCCAAGTCGTCAGGGAGAGCAGAACGGCGGCAATGACGTCCTTCAGCGGACCGAGCATTGGGAGGTCTCCCTAGGGAACGGGGTCATACCCGCCGGGGTTCAACGGATGACAGCGCAGAATGCGTCGGATCGCCAGGACGGTTCCCCGGGCTGCCCCATGCCGCTGAATAGCCTCGAACGCATACGCAGAGCAGGACGGATAGAACCTGCACCTTGGCCCCAACAAAGGGGATAAAACCACCTGGTATACCCTGATGATAGCGAGCAGAATGGCCTTCAAGAGCCCAGCGCCGGTCATTTTCGGTCGGAATTGCCGCCCATGGGGTTGTTGAGGACACCCGCCTTCTCCAGTGCCGCTGAAATAGAGGACACTAGCTCCCCGAAAGAAGCCCTGCCGGCCGAGGCGCGGGGTACGACGACGACATCAACCCCCTGAGCGAGATGAGGCCTCAGGCGACCTAGAACCTCCCGGATCCTCCGGCGGATGCGGTTTCGCGCCACCGCTCCCCCGATCTTTCTCCCAGCCGCGACGCCCAAACGCACCCCAGACGACGACCTGAGCAAAACATAGACGGTAGCCACAGAGGAAGTGAAGCGCCCCCCAGCACTGTAAACGGCCCGGAAATCCTCTCCCCTGGTTAGACTCCCGCTTGCCCGCCGCCCGCCAGGGCGCGATCGACTCACAGCACCATGCGGCTAGACTGTTACCCTCCGGCGCCCCTTCGCCCTTCTGCGTTTGATTACGCGCCGTCCCCCGGGGGACCGCATCCGCGCCAGAAAACCGTGCCTTCGCTGCCGGCGCCGGCCCTTCGGCTGGTAGGTTCTCTTCACCGGATCGCTCTCAAACGACCGCCCGAAACCACCCTCTAAGCGCGACTAACTATAGCACAGTACGCGAATCCCGTTCAACCGCCCCTGGATTGGGCGGATCCGGCACCACCTCGCGCCCGTCCGACGTACGCACGAGCCCCATATTGTGGAAAACATGTTCGCAACACCCGGGCATTTCCACAGATCTCGCCGTGCCCATCAACGAAGGGCGGGGACACGCGTCTTTGCCGGCCTGCCCGTACCCACCATGGGGAACAAGTGCCTCCCATGCTCCTCGTTATCCACAGGGTTCTCCACAGTTGTGGACAGCCATCGCCCGGGTCCCCGCAGCACAATTCCCGGATCCACGCCGAAAGGAACGCCAGAGAGTGGCGGAGAACACCTCTACGCGCCAACACACCTTTTCCACACGGGCGAAAGGCTCCTGAACGGCGGCAGACAGTCGTGGAAAGGAGGCTCTCACGCCCCGCGGGGTAGGAATTCCGCCTGGAGCATGAAATCACGCACACTGTGCGGCTGACCCCATGCCCATCCGGGAGATCATTCGCAGGCTGATTGAGGAGCGCCACGCGGAGGACGCAACGGCGTCCGTCGAAGAGCCGGAGGTCCGCCTGGCTATCTATGACTCTCCCCTGGCAGCACCTCGGGTCGTCTCTCTCAGCGGAGACGACTTCGAGACGCTGATCGGCGAGTTGGCCGCCCAGACCTATAACTACTCCCATGAGCGTGGAGGACGCATCCCCTTCGTCGTCATCCGAGAGGTCGTGGAGAACCTGATTCACGCCTACTTCCGAAATGCTGTGATCACCATCCTCGATAACGGCAATACCATCCGCATCTCCGACCAAGGTCCGGGCATCCGAGACAAACAGCGCGCACTCCAGCCCGGTTTCACCACCGCCACGCGAGAAATGCGCCGCTACATCCGCGGCGTAGGCTCCGGTCTCCCCGTGGCCAAAGAGCAGCTCGCGTTCCTCGGTGGCACGCTGGGCATCGAAGACAATCTCGACCGGGGCACCGTCATAACCCTCTCGCTTTCACGCCCCCCTGCACCAAGCGGTGAGCCCCCACCCCGGCGCGGCGCGCGGCCGGAGCTGACGTCCCGCCAGAAGAAGGTCCTCCTGCTCATCGGCGAGCTGGGAGCGGCCGGGCCCACAACCATCGCCAAGGAGCTGGATATCAGTCACAGCACCGCCTATCGCGACCTGCGGGCCCTCGAACGACTGAAGCTTGTGCAGGATAAAGGCAGCGGCAAACGCACGCTGACGGAGGAAGGCATCATATATCTCGACGAGGTTTTCGCCCCCTAAGGGAGGTGTCACCCTCGCCCCCGAATGGAGCGGTAGACCCCAAGAGATAGCGGCGGACAGCGTTTTCCCGGGAGGACTCCATGTCAATCGACGTCACCTCAGCGCATGAGCTCTGGCAGGTAGCGGTACGAAGGATCGAGGGACAGCTCAGCAAGCCCAGCCTTGAGTCCTTCGTCAAGGTAATGCGTCCCATCAGTCTGCGGGACGACACCTTTACCTTCGCCGTCCCCAGCCGCTTCGCTAAGGAGTGGGTAGAGTCCCGCTACCTGGACCTGATCCGCGGGGCGCTGCGAGCCATCGCCGGGCGCGACCTTACCATCACCCTATCCATTGCCGACCCGCCCCATGTCCCCCAGGCCATCTCCCGCCCGCTCACCGCTCCGCGGACCATCGATGGCCTCGCCCTCTCTCCCAAGTTCAGCTTCGATACCTTCGTCGTAGGCACCGGCAACCGCTTCGCGCACGCCGCAGCCCGCGCTGTAGCCGAAGCGCCGGCCCGTGCCTACAACCCGCTTTTCATCTACGGCGGGGTAGGGCTGGGAAAGACTCACCTTCTGCAGGCCATCGGCCACCACGTACTCAGTCTGGAAACCCCCTACCACGTGGTCTACGTAAGCGGCGAGAAGTTCACCAACGAACTCATCAACTCCATCCGCGACGACCGGATGCCCGAGTTCCGCAACAAGTACCGCACTGTTGACGTCTTGCTGATCGACGACATCCAGTTCCTGGCCGGGAAGGAGCGGACGCAGGAGGAGTTCTTTCACACCTTCAACACCCTTCACGAGTCCGGCCGGCAGATTATCATAACCAGCGACAAGCCCCCAAGAGAGATCCCCACCCTGGAGGAACGGCTCCGCTCTCGCTTCGGCTGGGGGCTGATCACCGACATCCAGCCCCCCGACTTGGAGACACGCATCGCCATCCTGCGCAAGAAAGCGGAACTCGACGGGATCCACATTCCCGACGAGGTGGCGGAGTTCATCGCGGAACGCATACAGACCAACATCCGCGAACTGGAGGGCGCGCTGGTCCGGGTAGTCGCCTACGCCACGCTCACGCGCACCGCGATCACCAGGCCCCTGGCCGAAGAGGTCCTCCGCGAACTCCTCCCGCCCGCTCCCAGTCGCCACATCACCATTCACGCCATCCAGCGCATCGTCTCCGAACACTTCGACATCCGCGTGGAAGAGATGCGCGCCAAGCGCCGCACAAAGGCCGTCGCCTTCCCCCGCCAGGTAGCCATGTACCTGGCCCGCGAACTCACCGACGCGTCTCTCCCCCACATTGGCAACGAATTCGGCGGACGCGACCACACCACGGTAATGCACGCCTGCGACCGCGTGCGGCAGGCCTTGCAGCAAGATCCCCATCTGGCCGTAAGGATCAGACAGATCGTCGATCAGCTCCGTCATGGGTGAGCGTTGTGTATTCAATCTAGTGCCAGCTCCACACCACTTGCCGACTGCTTTTGCCACGGTCTATCCTCACATTCTCCACATATCTCTCTCGTGGTTTCCCGTCTATCGATGCGGTGTTTCGCGCGTTGTGCAGAAGTGCACATGTACTATGATTAGAACGAAATTGTATTTACTAACCTAGTAGAGGAGTAGTATGCAGATCACGTGTGCACAAGCGGACCTTCTAAGGGCTGTACAGGTCGTAAGCCGTGTGGTTTCTACACGGACTACGATGCCGATCCTCTCCAATGTTTTGTTGGAGACGACGAAAGATGGAATCAAATTGGCCGCGACTGATCTGGAGTTGGGCATTGAAACGACCCTGCGGGCGACTGTGGAAGAAGGCGGGGCGATTACGTTACCGGCCCGGTTGCTGGCGGAGATCACAAGCGCCCTGCCGCAGGCGTCGGTTCGGTTACGGGCGGAGGACGGTGCGAACCGTGCGGAGATACATTGCGAGGAGACAACATTTGAGATCCTGGGATTGCCGGCTACTGACTTTCCGCTGCTCCCGGCCCCCGAGGTGGCCGAGGCCATATCGCTGGATGCACCCCTCCTGCGAGGCATGATCCGCCAGACGGTCTTCGCGGTCTCCACTGATGAGACCCGTCCTTTCCTCACGGGAGTGTACGTGGTGGCGGAGGACCGCGAAATGCGCCTAGTGGCCACCGACGGAGGAAGACTGTCGCTGCGCACTGCCGTCTTGGATCAGCCTGTGCGGCAGAAGTTTGCCGTGATCGTTCCGGCCAAGACCATGCACGAGCTGGCGCGCTTGCTGGCGGGGTCCGGCGGGAGTGTCGCCCTTGCTCTTGCGGAGAACCACTTGGTGTTTACGCTGCCCGATGTCCGGCTGGTCTCCAGACTCATTGCGGGGCAGTTTCCCAATTACGAGCAGGTGATCCCCCAAGGGTTCAAGCAGAGGCTGCGCCTGCAGACGGAGCGCTTCCTCCGCGCGGTGCGACGCGCGGCCATCACAGCGCGGGATTCGGCGAACGTGGTTCGACTATCAGCGCGCGGGTCGGAGCTGATCATTACCTCCCACACGCCCGAAGTGGGCAAGGCTGTGGAAAAGTTGCCAGTACAGGTTGAAGGGGAGACGGTGGAAATCGCCTTCAACGCCCGCTATCTCATTGAGTGTCTCAGCGTGCTGGAGGCGGACGACATCACGTTCGAACTCAGCGGACCGCTCAGCCCGGGAGCGATCCGTCCCGTGGGCCAGCAGGACTACGTGTACGTCCTGGCGCCCGTGCGTGTGTACGCGTAGTCATGGGCGTGGAGTTTTCCATCGGGACGCGGCGCTGCGTGTGATGCGATGCTTGTTCGATTAGGTGAGATCCTTCGCAAGACCGCGCGCGGCCTTGGGGTCGAGCCGGCGATGCATTTGGCTGAGATCCGCGCGGTCTGGTCGGAGGTGGCGGGGCAGGATCTGGGGGCGGCGGCGGAGCCGCGCTCACTCCGTGGCGGCGTACTGGTGGTCACCGCGGCGCATCCTCTGGCGGCCGAGGAGGTGAACTTGAGGCGAGAGGTGATCGTGCGAGAACTGCAACGGCGCGTCCCACAGGCTTCTGTGCGCCGACTGCGTGTGGTGGTGCGCGTGCGGAGTGGAGGTGGTGAGGGCATTGTACCTTGACCTGGGTAAGAAGGCGGTAGTTTCGGTTGCTGACATTGTGACCATTCTGGACGCTAGACTGGCGCGTGTTGATGTAAACCGTCGCTTCCTGGGGCAGGCCAATGCCGGCGGGGGTCCGGTGGGGATCCCGCGGGGGTGCAGGGCGCTCGTGGTAACTACCCGGGGCGTCTATCCTTCCGCAGTGTCCCCGCGGGGACTTGCGCGCCGCCTGGCTGGAGCGGGGGTTCGGGGCGGCTGAAACTCGCGTGGCGTCTGCCCTATCGGCGTTGACAGTGGAGGAAAACGCATGATATACTAAACTTGGTTTGGAGGGCGGTTTTGGGGCTCTCCAGGCTGGATCAAGCGCTGTTTATTCGATCGGGGCGGGGCGTGCGGGTCGCTTCCGCCCCGTTCGGGTGTTTTTAATGACGCTCCAGAGACGCTAAACAGGGTGAATCCGGCTGTGGCTGAATCCTCCACCTACGATGTCCAGCACATCCAGGTCCTGGAGGGACTTGAGGGCGTCAGGCGGCGTCCGGCAATGTACATCGGGTCGACGGGGCCGGACGGGCTGCACCACCTCCTCTACGAGGTCGTCGATAACGCTGTCGACGAAGCTCTGGCAGGATTTTGCACTCGCATCGAGGTCGTGCTGCACCGCGGCGGCAGTGCCAGCGTGCTGGACAACGGCCGTGGGATTCCCGTGGGGATTCTGCCGAGGGTTGGGAAGCCCGCCGTGGAGGTGGTCCTGACTACCCTCCACGCCGGGGGCAAGTTCGACGGGGGCGGTTACAAGATCTCTGGAGGCCTGCACGGCGTGGGGGTTTCGGTGGTAAATGCCCTCTCCGAGGTGCTAGAGGTGGAGGTGTACCGGGAGGGCATGACTTACAGGCAGCGGTTCGAGCGCGGCAAGCCCGTGACCCCGCTGCGCTCCTCCCCCGGCGCTCCGCTTCCCAGCGGCACCAAGGTTGTTTTCCTGCCCGACCGGCAGATAATGACAGCAACGGAGTTCGATGCAGACGTCATTGCGCGGCGGCTGGACGATATCGCCTACCTGAATGCCGGGTTGGAGATCGTTCTGGTCGACGAGCGCAGCGGGCGGAGCCAGACCTTCATGCACGCGGGGGGGATCAAGGAGCTGGTGCGTGCGCTGAACAAGAACCGTACGCGCCTGAACGAGGAGCCGGTATACGACAGGCGGCAGCGCGACGGCGCCGAGGTCGAGTTTGCTGTGCAGTACAACGACAGTTACCTGGAGCACACGCTGACCTTTGTGAACACCATCCCCACGCCCGAGGGTGGGACGCACCTAGTGGGCTTCCGCGCTGCCCTCACCCGCACCCTGAACGACTACGCGCGGCGGGTGGGAATGCGTAACGGCGAGGTGACCCTCTCCGGCGAGGATGTGCGCGAGGGCCTGACCGCCGTCCTCAGCCTGAAACTCCGCGACCCTCAGTTCGAGGGGCAGACCAAGACCAAGCTGGGCAACACCGAGGTCAAGGGGCTGGTGGAGTCCGTGGTGGCGGAGGCCCTGCAGGAGTACCTGGAGACCCACCCCGGGGAGGCCCGCCGCATCCTGAACAAGGCCATCACGGCGGCGCGAGCCCGGGAGGCGGCCAGGCAGGCCCGCGACCTGGTACGGCGGAAGAATGCCCTGGACGTATCCACGTTGCCCGGCAAGCTGGCCGACTGTGTGGAGCGGGACCCGGAGCACTCCGAGCTCTTCATCGTCGAGGGTGAGTCCGCCGGAGGCTCGGCCAAGCAGGGGAGGGACCGGCACTTCCAGGCCATCCTGCCCATCCAGGGAAAGATCCTCAACGTGGAGAAGGCTCGGCTGGACAAGATGCTCAACCACGAGGAGATCCGCGCCATCATCACCGCCCTGGGGACGGGGATCGGCGACGATTTCGACCTGAACCGGCGGCGCTACGACAAGATCATCATCATGGCCGATGCGGACGTGGATGGTTCCCACATCCGCACGTTGCTGCTCACCTTCTTCTACCGCTACATGCGTCCGCTGATCGACCGCGGCAAGGTTTACATCGCGCAGCCGCCTCTGTACCTGGTCAAGGCGGGGAAGGAGCGGCGTTACGCCTACTCGGACGAGGAGAGGCAGATCCTGGTGCGGGAGCTGGAGGCGCGCGGGCAGAAGATAGAGATTCAGCGCTACAAGGGGCTCTCCGAGATGAACCCGGAGCAACTCTGGGAGACGACGATGGATCCGCAGCGCCGCACGCTGAAGCGCGTGGAGATCTCCGAGGCGGAGGAGGCGGACCGGCTCTTCTCCACCCTGATGGGGGAGGAGGTGGAGCCGCGGAGGCAGTTCATCGTGCGGTACGCCCGGGAAGTGCGCAACCTGGACATTTGATGAGGCATCCGATCGCCGCTGCTGCCGTGGACGCCTTTGGGCGTCCACGGCGCGTATTCGGGGATCCGGGGTGAGGCCATGGCCGTAGAGGAACGGATCATCAACCGCACCATAGAGGAGGAGATGAAGACTTCCTATCTGGACTACGCCATGTCCGTCATCGTCAGCAGGGCGTTGCCGGACGTGCGCGACGGGTTGAAGCCCGTGCAGAGGCGCATCCTCTACGGGATGTCCGAATTGGGTCTGCGGCCGGAGAGTCCCTATAAGAAGAGTGCGCGAATCGTCGGGGACGTCATGGGCCGTTACCACCCCCACGGAGATGCACCCATCTACGAGGCTCTGGTACGCATGGCCCAGGAGTGGTCCTTCCGTTATCCGCTCATCGACCCCCAAGGCAACTTCGGCAGTATTGACGGAGACCCGCCTGGGGCGCAGCGCTACACGGAGGCCCGCCTCTCCCGCCTGGCCATGGAGATGCTGGCGGACATCGACAAGGAGACGGTAGACTTCGTCCCCAACTTCGACGAGTCCATGCGCGAGCCGGTTGTACTCCCCGCGCGCATCCCCAACCTGCTGATGAACGGGGCGAGCGGGATCGCCGTGGGCATGGCCACCAACATCCCTCCGCACAACGTGGCTGAGGTTGTGGACGCCCTCACCGCGCTCATAGATACCCCCGCCCTGCCTGAGGAGGAGCTGCTGAAGATCGTCAAGGGTCCGGACTTCCCCACGGGGGGCCTGATCCTGGGGCGGGAGGGCATCCGCCAGGCGTATCTCACCGGGCGGGGCAGCCTCACCGTGCGGGCCAAGGTGGAGATCGAGGAGCTGCGCGGGGGGAAGACGGCCATCATCGTCAGCGAGCTGCCATTCATGGTGAACAAGGCGGCGCTGATCCAGCGGGTGGCGGAGCTGGTGCGGCAGCGCAAGTTGAACGGGGTGGTGGATCTGCGCGATGAGTCCGACCGCCACGGCCTGCGCGTGGTCATCGAGCTGCGGCGCGATGTCAACCCGCAGATCGTGCGCAACCAGCTCTTCAAGCACACGCAGTTGCAGACCACATTTGGGGCCATTCTCCTGGCGCTGGTGGATGGGGTGCCGCGGGTGCTCACCCTGCGGCAGCTCCTGGAGGCCTACCTGGCGCACCGCCGCCAGGTGGTCATCCGCCGTACGCGCTACGATCTGCGCCGGGCGGAGGAGCGAGCGCATGTTCTGGAAGGGCTGAAGACTGCGCTGAAGTTCCTCGATGAGGTGATCGCCCTGATCCGACGGGCGAAGGATGTGGAGGCGGCCCGCGGCGCGCTCATGCGGCAGTTCAAGCTCAGCGAGGTACAAGCCAACGCCATCCTGGACATGCGGTTGCAGCGCCTCACAGCCCTGGAGCGCGAGAAGGTGGAGGAGGAGTACAAGGCCCTGCTCAAGGATATCGCCCGCTACCGGGAGATGCTGGCGGATGCCGAGTCGCCACGGCCGCGGCTTATCATGGCGGCCATCCGCGAGGAGCTGCAGCAGGTGAAGGAGCGCTACGCCGATCCACGGCGCACGCGCATCGTCGGCAAGGAAGCCGAGGCCTTCGAGGCTGAGGATCTCATCCCCGACGTGGACGTGGTGATCACGCTGACGCGGAACAACTACATCAAGCGGCTGCCCCTGGAAAGTTACAGGCTGCAGCGCCGCGGCGGCAAGGGGGTGGTGGGGGCTACTCCCAGGGAGGAGGACGTGGTTGAACACCTGGTGGTCACCACCAACCACGCCTTTCTCCTGTTCTTCACCAACCGCGGCAAGGTCTACCGGATCAAGGCTCACGAGATCCCGGAGGCTGCCCGTACGGCCCGAGGGCTGGCCCTGGTCAACCTGCTGACGGTGGGGGCGGGAGAGCGGGTCACCGCCATTATCCCCCTGCGCTCGTTCGAGGAAGATGGGTACCTCTTCATGGCCACCCGCAACGGGTATGTGAAGAAGACGGGCCTGCTGGAGTTCCTGCACGCCAAGCGCTCGGGCATCTTCGCCATCACCTTCGAGGGGGACGACGAGCTGGTGGGTGTGCGCTTCATCCGGGCGGACACCGAGGTGGTGTTGGCCACCCGGATGGGGCGGGCGTTGCGCTTCCGGGCGGGACAGGTGCGGGAGACGGGGCGTACCTCGCGGGGTGTGCGAGGGATCCGTGTGCGCGCCGGCGACGGCGTCGTGGGCCTGGCGGACACGCGGGAGGGGGAGACGTTACTGACGTTGACCGAGCACGGGTTCGGCAAGCGCACGCGCTTCGCCCAGTACCCCTTGAAGCACCGCGGGGGGTTGGGTGTGATCAACCTGAAGGTCACGGCACGCACGGGTCCTGTGGCCGCCGTGCGCCCGGTGAACATCGACGACGAGATTCTCATCATCAGCAGCCGCGGCGAGGTGCTGCGCACGCCGGTGGGGGACATCCCGGTGCTGGGCCGGTCCGCGCGGGGTGTGCTGGTGAAGCGGCTGGCCGAGGGCGACCGCCTGGCCGCGGTGGCCAGCATCAGCCGGGAGGAGTAGCGAACCTATGTGGTACCGGTGGCTGCGGGCGACGGCCGTCCTCTGCGGCACCGTCCTGGTCCACGAGCTGGCGCATGCCGCAGCGGCCTGGCGCGCCGGCGGCCGCGTCCGGGAGATCGCCGTAGGATTCGGGCCGCGGCTGCTGGCTCGCCGTGTGCACGAGACCACATTCAGCGTGCGGCCGCTGCTGGTGGGCGGCTTCGCCGCCATCGACGTGGAAGAGTTGCCTCCGGAACGGCGGGTACCGGTGTTGCTGGCGGGACCTCTGGCCAACCTGCTGCTGGGTCTGTGGCTCCTGCCGCGAGGCGCCGCGCTCCGGACCGCCACCCTCTCCGCTGGGCGCGCCGGCGCGCCATCCTCTTCCGTGCAGATCTCAGGCGTGGTGGGCGCGATGGTGATGCTGCTGCGCGCGGCGCACCCCCTGGCCCTGCGCCACCTCGCCGCGCAGATCAACCTCAGCGTGGGCCTGGCCAACCTGTTGCCGCTGCTGCCGCTTGACGGTGGGCACCTAGCCCTGGCGAAAATGGAGGCGAAGGGCGTTCCGGCGGCGGGGCGGAATTTCTACCGGCACGCCAGCGCTCTGGTGTTCTTTTGGTTGCTGCTGCAGGTGCTGGCCGGCGACCTGCGGCGCCTGAGGCCCCTCGCCAGGTAGCGCCGGGACGACCGCGGGTGAGAGAGGATCACTCGGGAGATGGGCTGCCTGCGCGTTGTACGCACGGAGAATAAGGATAAGAGCAACCGAGGGCTGGCGATGCCCTGGCCGGAGTCGGATAGAGTGCAGCGTCGGGGAAGGCGGGGAAAGGCCAGGTCCGGGCCTGCCGGCCTGCGCTGGGAGCGCGCCCCCGACATCCGACGGCGGCTGGCGCGTATCGCCCGGGCCGTGGGTTTCAGACACGTGAACGCGCAACGTCTCTTCGCCGTCCGCACCTATGGGTCGCGGGCCAACGCCCTGGCCCGCATCTGGGGGCTCTCGGGGATCTTCCAACGGGCCCTTGGCCTGCCGGCGGCCTACGTGGTAGAGGTGCTGCACCCTGCGTTCGACCGCCTCTCCCGAGCCGAGCAAGACCGGGTGCTGATCCACGAGCTGCTGCACATTCCTACGACCTTCTCGGGCAGCCTGCGGCCCGAGCAGTCCCGGAACTTCCGCACGCACCACACCGTCAGCCGCCTCTACCGCCTCTACCTGGCCAACCGGCGGCGCGCGTAGCAGCCCTACGCGGCCGCCCGCGCATCCCTTCCGCTCGCTACACTGGCGGCTGGGGCTGCCGCAGCGCCGGATCAGACCTTTGCGGGTAGCGCGTGAAGATCAGCGCGCCGGCGGCGGTGGAGACGGAGGCGACGAGCAGAGCCGCCCGCAGCCCCCAGGCTTCCGGCGGGCTCTGACCCAGCCACTGGATGAGGGCGCCCAGGGCAGCCGCAGAGAGGCTCGTCGTCCCGTTGAAGATCACGCCCTGGAAGGCGAAGAACATCCCCTCCGCCCGGGTCCCCAAGAGGCGACCGTGGTCCTCGGCGATCTCCGCCAGCAGGACGTTGGGCAGGATGAACATCGCCCCCACGGCCGGCCCGGCCAGGGCCAGGGCCACCATTCCCTCTGCCGCCGGGGCGAGGGGCAGGGGCCAGCGCCCGATCGCTGCCGCCAGTGGCAGGTCGGCGGCCAGTAGGACCATCGCCCCCAGGATCGTGCGCCGCTCCCCGAAGTGACGGATCAGCCTTGCGGTCAGGGGCAGTGAGACCACCGTTACGCCCAGGGTCAGGCTGAGGAGAGACGCCACCGCCCCCTGCGGCAGTTCCATCAGGACGGTGACGATCAACGCCAGGGCCAACTGCACCATGCTCAGCCCGAACCATACGGTGGCGATAGCAGGGATGAAGATGCGGAAGCGGCGGTCGCGGAGAATCCCGCGCAGGGTGGGCCCGAGGGGCTGGGGTGGGGCGGCGGGGACGCGCTCCCGTACACCCAGGGTGGAGACCAGTAGAGCAGCCAGTCCCAGCGGCGCCAGAGCGATGCCCATGGCCGGGAATCCGAACCGGGCTGAAAGCCAGGAGGAACCCACAAAGGCAGCGCCGATGCCCGCCAGGTTGAACCCCGCCTGCAGCGAAGTGGTAGCCACACGCCCCCGGCCCCGCGCCGTGACTTCCGGCAGGAGGGCGATGTAGGGGTTGAGGACCATGGTGTACAGGAAGAAGAAGGCCCCGAGGGTGACGGTGAGATAGACGGCGTTGGCCGCAGAGACGCCGGCATGAGGCGGGCGCCACAGGAGGACGAAACAGAGGGCCAGCAGTGGCGAGGCGCCCAGGACGAAGGGGCGGCGCCTCCCCCAGCGGCTGCGCAGGCTGTCACTCCAGTGCGCCACCAAGGGATCGGCCAGGGCATCGACCACCCGGCCCGCGGCCATGGCCAGACCCACCGCCGACGGCGACGCCCGCGCCGGGTGCGGCTGCCCCGGGGGCGGGGCGTAGAAATAGAACAGCCACAGCAGGAGCGTCTGCTGCAGCAAGGCGGCTCCGAACGCGCCCAGTGCGTAGAGGACCCGGCCCACGACCCGCGGTCGCACAGCCGTCAGATTCTGCGCGCCACCTCGCCCGGCCTGTAGGGAGCACCGTATAATGGCGACGATGTTGCGCTTGCTCACGGCGGGGGAGTCGCACGGCCGCGCGCTGATGGCCGTCCTTGAGGGGGTGCCGGCGGGCCTGCCGCTGTCCGAGGAGGACATCGCCAGGGACCTGGCGCGGCGGCAGCTAGGCTACGGCCGGGGCGGGCGGATGCAGATCGAGGAGGACCGTGCGGAGATCATCTCGGGCGTGATGCGCGGCGAGACCACAGGCGCCCCCATCGCCCTGTGGATCCAGAACCGGGACTGGCGCCGCGACGAGCCGGAGCTCACCCGTCCCCGCCCGGGCCATGCGGACCTGGTGGGCGTCCAGAAGTACGGTTTCCGCGACGTGCGGCGGGTGTTGGAGCGGAGCAGCGCCCGCGAGACCGCCGCGCGGGTGGCCGCCGGCGCCGTCTGCCGCAAGCTCCTCGGCGCCTTCGACATCACCATCTTCAGTCACGTGACCGAGATCGGAGGCGTGGCCATCCGCGAGCGGCCTGAGCGCTGGGAGGAGGTGGCCGCCCGCGCAGCCGCCTCCGTTGTGCGTTGTGCCGACCCGGAGGTCGAGGAAGCCATGAAGGCGGCCATCGACGCTGCGGCCGCACGGGGGGACACCCTGGGCGGGGTCTTCGAGGTGGTGGCGCTTGGCCTGCCCCCGGGGCTGGGCTCTTACGTGCACTGGGACCGCAAACTGGACGCGCGCATCGCCGCAGCGCTGATGTCTATCAACGCCATCAAGGGGGTGGAGGTCGGCCTGGGGTTCGCCGCGGCCCGCGCCCCCGGTTCGGCGGCCCACGACGAAATCTTCCACAGCCCACAGCGGGGATTCTATCGCTACAGCGAGCGCGCCGGTGGCACGGAAGGCGGGACATCTACAGGTGGCCCCCTGGTGGTGCGCGCGGCGATGAAGCCGCTCTCCACGCTGCGCACCCCGCTGCGTTCAGTGGACCTGATCACGAAGGAGCCGGTGGAGGCTGCCGTGGTGCGCAGCGACGTCTGCGCCGTTCCCGCCGCAGGGGTCATCGGGGAGGCCATGGTGGCTTTCGTCCTGGCCGACGCCTTCCTGGAGAAGTTTGGCGGCGACGCGCTGGGCGATATCCGCCTGGCCTACGACGCCTACCTGCGCCGCCTGCGGGAGATGTGACTGCGGTGGGGGCGCGCCTGTTGCCCAACGTGGTCCTGGTGGGCATGCCCGGTTCCGGCAAGACCCACGTGGGCCGGATCCTGGCCGGAAGGCTGGGCTGGACCTTCGTGGACACCGACGCCCTGGTGGAGCGGCGCAGCGGGCGGTCGGTCGCGGAGATCTTCGCCGCGCAAGGCGAGGAAGCATTCCGCGCAGCCGAGCGCGCGGCGGTCAGGGAGGCGGTGAGGTCGCGGCCGGCGGTGATAGCCACCGGCGGGGGTGTGCTGGCCGACCGGCGCAACCGGGATAGGCTGCGCAACGGCGGATTGCTCGTCTACCTGCAGGCGGATCCTCCGGTGCTCCTCAACCGCGTCAGCCGCGACGGTATCGCCCGTCCCCTGCTGGCCGGGGACCCCGAGGGGCATCTGCGGGCGCTGCTGGCGGAGCGGGCGCCGCTGTACCAGCAGGCGGACATCGTCATGGACGCGACTCGTTCCCCGGAGGAACTGGTGAGTGGGATGTGGGAAGCGCTGCTGGCGCGCTGCTGTGCCCGTGTATCCGTCGACCACTCCCCCAAAGGCTATCCGGTCTACATAGGGGCCGGGGTGCTGGACCTGGTGGGAGGGCTCCTGGCCGGGCAGGGCATCCGGCGGGCGACGGTCCTCACCCACCCCCGTCTGTGGCAGCGCCTCGGCGAGCGGGTGGCGCGACGCCTGCGCGGGGCGGGTGTGGAGCCCTTGCGCGTTACCGTCCCCCCCGGCGAACGCTCGAAGGCGCTGTCGCCGGCGGCGCGGGTCGTGGACCGGATGGCGGAGGCCGGGATGGACCGCGGCGACGCCGTTGTGGCCCTGGGGGGCGGGGTCATAGGGGATCTCGGCGGGTTCGTCGCCGGGGTCTACATGCGCGGGGTCCCGCTCTTTCACCTGCCGACGACGCTGCTGGCCCAGGTGGACAGCGCTATCGGAGGCAAGGCGGCGGTGAACCACCCCCGGGCGAAGAACCTGATCGGTGTCTTCCACCTGCCCCGGGCCGTTCTGGCCGATGTTGCGGTCCTGCGCACCCTGCCGCTGCGGGAGTTGCGCTCAGGCCTCGCCGAGGTAATCAAGTACGGGATGAGCGTCGACGCGGAGATCCTCACCTTTGTCGAGGCCCACCTGGAGGCGCTGCTGGCCGGCGACGGGGATGCGTTGGCAGAGTGCGTGCGCCGCTGTGCGACGGCCAAGGCCCGGGTGGTCACGCAGGACCTTTACGAGGCCGGGCAGCGGCAGATCCTCAACTACGGCCACACGGTAGGGCACGCCCTGGAGCGCCGCTTTCCAGGGCTAACCCACGGGGAGGCCGTCGCCGTGGGCATGGTGGTGGAGGCGTGGGTGTCGCTGCGCCTGGGCCTGGTGGGGGAGGACATAGTGCGGCGACAGGAGGTCCTGCTGCAGCGGGCGGGGCTGCCCGTGGGCCTGCCGTCCGCCGCCCCGCCGGCCGAGGAGTTGGTGCAGACGATGCGTCTGGACAAGAAGGTCCGCAAAGGGGAGATCCGCCTCACGCTGCTGAAGGGCGTGGGGAAGGGGCTGGTGGACCAGGCGGTGCCGGAGGCGCTGCTGCTGGAGGGCCTGCGGGCGTGCCGCGCGTCCTCGTGATCTTCGGGCCGAACTTGAACCTCCTCGGCACACGGGAGCCGGAGATCTACGGCACTGAGTCGTTTGCCGGCCTGAGTGCTCGGCTGCGTGACGTCGCCGCGGCGGAGGGCGTCGAGGTGGAGGTCTTCCAGTCCAACCACGAGGGTGACCTGATCGACCGCCTGCAGGCGGCTCCGGAGGCCTTCGATGCCGTGGTCATCAACCCCGGCGGGCTGACGCACACCTCTGTCGCCCTGCGGGACGCTGTGGCCGCGGCGGCGCTGCCGGTGATCGAGGCGCACCTGAGCAATCCGTTCCGCCGGGAGTCCTTCCGCCGCCGCTCCCTTCTGGCGGGAGTGTGCGTGGGGACCATCCAGGGGTTCGGACCTGAATCCATGGTCTTGGCCGTGCGGGCCGCCGCCGCTCTACTCCGCGGGCGGCGGGGAGAGTCCTGATGCACGTCCGCGGCATCCGCGGCGCCACCACGGCTGGGGAGAACACCGCCGAGGCCATCCTCTCGGCGACACGGGAACTCCTCCTGGAGATGGTGCGGCAGAACGGGGTGGAGCCCGACGAGATCGCCGCGGTAGTCTTCACCTGCACCGACGACCTGAATGCGGCCTTCCCCGCCGAGGCCGGGCGGGCGCTGGGGTGGACCAGCGTGCCGCTGCTTACCGCGCGGGAGCTTGACGTCCCCGGGGCGGTGCCCCGCTGCATCCGCGTGCTAATCCTCTGGAACACCCCCCGCTCGCAGGAGGAGGTGGCGCACGTCTACCTGCGGGAAGCGGAGGCGCTGCGTCCCGACCTCACCCGGGGAGCCCGGCGGGTGCGGGGCCCCCTGCCTTCCGAGCCCGCGTGAGCGCGCGTCCCGTCATTCCCGCGGGTGGCCCCCTACACGGCACCGTCCGCGTGCCTGGCAGCAAGAGCCTGACCAACCGCGCGCTGGTGCTGGGTGCGCTGGCCGAGGGGCGCACGGTGGTGGAAGCCGCTCTCTTCAGCGACGACACCCGACTGATGGCCGCGGGGCTGCGGGTGCTGGGCTTCACTGTGGAGGAGGAGCCGCAGGCGGGACGCTTCATCGTCTACGGCGAAGGCGGGCGGATTCCGGCGCGGGAGGCCAAGATCGACGCCGGCAACGCCGGCACCGTCGCCCGCTTTCTCACCGCGGTTGCGGCATTGGGCTCCGGCAACTACTTGGTGGACGGCTCGGCGCGCATGCGGCAGCGGCCGATCCTGGACCTGATCCTGGCGTTGCGCGCCCTGGGCTGCGACGCGGTGGCGCCGTCGGGCTGCCCCCCGGTGTGGATACGGGCGCGGGGCCTGATCGGTGGCACCGCCACGGTGCGCGGGGAGGTGAGCAGCCAGTTCCTCTCTGCGCTCCTGCAAGTGGCGCCGCTGGCCGCATCCCCGGTGGAGCTGGTCGTCGACGGGCCGCTGGTGGCCGAGCCCTACGTGGAGATGACGCTGGGCGTGATGGAGGCGTTCGGCGTGAGAGTACGCCGGGAGGACCCGGTGCGCTACTTGGTCACCCCGCAGCGCTACGCGCCGCGTACCTTCCGCGTGGAGCCCGACGCCAGCAGCGCCTCCTACTTCTTCGCCGCGGCGGCCGCAACCGGCGGAGCGGTGAGGGTGCCGGGCCTGGGACCCGCTTCCCTTCAGGGTGACGTGCGCTTCCTGGACGTCCTGCAGGCCATGGGGTGTACGGTGGAGTGGGAGGAGGAGGGGGTGGCCGTCCTCGGCCCGGTCCGCCTTCGCGGCGTGGATGCCGACCTGTCCTCGATGCCGGACATGACCATGACCTTGGCCGCGCTGGCGCCTTTCACCGACGGGACCGTGCGCATCCGCGGCGTGGGGCACATCCGCTACCAGGAGTCGGACCGGCTGGAGGCCCTGGCGACGGAGCTGCGCCGGCTGGGGCAGGAGGTGGTGATCTACCCCGACGGCCTGGAGGTGATCCCGCGGCCGGTGCGTCCGGCCGTCGTCGAGACTTACGGCGACCACCGTATGGCCATGGCCTTCGCCGTGGTGGGGCTGCGCGCGGCGGGTATCGCCATCGCCGACCCGGAGTGCGTGGCCAAGACCTTTCCGGGCTTCTTCTCCGTGCTGGACGCGTTGCTGGCCGGGCGGCGGTGAGACTGGCGGCCACGGGAGATGTGATGCTGGGCCGGAATGCGGGGGCGGTCCTGCGCCGTCGCCCGCCGGAGTACGTGTGGGGTGACACCCTGCCTCTGCTTCGGCAGGCCGACGCGGTGATCGTGAACCTGGAGTGCGTCATCGCCGGCGAGGAGACCGGCAGGCCGTGGCCGCGCAAGGTCTTTCACTTCAAGGCGCCGCCGGAGGCGGTGGGGGCGCTGGAGGCCGCAGGGGTGAGTGCGGTCACCCTAGCCAACAACCACACGCTGGACTTCGGGCCGGCGGCGCTACAGGAGATGCTGGACCTGCTGGCCGCATCCGGCCTGCCTGCCGCCGGCGCCGGGCGCACGGCGGCGGGGGCGCGCAGCGTCGTCTCTCTGACCGTCCGCGGCCTGCGCCTGGGGCTGATCAGCTGGACCGACAACGAGCCCGGATGGGAGGCGGGCGCGGAATCACCCGGGGTCTTCTACGTTCCCGTGGACCTGGACGACCCCCGCGCCGCCACACTGCTGCAGGTGGTGGAGGCGGCGCGCGCGGACCACGACATCGTAGTGGTGGCCGCGCACTGGGGTCCGAACATGGTCGCCGAGCCCCTGCCCACCCACCCGCCCTTCGCCCGCGCCCTGGCGGAAGCGGGTGCGGACTTGGTGCTGGGCACCTCCGCCCACGTGGTGCAGGGGATCGAGCTCTACCGCCCCCGCAGCCGGCCGGGGCGCCTGGCGGTGATCTGCTACGACCTCGGCGACTACGTGGACGACTACGCGGTGGACCCGGTGCTGCGCAACGATCTGTCGCTGCTGTTCCTGTTCGACGTGGATACCGCCGGCGTGCGCCGGGTCGAGCTCCACCCCGTGCTCATCGACGGCTGGCGCTGCCAGGTGAACCGCGCCCGGGGGTCCGAGGCGGAGGCGGTGCTGGAGACCATGGCCCGCCGCTGCCGAAAGCTGGGCACGGCGCTGCAGCGCCCCGCCGCCCTCGTGGCCGCCGTGGAGGCGGCGTGAGCCGGGAGGGAAGCCCGAGACCACAGGATCAACGGGAGAGTTTCGCGCTGGTCGCGCTGGCCCGCGCTTGACGTCCGTGCTATAATGCCGCCACAAGTGCAAAGCGGCGGCCGATGACCGGGAAGAGTACCGGCCGGCGAGGGAGCCCGCGGAGGGCCATCCGACGGTGCGCCAGGCACCGGAGGGTGCGAGCGAGCTGCGCGATGGTGGGAGCGCGGCGCCGGAGCAGCCGGGAATGGGCCCAGGAGGCGTGCGAGAAGTGAGCGCCGGGTAGAGTCTACCCGGAAGCCAGGTGGCACCGCGGGAGGCATGTGCTCTCGTCCATGGGACGGGAGCTTTTTGTTTGGAATTTCGTGCCAGGGGTGAGGTTGCCGTGATCGTGGTGATGGAACCGGGGGCTTCCCCGGCCCAGCTGGAGGCCGTGGTGCAGAAGATCCGGGAGGCGGGATTGAGCACGCACCTGTCGGTGGGGACGGAGCGCACCATCATCGGCGTGGTGGGCGACAGCCACACCAAGGAGCTGCTGCGCGACACGCTGGAGGCCACGGCGGGCGTGGAGAAGGTGGTGCGTATCCTCCAGCCGTTCAAGCTGGTCAGCCGGGAGTTCCGGCCTGTGGGGACGGTGGTACGGGTGGGGAGCGCCGCCTTCGGCGACGCGGCGGTGGCCGTGGCGGCCGGCCCGTGCTCCGTGGAGAGCCGGGAGCAGATCATGCAGACGGCGGAGGCGGTGAAGGCGGCCGGCGCTGTGCTGCTGCGGGGAGGTGCCTTCAAGCCGCGTACCTCCCCCTACTCCTTCCAGGGGCTGGAGGAGGAGGGGCTGAAGCTGCTGGCCGAGGCGCGGCGCCATACGGGGTTGCCCGTGGTCACCGAGGCGATGGACGCCCACCAATTGCGCCTGGTGGCGGAGTACGCGGACATGGTGCAGATAGGGGCGCGCAACATGCAGAACTACCCTCTTCTGCGTGAGGCGGGACGGGCGGGGAAGCCTGTGCTGCTCAAACGGGGTGCCGGTGCCACCATCGAAGAACTGCTCCTAGCCGCCGAGTACATCATGAACGAGGGCAACTACCAGGTGGTCCTCTGCGAACGTGGCATCCGTGGCTTCGGCAACTACACGCGATACACGCTGGACCTGGCGGCCGTGCCGGTGCTGCGGCACCTCACTCACCTGCCGGTGATCGTGGATCCCAGCCATGCCACTGGGAAGTGGCGGTATGTGGAGGCGATGGCGCTGGCGGCGGTGGCGGGGGGAGCGGACGGGCTGCTGGTGGAGGTCCACCCGGACCCGGAGAGGGCGCTCTCCGACGGGCCGCAGTCGCTGAACCTGGAGAACTTCCAGCGCATGATGACCCGCCTGCGCGCTGTGGCGCAGGCGGTGGGAAGGAGCCTGTAGCGTGATGGCCGTGCCGCGAGTAGCCATCGTCGGACTGGGGCTGATTGGGGGGTCGCTGGGGATGCGCCTGCGCGCCCTGGGACTGGCTTCGGTTGTGGGCATCGACCGCGACCCGTCGGCGGCGCTTCGGGCGCGGCAGCGCGGGGCCGCCGACGAGGTTTATGGGGAGCTGGCCCGCGTGCGGGAGGCGGAGGTGATCATAGTCGCTGTGCCCCCGGAGCAGACGGTGGCCGTGGCGTGGGAGGCGGCGGCGCATGCCTGCGAAGGCGCAATCCTCACCGACGTGGCCAGCGTCAAGGCGCCCATCGTGGCCCAGTTGGCCGGGCTGGAGCGGGTGCGCTACGTGGGGGGCCACCCAATGTTTGGCAGCGAGGGCCGCGGCATCGATGCCGCTTCGGCAGACCTGCCAGCGGGCCACCCCTACGTGCTCACCCCCGTGGAGGCCACCTCAGGCGAGGCCCTGCGGAGGATGGAGCGGCTGTCCCGGGAGCTGGGGATGCGGCCGGTGCTGCTGGCGCCGGAGGAGCACGACCGGCTGGTGGCGGAGGTCAGCCATCTCCCCTACCTGCTGGCCCTCCTGCTGGCCAGGGAGACGGACCCGCAGGCGCGGGAGGTCGCCGGGCCCGCCTTCCGCGATGCCACTCGGGTCGCGGCCGCCCCTGCCCACCTGATGGCGGAGATCCTGCGGCTTAACCGGGAGCATGTGCTGGCGGCGGTGGAGAACTTCGGCCGGGCGCTGGCCCGGATGCACGAGATGCTGGCGCGGGGGGAGATCGCGCAGGCGGTGGGGTTGTGATGCGCATGGTCCTGCCAGTTGAGCCGTCCAGGACCGAATTTCTCTCTCTGGCCCGCGAGGCCAACCTGGTGCCCGTGTGCTGCGACCTCCCGGCCGACCTGGAGACGCCCATATCCGCCTTCCTCAAGCTGCGCAACGGCCATGAGGCCTTCCTCCTGGAGAGCGTCGAGGGCGGGGAGACGGTGGGCCGCTACTCCTTCATCGGCGTGGGGCCCTTCCCCAGCCTGCGCGCCTTCGGGGAGCGCGTGGAGGTGCGGGACGGAGACGGATTGCAGCAGCGCTGCGGCGACCCGCTGGAGGTCGTCCGGGAGATCGTGCGGCGCCACCGACCGGCGCACACGTCGGGCCTGCCGCGGTTTGCCGGGGGCGCGGTGGGCTACTTCGGCTATGACCTGGTGCGCCACTTCGAGCGCCTGCCGCACCCGCCCCCGGACGATCTGGGGCTGCCCTCCTGCTACCTGGTATTTGCCGATGCCCTGGTGGTCTTTGACCACGTCAAGCACACGGTGAAGATAGTGGCCAACGCTCTGGTGGACGGGGAGGGGGAAGCGGCCTACCGGAGGGCGGTGCAGCGGGTGGAGGCGCTCTACGAGCGGCTGCGTGCGCCACTGGCCCCTCCCCTGTACGCGGGCCGGGTGGATCGACGCCAGCAGACCCAGATGCCGGTTGGCGACTTCCTGGCCGCGGTGGAGCGTGCGAAGGAGTACGTGCGGGCCGGAGACATCTTCCAGGTGGTGCTCTCGCGGCGATTCGCCTTGGACGTACCGGGGGTCGACGGGCTGGACGTCTACCGGGCGCTGCGCATGGTCAGCCCCTCTCCCTACATGTTCTTCCTGGATTTTGAGGGCGTGCAGCTGGCGGGCTCCTCTCCCGAGATGCTGGTGCGGCTGGAGGGGGAGGTGGTGCGGACGCGGCCGCTGGCGGGCACGCGTCCCCGCGGACGCGACGAAGAGGAGGATCGCCGTCTCGAGGCCAGTCTGCTGGCAGACGAGAAGGAGCGCGCCGAGCACGTGATGCTGGTGGACCTGGGGCGCAACGACCTGGGACGGGTGTGCCGCTACGGCAGCGTGCAGGTGGATACCCTGATGTCCGTGGAGCGTTTCTCCCACGTCATGCACATCGTCAGCGACGTGCGCGGCCGTCTGCGGCCCGGCTGCGACGCGGTGGACGTGCTGCGGGCCTGCTTCCCGGCCGGGACGGTGACGGGGGCGCCGAAGGTGCGGGCCATGGAGATCATCGACGAACTGGAGCCTGTGGCGCGGGGTCCTTACGCCGGCGCCGTGGGCTATATAGGCTTCTCCGGGAACATGGACACCGCCATCACCATCCGCACCATCGTCCTCGCCGGGGGGCGCGCTTACCTGCAGGCGGGCGCGGGCATCGTGGCCGACTCGATCCCGGAGCGCGAGT